>OLRW01001644.1_pt1 | contig 13931 bp, 8 predicted proteins | sample 1672701 | NCBI WGS metagenome assembly OLRW01 (sample SAMEA3136715, study PRJEB25190) | human gut metagenome | biome: human gut; feature: human-associated habitat; material: faeces | place: Austria | collected 2013
GCCGCTTACCGCCGGCACCAGCCCTGTCACGAAGCGGGCACGAGACCGGAAAGATGGCGATTCGTGGAACGCGACAGAATCCAGGCAATGATGTCTGATAAGATTGTTGTGGTTAACTACTCGGCTATTGAATAGCCGAGTATATAAAGGTTACAAAAATATCTGATAGATTCTTTTTGTAATTCTTTATATGCAAAGCTATTTGGCACCGGGTAGTTAAGCAGAGACATTCGACATATACGTGTACCGGATGGCGCCTTCGGGTGTTTGAAGGTACTTACACCTGCGGGTATTCATCCAGCCCTCAGCTCTGCAAAGTATATGCCAAGTCTAGGATGACGATACCGGACGGTGTTTAGGGTTACAACCGATGCGAAAGAACCGTATTTTCGTGAAAAGATGCCGTCCAACTCTTTTTCAGGAGGTAACAGATAATGGCAAATCTAAAATTAATAGATGAATTACTTGAAAAAACTGAATACATATATGTTCTTGGAGTAGATGGAAAACCGCAGATGCCAACGAACAGAAAAGTTAGGGTCAGAAGTCTTTTTAAGTCTGGCCTGGCTAAGATTGTTGATACTGTACCATTTACAATACGCCTCTTGTATGAGAATGACGCAGTATTACAGCCAATCACAATAGCTGAAGACCCAGGAAGGACAAATATCGGTGCTGCTGTGTTGACACAGCTTGGAGATTTAGTTTTCTCCGCAGTTGTAGAAACCAGAAATAAAAGCATTAAGAAGCTGATGACTGACAGAAAAGCACATCGCCAGGCATCAAGACGCGGCGAGCGAAAAGCAAGACAGCGCCTGGCAAAGAAGCATGGAAGCATGATTAAGGCAGGGATGATGATGCGAAAACTGCCGCAGTATGCAGCTGATAAATTCGTAACATGCAAGATTATCAAGAATACTGAGGCGCGGTTCTGTAATAGAAAACGTATGCCAGATTGGTTAACACCAACAGTAAATCATCTTGTTCAAATCCACATCAACCTGATTAAGAAGATTGAAAAATATCTTCCGATTACTGACGTTGCAATTGAGGTAAACCGTTTTGCATTCATACAGATGGAGAGTCCTGGCATAAGTGGTGTAGACTTTCAAAATGGCCCGCTGAAGGGATTTGATGATGTCAAAGCAGCTATTCGTGAACAACAGCACGGAAAATGCCTGATGTGTAAAAATGATATTGAACATTTTCACCATATCGTACCACGTTCAAGAGGCGGTTCTGACACAATCCAGAACCAGGCCGGGCTTTGCAAAAAATGTCACGCAAAAGTACATACGGATGCTGAATTTCAGGCTAAGCTCAAAGATAAGAAAGAGGGTCTGATTAAGAAATATGGTGCACTCAGCGCTTTGAATCAAGCTGTTCCGTTTATCTGCAAAGAACTTATTAAGATTTACGGTGTAGAACATGTACATTTTTGCACTGGAAAGGATACATCATTAATCAGGTCAAGTCTTGGATATGAGAAGACAAAAGAAAACCAAATGCACGAAGTTGACGCGTATTGTATTGGTCTTGCTGCCATTGGAGCAGATAAAATAAATAAGATTAAACATCCAAGTTTTGTTAATGTATATAAAATCAAACAATTTCGAAGGCAGAATAGAAGTATTATTAATCACCAATATGAAAGAACTTATTATCTTGATGATAAGAAAATTGCCACAAACAGAAAACCTCGTTTTGAACAAAAAGGTGATGCATTTTCTGACTGGTATTCTAAACAAGTTGAGCTAAATGGCAAAAAGCAGGCTGATAAATCAGCTGGACGCGTTGTAGTTAAAAAGAGCAGAAGGAATTATAACTCAAGAAATCGTGTGATGCCTGGGGCTGTTTTCTCTTATGATGGGAAGCGATTAGTTTTGTCTGGTCAAACTACACGAGGCAAATATTATAAAGCCTATGGAGACCCGAAAACTAATTATCCGGCAGCGAAATGCCAAATCTATAAACATAATGAAGGACTTGTGTTTATGTAAAATATATTTTTGTTTATTCTTTTATTCTAACCGGATTCACCTCGGCAATTGAATTGCCGAGCACACTCCGGGTTTTATCGTGGAATGCGAAGAAAAGAGCGGGACTATGCATACCGTGAAAGCGGGTATGGAATATGGAAAATCGTTGGCTTGCATTGTTCGTGCGAAGGAGCCAGTACTGCCGTCAGGGAACATATGGATGCTAAAAAACGGAGTAACAGGCCTGAAAGGCGAAAATGCGTTAAGGAAATTTGTAAACGGTGCGACTGAAATGATGTAAAAAAATAGAATGTTCTGTCGTTTTTTTTAAAACAGAAAATTCTGCATATTGTAAAAGTAAAGAAGGCAACCGAAGAGAGAACTTCCGGGACCTTCTTTTTTTTGGCCTAAAACGAGAACAAAGAGGAGACTATATTGGAGTTTCATTTTTAGAAGTTTCAGGCATATTAAAAATGCAACATAAAAAAAGAAAGGAGATGTTTTGTATGATGAATAATGAAAATTGCTCAGATATCTCTTTAAGATATCACGATATTACAACCGAAGATATGAAAAACGGTGATGGGCTTAGAACAGTCCTTTGGTTGGCTGGCTGTGAGCATCATTGTCCGGAATGCCAGAATCCGATAACATGGGACCGGTTTGGAGGTATTCCATTTGATAAGGCTGCAGAAGACGAATTAATGGAATCACTGAAACCGAATTATGTTTCGGGAATCACTTTCAGTGGAGGCGACCCGTTGGCGACTTACAATCGTCCAGGTGTAGCAAAACTTATTGCCAAGATTAAAAATTCAAAAGAACTGGCAAAAAAATCCATTTGGATTTATACAGGCTACACATGGGAACAGCTGCTGCACCAGTTAAAAACAGGGCAAGACCACGACCTGATGTTTATTATTCTGAAAGCGGATGTCATTGTGGAAGGCCGGTATGAAAAAGATAAGCGCGATGTTACGCTAAAATGGCGCGGAAGCGCAAATCAGCGTGTAATTGACGTACAGAAATCTTTTCATTCAGGGAAAGCTATTCTGCATTGCAATTGATGTTGGTTGAAGGTGAGGAAAAATGACATTAACGAAGAACGGAAAATTCCCGGCCGACAAAAAGTCGTCCGCGGGTCAAATGTTCCGGTTTTAACTTTAACTTCTCACGCGGGTTTGAATCCTCGTCCGAAGTTAGGCAACGAGCGCGAAGCGCGAGTTATCAATTTTAATCTTTGCACTCAACTTTACGGCTTCGCTTGTCAGCGGCAAAAAGCCGATTGGTAACGGGTCCGGCAGAGCAGGCGAGTTATCATATTTATTCTGGTACTGAGTGCGAAGCACGAAGTATCATATTTATTCTGGTAACGAAGGCGCTAAGCCTGAGTTATCATGCGTGCTCTGGTGCCGAACCCGGCAAGGCCGGTGAGGCATCACTTTTTAATCTGGTACCGAGCCAGATACGGCGAGGTATCAATTTATGCTGGTAACGACTCCGGCAAAGTCGGAGAGTTATCGAAGGTGACCGCAGTTTTTCCACCTGTCGATAAATTTCTCACCGTGAGAAAAAGAAAAAAAACAACAAAAAAAGGTGAGTATTCAGCATATTGTAGATGACTGAATACTTATTTTTTTAAAGGAGAAAAAATATGGCTATAGAAAGAAATAAAGATGAAAGAGAAACTCATATCTGTATGTCAGGAAATTCAAAAAAAATGCAGATATTTACAACTGAATATCATATCATGCGAAGACTTGATAAATATGTAGAAGAATCTGAAGCATGGAAAGTAATCGAGGTAGGAAAAGTAAATGGAAAAGTAGTTTCAAAAATATATGAAGCACCAAGAGAATTGCTTTCTATGAAGAAGAAAAAAAGAGTTATGACTGAAGAACAGAGACGACAGGCAGCAGAAAGGCTTGCCGCGTACCGTCAGAAGAAGGCGGGAGACACTGCTACTGCTTCAGGCGTTGAGCCGGATAAAGAATATGAGGAGGAAGATTTTGGTCTGGAGCTGGAAGAGGATGAAGAAAAAGAAGCAGAAGATGTTTCCGGCATGGATGAGAATTCCGGAGCAGAAGCTACTTCTAACCAGAGCGGGGAGTCACCAAGGCTTTATCCAGAAAAATCAAAACCAAAGATTGTGAAGGTAAAAAGTGTGATTGAGGAAGTAGACCGAGGAAGGTGATGCTTATGAGATTGTTTTTCTCACCGTGAGAAAACTTAATTTTAATCTCTGCACTCAGCCTTACGGGTTCGCTTGTCAGCGGCAAAAAGCCGCTTGGTACCGACTCCGGCAAAGTCTGGGGTTTATCAATAAAATCTGGTAACGAGCCGGAACGGCGAGGTATCATATTTATTCTCTGTACTCAGCCTCTGCAAGACTTGGTAGCGAAGCCGTAAGGCTAAGCTATCAAAAACAAAGATTTTCTTTTACCAAGTTTCTCGCCGTGAGAAAATCGGTGAGAAAAAATATTTCCGCAAATTTTTTTAGTAAATCAAAAAATCTGCATAGTAAAAGTAGAAAACAATGGAGGTAAAAACTATGCAGTCAAATAATAAACCGGTATGTAACTTTTGCGGAGAAGAAATTATAAAACCAAAACGTGCTTATCGCTCTTCTCTTAATGGATGCCTTATCTGTGAAGAATGCGTTAAGATTTTATACGGTAAAACATATAAAAACATTGAAAACATTTCTGCAAATAAGAAAGGCAGAAGGATGACACCAAGAGAGATGAAACATGAACTTGATAAATACATCATTGGTCAGGATGACGCAAAAATTGCGATGTCAATTGCTGTGTATAATCATTATAAACGAATGGATATTGATTCTGATGTAAAGATTAACAAGAGCAACATTCTTCTTATGGGTCCAACTGGAAGTGGAAAAACATTATTAGCCCAGACCATCGCCAAAATGCTTGATGTGCCATTTGCAATCGCTGACTGCACCTCTCTCACCGAGGCAGGTTACGTGGGTGATGACGTTGAGAATGTAATTCTCAAATTGATTCAGGCTGCAGATGGAGATGTTGATAAGGCCGAGCATGGAATCATCTTTCTTGACGAGGTTGATAAGATTGCAAAATCCAATGTCGGGGCAAGTCTTACGAAAGACCCGTCTGGGGAAGGTGTCCAGCAGGCACTGCTGAAGCTGATTGAAGGCACTACTGCAAACGTTGCACAGTCAGGCGGAAGAAAGAATCCGAATGAAAGATGCATTCCGGTAAATACAGAGAATATTTTATTTATTTGCGGAGGAGCCTTCCCAGGTATGGAAGAAATCGTCAATAAAAGGACAGCGACAAAAAATACTGCTATCGGGTTCGGTTCAAACGTAGAGAAAGAAAAAGAAAAAGAAATCGGGGAAGCGTTAAAGCTTGTTACAACGGAAGACCTTGTGCAGTATGGCTTCATTCCAGAATTTATCGGAAGGGTTCCGGTTGTCGTCTCACTTGATGAACTGGATGAAGAGGCAATGATGAAAATCCTTACTGAACCAAAAGATTGTATCGTTAACCAGTATAAGGAAATCTTTAAGTATGATGGTGTAGAATTAGAGTTCACACCAGAAGCATTAAAAGAAATTGCCAAAGAGACAATCAAAAAGAAAACAGGTGCAAGAGGTTTAAGGGGTATCCTGGAAAGGATTCTGAAAGAAGCAATGTTCAATATCCCATCAGAAGACAACATCGAAAAATGTATTGTTTCAAAAGGTGGAAAAGTTGATTTGGTTAGAAGGAAAGAAAAACAGGCGTGCTAATCGGATTCTTCTGCTACCTGAAATACATATGTTTTCAGTGAAAGCTGCTCTTGTATAGTAAACGGGGAATTTTTCTCACCGTGAGAAAAACAGTTTGACGAAAAAAAGTGTATCGAAAAAAGATACATATAGTAATTTTCTCACCGTGAGAAAGTTAAGATTGGTACAAACTGACAAAAAGTGGATGCGGCAGACAAGAAGAAGTCGTCCGTAGGTCAAATGTTCCGTCTTTAACTTCGAATGCAGATTTGCATCCCCGTCCGCGACCTGCATTCAGCTTTACGGCTTCGTTTGTCAGCGACAAAAAGTTGTACTGTGCCCAGCCTCTATGTGATGGGTACACGCGAGCACAACTCGCGGAGTCATATCGCATGTTTTCTCACCGTGAGAAAATATGGCGTGTAAAAATAGAAAGAAAAGAAAGGAGGAAAAAATATATGGATTTAGAAGAGTTCAGGCGCTCTTATATGCATATGGAAAGTGTAGGAAACAGCCCCGGAAATTTTTTTAGAAGGGCCGCAACACTAGCAAAAAATATTGGAGCAATAGGGCCTGCAATAAAAAAAGACCGACAAGCCTCAAAATACAGGTACGCGCTCAGGCAGGAGGCTAAAAAAGAGCTCAAGGAAAATGGGATGAGCTGGGATGTCGTTAAAAAAGGCTTTCTTGGAAGAAGAAAAGTACACGGGCAGACATCGGAAGCAATATCGCGAGCCGGAGACGCTGCTGTTGGAATGGCTATGTCAGTGAATGAACTGGGACAGACTGCACAGTCTATCGTTGGAACAAATGGCAGGAACATGTATGGCGGCCAGGACCTTGAAAAAGGAATTCACTTTGCTCTTCTGGCAAAAAGGTATACGAGTAAAGCATTTAGAATGCCTGGCGAGATTTTAAATAAAGCAGAGAGACTGATTAATACAGCAGATGACATCACAAGAAAACAATTTGATTTTGGACAGGATAAGGACAAAGGAGGAGGTCAAAACCTTTCAAAACCTTTATCACATTCAATGCCGATGCCTGCGCATGATGAGATTGGAAGGTGATATTTTCTCACCGTGAGAAAAAAATAATGTCTAAAAATGTTTCACGTGAAACATTTTGTCAAAACAAGATGTATACGGGCGATTTTTTTTGTCGCTCGTTTTTTTGTTTCTAAAAAATCAGCATATTATTTACATCTAAATAGAAAAGAAAGGAGAAAAAATATGTATAAAATAAATCCTCCGAAAATTCATTTGTCAACAGTGCTTGGATACGATGTTGAGGGAAAGAGGTATATAGTCAAGGACGAAAAGATATTTGACACAGAAAGGGAGCTGGTATGCTTTCTTGCAAGGTACAATCGTCCAGTATGTAATTTTGAGGGGGAGCCTATAGCAGGCAGATATAATAATAAATATATGGACAACCAGGCGTTAAATGGTCTCATGAGAAAAGACCTTTACGATTCGACGTACGATGAAATAATGTATACCATGTACCACTATCCTATTTCACGTCTTCATTACAAAAGTATTAACGGAGAACGGGAAGTCCCCGGCCAACAAAAAGTCGTCCGCGGGTCAAATATTCCGGTTTTAACTTCGCACGTGGGTCAGAATCCCCGTTCGAAGTCTGGTTACGAGCCGGAACGGCGAGTTATCAATGATGAATGGAAAATCAATAACTATCTTTTTTGGCTAGATACATCAGGGCAGCCAAACTATGACGTTAGAAATCTTCGCGATAAAGTCAATGCTGAATATATTAGGCAGTCTGAGATAAAAACAGACATGCAATATTATTATAAAATGCAGGCAGAAAGAAGACACAAAGAAAAACAGGGCCGGAGCCAGCACAAATGCTACCCATGGCGAGATGACGCAAGATATATTCAGCGTGCTCGCGGTGCGTACGCCATGGAGGCTGAAGAAGAATATAGAAGATTTGTGAAGGCAAAGGATAAATCTTTTAAAAGTATCTGGCCGGATGAAGAATTTAACGGATACCACTCTACTGGATGGAAAGATAACTCTGGGAACCGCTATAGACATCAGTGGGAAGCAAAAGCAAGAAGAAATTATCGAATAGCGCGTAAAACCGCGGCCAATCTAAATATGCATCGCTTAGATTTACATATTTAGTTGTCCGTCGGATGTAAGCGTAAAGAATTAAAAAATATTTTTTTCTTTTTTTCGTCAAAAACTATATTTTTTCGGCATACTATATATGTAACAAGATAAGAACAATCTTGTACTTGGCATTTGCCAGAATAAAACTTAAAAACATATGCCGTTGTATACAAAAGACCTTGTATGTGTAAAATGTTTAAGGCCGTGTACCCGATAGAAAAGGCGGGGAGGTGTCAGCAACAGCAAAAATTGTTGCATAGTATATTTTTTAAAGGTAATCCCCGTAACAGGGGATAGAGGGATAGTGTTAGTCCTGCGAGGCGCTTTCCGGCCTCGCGAAGAAGCCGCGGTCATTGGAGTGAAACGGAATCTGGTAACGACTCCGGCAAAGCCGGGGAGTTATCAACCTCTGGTTGCCCGTCGGTCAATCACGAAAAGATAAAGAGAAACAAAGACATAACAATGTTCAGCGGAAAGAAAAGAGAGTCCCCAAAAAGGAGAAAAACAAAGGAGGAACTGCTTGAAGAATTGGATATGCTGAGAAAAGAATTCGAATGCTGAGAAAGTACTTTCTCAACACGGAGTGTGCAGTACTTTTCTCACCGTGAGAAAAGCGCTGCGGTGAGAAATCATCGATGGACGGAGAAACCGACGTCCATGCTTGCCGTCGGGGGTGGATTGCTGTAAGTAATCAGTTGCTAAAGTGTACGGGGAGCCGGAAATCCCGACCGCGCTCTGCACTCAGCCTTACGGCTTCGCTTGTCAGCCTCTACGAGGTACTACACTCCGACTTCGTCGTCGCTTGTCAGCCTTTACGAGGCTTGGCACACGCGAGCATAGCTCGCGGTATCATTGCCGCAAGAACTTTTTCTCACGGTGAGAAAAACCTAACACACAAAAACTTCAGCCGTCTGCGTACTGCAGGCGGCTTTCTAATTCGAAAAAAATAATAAAAAAAATACGTAAAAAACAATCCATTGTAATTTTTTTCAGCATATTAAATATACAGAAACTTGAGATGCCGGTCTGGCATTCCAAGTCAAGAACAAAATGACGTTGCGGCTCGGCCTTCGATATACGAAGAAAAAACATCTCGCAGAAAAGAAAGTCAATCTTCCTGAAATCCCTAAGTATTTCAGATGTTTCTGATATTTCTGGTGTTTCCGTGACGCAGCCGTTCCTGGCTGCTTTTTTTGCGGCTCAAAACATACATCTAAAACAAAAAGGAGAAAAAATATGAATAAAACAATTATGAAAAAATATTATGAAATGCAGGGTAAAGTAATCCTTCCGGAGCAGAAAGATAATGATAACCTGAGCCTCGCAGCAACTGTTGCTGCAAATTTCATTTCCATTGGATTTCCTCTTACAACAGAACAGCTGCGCGCACTTGCAAAAGCAGATGCTGAGGATATCAAGGATTTTTATGAAGACAATTTTGCCATGCTGTCAGAAGTAATCGGAGCAGGTAAACAGCCGAAGCCGTTTTATCCGGATTTTCCTGAAGGATGTATGGAAAGAAGTCATGCGGAATACTTTATCGACCAGGTTATTTATGGTTTATCCGGACTGCAGCTGGAGCCAAAAGAATATATGAAAGAAAAGAAGTCCTATCCATTCATCGGGCAGCCTATGAGAAGAGTTCTTATGACTGGAAGCCGAGAAGACCTTGACGCTACTTTTGAAATGGCAGTGAAATCAGTAATCGCATACTCAAAAGAACAGCGTGAGTTTATCATGGAGTATGTAAAAGAGAATCCGGGAAAAATTAATGCCCTGATTGATAATGCTGCAACAAAGAACCGCGAGAATGCTGTTGCCTGTGCAATGATTGTGGAGGAACTTTCCGAAAATTCACTGCATACCACTAAGTTTATGAAACAGCCGGCAGACCTGCTGAGGTATGCGGCGTTTAAATCACTGCAGAGAATTGGTGCAGCACGTGACCCATATGGAGCAATTGCGCTTAAAGATACAAAAGAGGATATGCCTGATTTTGCGCTTGGAAGAACAGGAAGGCGTTTTGTGATGGATAACCTGGCGGAAATGGACAGAGGAAGTGGAGAAAAACTTTCTAACTTCATGCATGGACATGACGAAGAATGGAGCCGACTGTTTAAGCGTCTTCATATCTCAGACCCAGCATGGAAGGCTGCAAAATACGATAATGTAAAGCAGGCAATTATCATCATCCAGAGCGGAATGAAGATTGACCGTCCGGCGAGAAGACTGGAAGAGGCCGTTAAAGCCGGGAATGTTGAACTCGCAGTAAAGGAATCTGCGAAAATGCCAGGTGAGTTCATGCGTCGCTTTGACAAGCTGTATCGTATGGGTATTGAGCAGGGTAAGGAGCAGGTTGTTCTTGACGCAATGAAAAGAGTTTCAGCAAAAGCCGGGATTGCAACTGTAACCGGAGCAATCGGTAATATTGAGATGCGAGACCATGACGAAGAAGAACGCTTCTTTAAGGGAAAGACCGGAAAAGTGGTAAGAAGCGTTAATAAAAACCGAAAAGGCTTTACAGCAGAACAGATTGAAGAGGCCGTTAATATCGCGATGAAAGGAATGTCGGAAAAATTTGTCGGCAAAAAGCCGATGGGTAAAGTGTTTATGAGTGATGCAATCGCTACCGTAAAAATCCCGACAGATATTCGTGATAATTCAGGAGCGGTGGGAGGCATGACCTCCGGCTCCAAGATGCCGATTGCAGAGAATTGGAATAAAATGCGATTCTTCACCAGTTGGACAAACCTTATGGAAGGCGATGATAACGAGGGTTACCATGATGGCAACCGAGTTGACATTGACCTGACAGTTGCGTTCTGCGATAAAAACATGAATGTTGTGGAATTCTGTGGCTGGAACGGTTCAAAACATGGAGATGGATTCGTTTACTCTGGTGATGTCCAGGATGGAGGACCCGCTGACGGTGAAGGACGTGCTGAGTTCATCGATGTGGATATTGATAAGCTGAAAGAACGCGGAATCGTTTATCTTGTGCCACAGGTCAACAGCTATACAAACCAGAAATTTTCAGAACAGCCGCACACCTGTTTTGGTGTTATGAAAAGAACGGATAAGGACATGGGGAAAAAATATGAACCGGCAACAGTCGTAAACCGGTTTGTCCTTGATATAGAAGCAAAACAAGCGTCTATGTACATCATTGATATCTCTAATCGCGAGATTCTGTGGCTCAATGAAAAAGCACAGGAGAATGTAGCATCAAGGGGATTATATGGAATGCTTAACCAGGTTGGACGCGTTTCCAGCTCGAAGACAATGTCTTTAAACAGGCTGATTGAAGCAAACGTAATGTCAAACGGAGAGTTTACAAAGAACCCTCAGGATGCAGACATCATCTTCGTTAGAGCAGATGAAATGCAGGAAATCAAGGATAAATATAATATTCCAGATGCAGATGATAGAAAATTTATTCTATCCAGTAATATGGAATATATTACCGGATATCTGATGCAGGAGAGGGAGAGAGAACGGAGCGCCTGAAGTAAGACCCGAGGATATTAGCGGAGAACGGGAAACCCACGGTCGACCAAAAGTCGTCCGCGGGTCAAATGTTCCGTTAACTTCGCACGCGGGTCTGAATCCCCGTTCGAAGTCAGGTAACGAGTCCGGCAGATGCACAATGTATTTCTCACGGTGAGAAATGCATTGCAAGTATGTAGCATGCGTCATATATGATACATATATGACAAAGGAGATGATTCTTACGAAGAAAAAAAAAGCAAAAAAAATAATTATCGACGGGCAGAAAAACCGTGGCCAGGCTTGCCGTCAGGGAGGGGGTGCTGAAGGCAGCCCGGCCCTGAACAATCAGCTGTCTGTCGGTCTTAAGGTAAATGGACGCGTGCGAGGGAGCCAAAAACCCTGCCCGCTCAGCATCGCAGACTTTCGTCTGCTTCGCACGCACGTCGTGCTGGTACGCGCGAGCGTAGCTCGCGGTATCATAGTGTTTTTATTTTTGTTTTTAGTGATTTACCTGTTACAGGCAGACACTTACGTTTATGCAAAAAACAACAATAAATCAATGGAGAATGTGGAGTCCACGGTCGAGGATATCGCCCACAGGTCAAAGAAGAACAGGGAAATTCCAGAGAACCCTAGTTCGAAGTCCGGTAACGAGACTGGCAGAGCCAGCGAAATATCAAGTAATAGAGAATCGGAAACAGATGAAGACTTAGTGTATAATTTTAAAAATTCGAAAAAAGATGGAACCATTACATTTACAAAAAAGTGGAAAGACAATAAATCAAATAATGACAGGCCGGTTCCGGATATTGAAATAAGTACGAAAAAACCTTCCAAAAACACAAAAGGATATACCGTAACATTCTACGGAAATGGATTAAAATTCGCTGATGGTACTGATACAAATGAAATGGTATTTAATAGTAGTAAGGAAGTTGTGAGCGGTCAATATAAGATTCCAGGCTCAACTTATGTTTTTTGGTACACGGAATCTAGCTGCGAAAATGAAGTCAAGGTGTCAAAGGATGGAGTCCCCAATATAGAATTGACTGGTGACATAAATTTATATGCAAAAGCCATTACTTTTACATTAAAACCAGGGCCTGATTTCAATAAGTTAATTCCTGATGATGTGAAGGAAATAATATTTACTGATGAGGAGATGCCGGAAAATGTAGACAAGTCAAACATAATCGATGTGGATACTGATGGAGATAAGGGTGTTGTCGCATGGAAGGATAAAACTACTATGAAAGTATCTTCACAAATTGAGGGCGTAAATATCAATTTTAACAGCAATTCTGGAAGTATGTTTGCTGATAAAACGAGCCTTTCAGCTATAAGTTTTAATAATATCGACACGTCGTCTACTGCAATAATGAGTTTTATGTTCGGTGGATGCAAGAATCTGATTTCTCTAGATTTAAAAGCATTTGATACATCTAAAGTTAACATTATGTCTGGAATGTTTTATGAATGCAATAATTTGACTGCATTGAATATATCAAATTTTGATACTTCTAATGTGGTTTGGGCGAATTCAATGTTTAAAAATTGCAGTAGCCTGACCGAACTGGATGTATCTAATTTTGTTACTGCAAATATGGCAAATATGAACGATATGTTTAATGGATGCAAAAAAATAGTTACATTAGATGTTTCTGGATTTAATACATCTAAAGTAATTGGTATGGGATATATGTTCTTTAACTGTACTGCGTTAACTACATTGGATGTTTCTAATTTTGATACAAGCAACGTTACAACATTTGTCGGTATGTACTCGGGTTGTTCGAACGTTTCCGAGTTAGATGTCTCACGTTTTAACACTTCAAAGGCAACAGACCTGGGTCAAATGTTCTATGATTGTAGAAAAGTAACAAAATTAGACGTTTCCAATTTTGATACATCTAAAGCAACAACATTAAATCATATGTTCTGTGGATGCTCTAGGCTTTCCAGTTTGGATGTTTCAAACTTCAATACATCAAATGCAAAATATATGCAATACATGTTCAATGGTTGTAGCGGATTGACTGAGATAAATGTATCATCTTTTGATACAAAGAAGGTTATAAACATGGAGCTGATGTTCTATGGATGCCAAAAAATAAAAACATTAGATTTATCCTCATTTGAAACGCCGAACGTTACAAATCTATGCAACATGTTTAATATGTGCTACTCACTGACTAGATTGGATATATCCAATATAAATAGTTCTAAAGTAACAAACATGAACTGGATGTTTTCGAATCTGAATAACCTGAAGTCTTTATCGCTTGGCGAAAATTTCTCATTCATCGGAACAGCGTATGGTTTAAGTGGAACATGGAGAAATTCAAACGGGGAAGAATTTGATGCCATGGCAATGCCAAATAGTGTAGCTGATACTTATACAAGAATAGTTTAAAAAGAAAAAGCAGACAAGTATTTTTTTGTCTGCTTTTTTCTGTACCAAAATATGTTTTTTTGGCATATTAACGGAGAACGGGAAATTCCCGGCCGACAAAAAATCGTCCGCGGGTCAAATATTCCGGTTTTAACTTCGCACGTGGGTCAGAATCCCCG
>OLRW01001649.1_pt1 | contig 13907 bp, 10 predicted proteins | sample 1672701 | NCBI WGS metagenome assembly OLRW01 (sample SAMEA3136715, study PRJEB25190) | human gut metagenome | biome: human gut; feature: human-associated habitat; material: faeces | place: Austria | collected 2013
AAATTTGCAATGCCATGCGTGTTTGAGCCTTTGTATATACAGAGGCACTGCTTGCAGATGCTAGAGCAATCAACAAATGCAAACTGGATTTTTTGTGAAAAGATACAGGAAAGACAATGAGATTGGTGTTTTAAGTCAAAACGCATTGCCTGCGAACGCGGCAGAGAGTATACTTTGATATAATAAATCATAAGTTGTCGAAGCACTACTTGTCCTTAGCAGAAAGAAGATGAGGAATCATGGCAAAACTGAAAGCGAACAAGCCGACTGCGGATGTCCTGATGAATTCCATGCGTGCGATGGGATATTCCTTTGAGGCAGCGATTGCGGATATTGTGGACAACAGCGTCAGTGCACAGGCCCGGAACATTGTGCTGCGATTTCCGATAGACCCATCCGACTGCTGCGTTGCTGTCTGCGATGATGGTATCGGAATGAATAAGAAAGAACTGCTGGATGCTATGAAATATGGCAGCCAGCTGAAATCTGCCAATCGCTCTGAGGATGATCTTGGAAGATTCGGGCTCGGAATGAAAGCAGCTTCTCTGTCTCAGTGCCGCCGGTTGACTGTTGCGAGCAAAAAGGACGGTAAACTTTCGGCCTATATATGGGATCTGGACATCATTGAGGAAAAGAAAGATTGGTATATGGTTGACTGCTCAAAGGAGCAGATTGCGGAAATCCGATATGTTGACTTCTTGAGCGACAAAGAAAGCGGAACGATTGTTCTTTGGGAGAATTTTGATCTTATTGAGAAGTCGAGTGGAAATGTTTACGCAGAACTCGGAAAACACCAGAACGCAACAGCAGAGTATCTGTCCTTGATTTTCCACCGGTATCTGAATGGTGAGGGCCGGAATCCACTGACGATCATGGTAAACAATTATAAACTGACAGGATTGGACCCTTTCCTTGAAAATCACAGAAAAACGAATGTCCGCAGAAAAATTGAAATTCCAATCAAGGATTCTGACGGAAAGGAACAGATTGTAAGCGTTCAGCCATTTGTTCTGCCCTTCCAGAAAGACCTGAGTGCAGAAGATAAGAGATTGTCTGGTGGGATTGAAAATTATCGGGCAAAGCAGGGATTTTATATTTATCGGAACAAACGGTTGATAATCTGGGGAACATGGTTTGGCAGACATCGGGATGAACTGACAAAGTATGCCCGGATCAAGGTTGATATTCCGAATTCACTGGATGACATCTGGGGAATTGATATCAAGAAGCAGCATGCCACAATTCCGGCGATTATCCGCAACCGCCTGACGAAAGCTGTTGACGAAGCAATGGATCTTGCAGTGAAGGCACAGACCTATCGCGGACGGGTTGAGAAAGTGGATGAAAAGGTTGACTACATCTGGGACCGCATAAAAGAACGGGATAACCAGTTCGTATACAGGATCAACCGGAATTCCCGGATTTTTGACCTTCTGAAAGAAAAAGTGGATGATGAAACATGGAACCGACTGGATATGGTGCTGGACGAAATCGAGAATTCGGTTCCCTATCAGCAGATTTATATTGACAAGTCGCAGAACCGCGTTGATGATACTGTGGATGATGAACGGGTTGCTGAAATTGAGAGCAAGGCCAGAATTCTGATAAAGATGTCCATGGATATGGGCGCAGCTGATCGCAATGCCGTGATCGGACGCTTGCTCCAGTCCGAACCGTTCTGCAAATATCCGGAGCTGGAGGAGAAACTCAAGGAGGCATGAAATGGGACTCGATATTGAGAAGGTCGCTATGCTGACAAGCATGGTTGATAAGCTGATACAGATGAAACGTGTGGATAATGCGCTGGATGAAAGTGTTGTGGAAGATCTCATCCAGAAATCGCTGTTTATCAGTGGTGTGCCTTACAGCGATGATGAGATTGCAGCAGTCAAACGGGACGTCGCTTATAAATACCAGATACAGGCACATCCTGGTGAAAGTATTCTGGCAGATTACGAACAGACCAACTGGTATGACGACAGGAAAGCGGAAATACAGCAGAACTTCTGGACACGGTACAAGAATTATCTGATTGATGAAAAGCATTTCAGCCCGAATGTGGTCAGCACGCTCGGTAATGATACGCTGGATCAGAAACTGATGAATTATATTCTGGACCCGAAGGCTGACTACGGAAAGCCGGTTCTGAAACGTGGCCTGATTATCGGTGACGTGCAGTCTGGCAAGACCTCGACCTATAATCGGCTTCATCTGCAAAGCAGCAGATGCAGGCTACAAAGTATTCATTCTGCTGACCGGCACAATTGAATCCTTGCGGCAACAGACACAGGAGCGTGTGGAAGAAGGATTTATCGGCATTGATATGTCGGCCAATACCACCGGAGGAAAGCGCGTTGGCGTGGGTCTCGACAACAAGCCGATTCATGCAATGGCCTTGACCTCCCGTGCAAGTGATTTCCGTGGGAACTCCAATAAAATAGCAATGTCGCTTGGCGAGGATAAGGATGCTGTTGTCTTTGTCATCAAGAAGAATACCACAACGCTCACCAAGCTGACGAAATGGCTGATTGACCTGAATGCTGATCCGCGGACACACAAGATTGATATGCCGATGCTGATGATTGATGATGAGGCGGACAATGCTTCCATCAATACAAGTTCCGATAAAGAAGATCCGACCAAGATCAACAAGCTGATCCGGAAACTGGCTGATGTGTTCACAAAGTCCAATTATGTCGGATTTACAGCAACACCGTTTGCCAACGTTTTCATTGATCCGGAAACAACGGAGAAAATGGAAACGCATGACCTTTTCCCGGAAGATTTCATTGTGGCGCTTCCGACACCCAGCAACTACATCGGACCAACAAGAATTTTTCCGAAGGACGCAGAATTCCATTCGCAATTGGTTTATATAACGGATGCAGGCCGGGAAGAAGAAGACGGCTATTCTTTCTATTTCAAGCACAAAAAGGACTGGAAAGGCAAACTCCCGGAAAGCATGACAGATGCCATCTATGCCTTTTATCTGGCGAATGCAATCCGTGATCTGCGGGGTGATCAAAGAGAGCATCGGTCTATGCTGATCAACATTTCCCGGTTTGTCAAGGTCCAGAAGTATATCAAGGAAATTGTCGAGAAGATTCATGCGGAAGCATACCGGTCGCTGAAGTATAATCTTTCCAGTGACTTTGAACTGTCCATGAAAGACCCGGTGCTGAACCGGATTTACAAGGTCTGGCAGAGTCAGTATGAAAAATGCGGATTTACATGGGATGAAGTTGCAGCAGCGCTTTTCGATGCAATGGAGAAAATCCAGATCAAGGTTGTGAACAGCTCCAGATCTTCTGAAAAGCTTGAGTATCCGAAAAATGAATCCTTGCGTGTGATTGCAATCGGCGGTCTGGCACTGTCCCGTGGTCTGACGCTGGAAGGACTCATCATCAGCTATTTTTATCGGAATACTTGTACCTACGATGTTTTGATGCAGATGGGACGCTGGTTCGGATACCGGCGCGGATATGAAGATCTTTTCCGCATCTGGACGCATAAGGCATCTGCGGAGTGGTATGCGGAAATCGCGGATGCGACTGAAAAACTAAAGGAAGATATGGTGTTGATGCGGGATCTGGGGCAAAAACCGCGTGATTTTGGTATCCGTGTACGGAACAACTCGACAGACCTCAATATCACGGCCTATAACAAAATGCGCAATGCCACGGATGAGTTTGATGTGAGCAGCTACTTTGGAAGTATTGTTGAAACACCATATCTCCGGTTTGATGTGGAAGCCCAGAAAAATAACTTCCGGGCGGTGACAGATCTTGTAAGCGAGTGTCTCTCCAGAGGATATAGCTTTGAACGCAGGGCAACAGGTTCCGGAAGAAAAGGCCGGTATGTGTTGTCAGATGTTCCGAAGGAATTGATAGTAGAACTCATTGACAGACTCTCCATATCGAAGTACAGCTCGTATTTCAACACAAAGCAGATCTCGGAATTCCTGAGCGGATGCACAGACGCATCCATAGATGTCTTTGATGTTGCTTTTATGGACGGAGAAAGTCCGGATAAAGTGGCAGATGTCTGCGGTCAGAAAATCACCTGTGTCGAACGAAAAACCTGTATTATCGACAGTGAACTCGATAGATTGAGTATCGGAAGAAAAGGTAAATTGGGAGGCCCTGGAGATGGTTTGACGGGAATTGTTGATTTCAATGGGAAAACTGCAGAAGAAATCATTGAAAATGCCAAGGCTTCTTTCCGTAAATTCTATGAAAAGGAAAAAGGAGTACCATTTGATAAGACAAGGGTATATCCATCGGAGACATGGTTCCGCTTTGTTGAGGACAGAAAACCACTTCTGCTGATTTATCTGATTGATATTGGTGCAGCGGAGGAAAATCAGAAAAAACAGGAAGCAGAATTCAAAGCTGCAATGGGAAATACGCCGGCAGTAGGTCTGGCATTGGGTCTGCCACGCAATGATGAGGAAGCAGGGCTTACATCCACCCGTTATAAGGTCAACCGTGTCTATAACTGGTTTGATCGGGAGGAAATGGAAGATATCCTCGCAGAAGGAAGGGAAGAATAATGACAGGTGTCATGGAGGAACGTTTTGCGGCTTTTCTGAGACCCGGATATTTTTCGAGAGTGGACAATCAGCATCCGTTGGAATTGTACATTGGTCTGGACGAAAAAGGGCGCAAAGCCATTGAACTCCGGGCAAGGTTCACAGCACGAAAAGTGACGGGCACATCGGCTATTGATGTAAACCAGTATAAGAATGAAAAATACAATACAATCCGCTTTTCCTTGTGTGATGAAGAGATAAAAGGGCTGTTCTTCAAATTTTGTGATGATCTGATAGAACAATCGCGTAGTATCGGAGACAAGGGGCAAGGATATCAGACCATTGTCAACCGTTTTTTCCAGTGGAAGAAATTGTTTGTGGGTTCCAAACATGTATTCCTTACAGAACCCGAAATCATGGGTCTGATCGGAGAAATCCTGTTCCTGCGTGGGAAACTGGCAGAGCAGATCGGGCTGGAAAATGCGCTGAAGAGCTGGAGCGGGCAGGAACTCACGCATAAGGACTTTTCCTATGGAGATTCGTGGTATGAGGTGAAAACCATTCACCGTGGGATACCAGCAGTGAAGATATCCTCCATCGAGCAGCTTGAAAGCAGTACGGACGGAGAACTTGTGGTTTTCTTTCTGGAAAAGATGAGTGCCGCTTACAATGGTGTGAATCTCAACAAGCTGATTCTGGAGACGAGAAGCCTTTTTGCATCGGATGAAGACCGGAATGATTTTATGGCAAAGGTTGCCCTTCAGGGATATGTGTACAATGACTACTACGATGACTTCATCTATGAGATAAGAAGCTGCAACCGGTATCGTGTGACAAACGGTTTTCCGAGATTGACGCATGAGTTGCTGCCAGAGGCAATCTGCAAGGCATCGTATGAAATTCTGCTTCAGAAAATTGAGCAGTACAAACTGAAAGATCAAGAGGCCGTATAATGGACTATCAGGCGTATAAAAAGGAATTTCTGGAATCTCTGCGCAACGATTCGGCCATCAACGGGACGGATACGGAGGATGAATTCCTGAACAGGACATTGAGCCTTCTGGTTGACTATGATGAAGTTAATGATCCTGTCCGCTTTGGTATGGGCGACAAGAGAGGGCGCGGAAATCGCCTGATGCGTGCAGATGGTTACTGTTTTGATGAAACGGATCACAGTCTGATTCTGTTCATCAGTGACTTTCAGGATTCAGAAAATGCCGCCAACCTCACCAGAAGCAGGGTTGACGAATTGTATTGGAGATTGTATTATTTTCTGGATGAGGTCTGCAATGGTCGGATGGAGGACTACTTCGATGATTCGGATGACATCCTCCGGGTTGCAAGGATGTTCCGCAAGCGGATGACCTGCAATATCGACGACCCGCAGCTGATTCTGAAAATCAAGTTCTATGTTCTTACCAATAAGGAACTGGACACAGCCTTGCTGGATGCCAATCTTCTGGAAACAACGATCCGGAAGAAAAAGGGAGCCGCAAAGAAAACCCGCACAACCAAAAAGATCAAGAAAGCAGACTTTAACGGGAAACCGCTGGAAATCAACCTGTGGTATCCGGAACGTTTCTATGAAATGGAAATGACAAACAGCAATGAGCCGGTTGTCATTGATATCCCGAAGGATTTTTCTGAAGTCGGAGTTCATGGTATTCCGTGCATAAAGGGCGACATTGGTGAGAACCTTGGGTATGAAGCCTATATTGCAATCATTCCGGGAAAACTTCTGGCCGAGATATACATTGCCTACGGAAGTAAGGTACTGGAAGGCAATGTCCGTGCCTTTCTGGGAACCAGTGGAAGCAAGAGTGTCAACAATGGTATAAAAAGAACAATAAACAACGATGCAACAAAGTTCTTTACCTATAATAATGGAATAGCAACAACCGCAAAGGGCGTGGAAGTTGAGAATATCAATGGACAGAATCTGATTACAAAGATAGTGGATTTCCAGATCATCAACGGCGGACAGACGACCGCAACGCTGGCGGATGCTGTTCTGAAAAAGACCAACGTTGAGCTGGAAGGCATTTATGTCCCGATGAAGCTGACTGTGATCGAGGACCGGGAAACGGAAAACGAGGACGGTGTCCGCTTCTATGACGAGATGGTGCAGGCAATTGCCCGCTATGCCAACAGCCAGAATAAGGTCACGGCGGCGGATCTGTTCTCCAATGACCCGTTCCATATCTGGATGGAAAAGATGTCGAAGAAGTGCCTTGCACCTCCGGCGAGATATACGATCCCGACAGGCTGGTATTATGAGCGATCCCGTAAGAAATACCAGCAGGAACAGGTGAAACTTCGCGGCGATGAACTGAGGCGTTTCCAGAAAAAATTCCCGAAGGATCAGGTCATCACAAAAGAGCAGCTGGGTATGTACCTGACAACGGTTGCCTGCAAGCCACACATCGTTTCCAAAGGCAAGAACTGGGTCATGAAGGAATTCGGAAATGACATTAGCAAGGAATACCGAGGAAACAATGATTCCTTCAATGAATTCTACTTCAAAAAAGGAATCTGCGCAGCGATTATTTTCCGGGCTGTTGATAACTACCTTGAAAGTCATAAGGACAGCGAAAAACGTCCGACGGGCTTTTGGTACAAAGTGGGCGGCTATAAGCTCAATATTGTACCCTATACGATTGCAAAGATCCTCAGCAAGATTCCGGATGGATATTCGCTGAACTGGAATGCAATTTGGCAGAAACAGGCATTGTCGCCTGCATTCATGCATGAAATTGAAATTGTGACCAAGCAGACCAATGACTTCATTTGCGACAGCCATGGTATGATTGTCACGGAATACTGTAAAAAAGAATCTACATGGGAAGATTATAAGGCCGATAAAACATATACCCCTTCAGTAGCCTTTATGGACGAGCTGGTTCCTGTATCGCTTATCAAGGAGGAAGAAACTTCTGCGAAAAAAGAAGCCAAGGAATCCAATGACCTCAAGGTTGTGATGGGTGTGGTTGCGTTGGGTCCTGGATATTGGAGCAAATTGATGGATGCCGGTATCAGGCGTTCAATGCTGTCTTATCAGGAACAGACGTTGTTAAAGCAAGTCGTGCAGCTTTCATCGACGGGAAATATTCCTGTCTCCGCTTCAGGGAAGGTGCCGTACAAGACAATGAACATGATCAGGTCGGTGCTTTCTATCAAGGAAAAACTGGAGTCGGAAGGAATATCAGTCACAAATGGAGAAAACGTATAATATTGTTGAATTGTTCAGCGGCATCGGAAGTCAAGCAGCTGCCCTGAAAAATCTTGGTGTAAAGATAAATACAGTCGGAACAAGCGAGTGGGATGTCCATGCAATCGTAGCCTATGATATGATTCATGGAGGAACAGATATTCCGGCAGATATTGCGCGGATGTCCAAGGATGAACTCCTTGAAAAAATGAGCCACTATACATTCAGCAATTCAGGAAAGGCACCACTGGAATATGAAGCTCTGCGTACATATTCAGTGGAATCCCTGCGATACATCTATACCAGCATCAAGCGAAATCATAACTTTGTCGATATAAGTGCTCTGGAAGGAAAGGAAATGCCGGACGGAATAGATATTCTCACCTATTCTTTTCCCTGTCAGGATCTTTCCAACGTCGGTGCATTCCACGGCTACAACAAAGGAATAGACAAGGATTCGGGCAGCCGATCCAGCTTGCTGTGGCAGGTAGGAAGAGTACTTACAGAGATGAAGGATACAGGAAAAACGCTGCCCCGGTTTTTGCTGATGGAAAATGTCCCGACACTTCTCTCCCAGCGCCACAAGAAAAATTTTGAAACATGGATCGGCGAGCTGAGCAAGTTGGGGTACGTCAGCAAATACTACCAGCTGAATGCTTCGTCTTTTGGCCTCCCCCAGAACCGCCCCCGCCTTTTGATGATCAGTGTATATGTCGGAGACGATGAAAACAAAAAATCGCTGACGGAAGATTATTTTGCTAGAAAAAGCAGTCCGGAGGATGTCGTGAACGATTTCCATACATCCGGGCACTATAAAGCAATAAAAATCCGTGATCTGCTCCGGAATGACTATCGGAACCCGATCTGGTTTGAGGAGGCAGTGGAGTGTACTCCCAACGATACTGTATCCAGAAGAAAAATCTGGGAAGATAATCCGCAGATTGTTCTGGAGGGAAATATTATCAATCCGGAAATTGATACAATCCGAACGATCACTACCAAACAGGACCGGAACCCGAACTCCGGTAATCTGTATTTTGACAGCGGAATTGAAGGAAAAGGAAAGTTCAGATACCTGACTCCCCGTGAATGTATGCTGTTTATGGGATTCAAGGATACGGATTATTGGAAATTGAAAAACAATAATGTCGCATTCCATAAAGGTGACCAATTATTTTCAAGAGATAAGATAATCCGGATGGCAGGAAACAGCATTCCTGTGAAATTGCTGGAAGGCGTTTTCTGGCAGATTCTCCAGATTGATAAGCTGATGGATAAAGACGATGGATGTTCACAGTAAGGCTGTCCGAAGCTATAATATGTCCTGCATACATGGCAAGGACACGAAGCCGGAAGAGATTGTAAGGAAATATTTATTTTCAAAGGGATTCCGTTACCGGAAAAATGACAAAAAACTTCCGGGAAGCCCGGATGTTGTGTTACCGAAGTACAGAACGGTTATATTCGTGAATGGATGTTTCTGGCATGGGCACGATGGGTGCAGATATTTTATCTGGCCCAAAAACAATGCGGAATTCTGGCATAATAAGATAAAAACCAATATTGAACGGGATGCCCGGAAGAAAAAGCAACTTGAAGATGCAGGCTGGAATGTGATAGTTGTCTGGGAATGCCAACTGCGTCCGGAAAAACGTGATAAAACATTGGAAGAATTGGAAAGCATTCTCAAAATAAGTTTGGAAATGCGTCACAGAAAAGACAGCTGATAAGGAGGACAGTCATTATGCCAAGACCCAAAGGAAGCAAGAATAAAGCGAAAACTCCGGTGGTCATCATTGATTATGCAGCTGAACTGGAGAAAAAAATCTCAGAGAAAAACACCTTGGAAGCAGATATTACAGCACTGGAGGCCGATGTTGATGGGCTGAAGGTGCAGCTCAAAGAGAAGAAGACTGCACTGAAAGCACTTGACAAGGAGATTGCAGCATTGGAACGGAAAAAGTCCCGACAGGATGCTGAAGCGTTGAGGAAAGCCCAGAAAGAAGAAATCGACAAGGCCATTCAGCAACTTCTGGATGAGGGAATGAGCATGGAAGAAGTTTTGAATAAACTAAAATAAAAGAATTATCTTATCTAACAAAATCCGCTGCAAACACTATGGCGAATCATTGGAATGCCAGAATGTAAATACGAAGACCCCTGCGAAGAACATTCGAAATAGATGGAAGTTTTTGATTTGGGCGATGATGATTGAGTTCAAATGAAAAAGCCCATAGACTAGAAAGGGTAACCGGTCTATGGGCTTTGCTATAGCACTGATATAAATTGATACCAGTTATAGTGATTTTTCATAATCCGAGTAACCACACATAGGCGTAAAATTGGCAGATACATTATCAAGTGAAGCATGTCTGAAAATTGAATGATGTGGCGGCAGATAATGACTGCGAATTTTGCTCAACAATTTCTTTGCTGTCCTATATGTGTTCAACGGTCTTAAATTCGTAGAGCGTGCTAAATGGCGGTGTCAATTAATCAGTATAGAAGGATCAAACAGCATCTTCCACTTTAATTGTGTTGTTTTTGGGAAGGTCTTGCTTTAATATTTCTTTATAATAAACTGCAGATAATCTTTCGGCTCTTTCGTTAATCATACCTTCATCCCAATCTTTATTCACTTCTATAAATCTTTTTATCCATATATACTGAGATTTTTGATAACAAGGGATTTTTTCCACATAACTTTTTTGCCCGGCAGAACTATTTACTTTCCCTTCCAAAAGGATCAGGTTCCCAATATTTAAAGTGCGATCACCAGTTGTTTCCGAGAGAATATGTTCTATGCTTCCATCGTCTTCGAAAATGTCTTTTCCACTAAAATAGCAATTTAATTTATAAATTGCATATTTGCATTTAACATTTGCTGGATCATCTTTTTTTGTGAAAAACAGTTCTTTGAATTTTGCTGAAAACACATCATAACTTGGATATAATTTACCGAGAGGAACAATCAATTTCTCATCAATTATCTTGCTTGCTTCTGATTTGTTGGTGCATTTCCGCAATGCAATAGCAAAGCGAGAATAGATCTTTTCCAAATTGTTTGTTCGCATGGAACACACTGCTGTAAATGCAAAATGAAAATTTTCGATTGCTAATATGGCTTTTTTAAATTGATCGGTAGATACTAAATTACGTCCTTTTATATCATACAACGCCAAAAGTGCTATCCTTGTTTGGACTACATTAAATGTTTTATTTAGGGTGTTCAATGATTGGACTAGCCAAAAATACTCTCGACGATTGTCGTAATCTTCTCTTTTGGGATTTGTGATCTTCATGTAATTTTTGGAATTTAAAAGGAAATCTTCCAAAAAGTCACGATAAGAGGCCTCATTTGGATGGATGGTTTTATTGAAACTATCATAAAGCATACTTGCATTACACTTCTTGTACTTGGATATCCAATAGTGCCTGAAAAATGTAGCCATCCCAACAGTTTCCGAACTTGAATTCAAAGTCATCTTAATATCATTCCAAGATTCTTCAGCAAATGTTCCGCTAACGCCATCTTTTAATATCTCGAATATTTTATTCTTTATCAAATCAATATACGCCAGCCTTTTTCCTTTGGCATTTAATATGGCAAATATCCTATTTGCTTGATCCTTATCTGCTGCCGCAATTGATATAAATGTACAGTCCAAAACTTGATCTCGTAATGCCTTCAAAATATCCACGTATGAGAGTGAGTTGACTATATCATCGCCTGTTCGCTTTTTTAATAATTTTTTTAACGAATTTTCAGCTGTTTGTTGCAAAAAGAATTCATATGTTTCTTGTATACAATTTTCTTCCTCTGTGCTTGGCACTGTCGGAATTTGTTTTTCGCGGTCTTGAATATAGTATACAAAATAAGGATAACTGCTTTTGCTTTGTAAAACGCGTACTTTTTCACCATTGTCATCCGTTGTCGTAATGTAATTGAATAATTGCTTACTAAGAGTGTCTTCTCCTAATTCACGAAATCGATCAGACAACACAGAAAACAAAATGGTTATAGTTGTTAAGCGCTGCTGTCCATCTACCACTTCTATTGGCTTATCGGGCTTCTCTGCAAAATTTCCCACAAAAAGCATTGTTCCCAAAAAATATTGATCGTCGTTAATCGCTCCGCTTGATGCTACTAAGTTGTTAATCATATCTTCAAAGAATTCTTGATAATTCTTCTTGTCCCAAGAATATTCTCTTTGAAATCGTGGAATCACAAACTGACATCCGGATTTTAATAAACTACGTATATTTTTTTCATCTGGTTTGAAATTCATATCTTGCCTCCGTCATATACTTATAAATTTATAACATTTTTAAAATTAGAGCAAGTATTTGCAAAAGTGACAATCATTCAAACTATAATTTTGTGGCGGAATAGAACTTTGACCTTTGATCAAAACTACAAAACGGAACAATATGACAGTGAATAAATGTAATAAGTTCCGGCTTTATCTGGCAATCCCTCTTATCGATTTTTCCTGGGGGAATTGGTGGCAAGCAATTCGGCAGAAAATATAGTATGGATTATATTGGAAAGTTGAGATGATATCAAAGCTGAAATGCAGCTGGAAATAGACTTCCATTAGGCGAACTCATAAATCCGTCGGGCTGCCTCGAACCTTATTTGACCATACTTTTCCCTTAAAATGTGTCTTGCTTTAAGGGAAAAGCAGGACGGTCAAGGATTCTGCTCTAAAAAAGCTGGACATTCGAGAAAAACCAGTATATACGGCAGCAATGCCGCCTTAAAGTGAGGGGTCGATGGATTGAGCCCTAGTATTGATACTAGTTGGTATCAGCTGACTTCTGATATTCGGCCATGATCCTTCTTGCCCTGCCGCGGGTGGTATCCTCAAAAGTCTCAGCTTCGCTGAAACGCAGCCAGAAAGGGTCCTCCATCAAGCAGGCATTGGTGCGCTTGACGATTTCCCACGCATTGTAGTCTGGCAGGCCCATCATCTCCAGAATCTCCTTGCAGTCCATCCGGTTTCGGGGGAAGATGCGTTTCTTTGCCCAGACGACTACATCGACCAGCGGCACCTTGCGGCTGTTGCCGATAAAGAGGTTCAAGGGCAGGTCATACTGTGGCATACCCTCATTGGCGCAGAGATACTGCCCATCTTCGCTCAAATGAGCGATTTCCCTTTCATCCATCATCAATTTCAGGTAAGCCATAAAGACACCTCTCAAACTTTGGAGTTCAAGTATTCAACGAGTTCATAGACTGTTGCCAAAGGATTGCTTTGGCGTGAAATTGGTTCAGTTCCTTGGTTCCGTATTTGTTCAGAGCGGGTCTTGGCTCGTTGAACTGCCACAGCTTGCAAAGGCTTTAAGGCATCAAAGTAATCCTTGTTTTTCTCATAATCAGGAAGTCTGCCCGGCTGTTTCAGCAATCGAATCAATGCTTGGCAATCTTCAACCTCTGTCTGCTGATTTACAAAGTGCAACAGGAACCACAACTCGAAAGACGGGTTAGAATAGGCCAGATGATAACCTTCCTTTTGAGCGGACTGTTTGGCACGCAGAAGAACCTCGTTGGAGTTATCGTCACGGTCAAATACGCACCAGATGGAGTCGCCATCTTCCGGGTAGTATGGATTATTGCCCATCGTTGCCTTGGCTTTCTGCACAAGCCTGTCAGCGGACTTATACTGCGAAGAAATCGGGATAATGTCAATATTGCATCCTCGACTGCGGAAACGCTTAAAATAACGAATCTCCGTTTCGCTGCCCTCGCAGATAAGATACACGACCGGATTGCGCTTTCTGGTGTGGACAGATTTGCGGCTGATCTCTTTTATTCTGCCCATGCTGCATCCCCTCCAATGAACGGAATCGCACCATAGCGACCTTGTAAATAGCCCTTGGAGATATTCTCACCTTTCCGGGGAGAGAACTCGGTCAGGGCATAAATATCGGTCTGCATGGTCTTTTCCTCCTTTTCGGCAAACCAGATCTGATCTCGCCGCAGCAAAGTTAAGTCAAGAAGTCCGGTGTCGTGCGTGGTAAAGATGAGCTGTGAATGGTTCGTATTGATAGCGGCATCCTGTACCATCTCGATCAGATGCCGCGTCAACAGTGGGTGCATACTGGATTCAATCTCGTCTACTACCAAAACAGAGCCTGCTTCTAGTGCCGCAAGCCACATACCGA
>OLRW01001653.1_pt1 | contig 13871 bp, 8 predicted proteins | sample 1672701 | NCBI WGS metagenome assembly OLRW01 (sample SAMEA3136715, study PRJEB25190) | human gut metagenome | biome: human gut; feature: human-associated habitat; material: faeces | place: Austria | collected 2013
CTTATGTAAAAAATTCTTCCGCAACCATTTCTTTGATAATACAAAATCAGCCAGCACGTCAATGATCACTCCTTATTTTTGCCCAATTAAGGAAGTTTCTTGATCCTATGACTGCTGACTGATCTTTATTTATTCAAATATTGATATACTCTTGAAGAAATCGAACGGATTCCGTACAGTAAATGATCTTCGGAAGCGCCTTCTGAAAATATACATAATACATAATTTGTTTTCTTTCCATAGACGATTGCCATATCATGCTGAACTGAGCTTGTCTCACCAGTTTTGTTCGCGCATACTATACCTGTCGGAAGACCTGATGGAATTTTGTATCGTTTCGTCTGATGCAGTAAAAGATTTAGCATTTCTCTGGAATACTGTTGAGAAACACACTGACCTCGATAGATTTTTTCTAAGAGTCTCCCACAATCTTTTGCAGATGCCGTGTTACGCCAGCCATCACTGCTCCAGGCAGAAGAAGATGGATGCAGGGAACTGTGACAACCGGTATTTTTGTAACCGTTCTTTCGAAGATATTGGTTCACTACAGCCGTTCCTCCTACAAAGCTTCCGCCTCCCTGACGCCTTACCAGTTCATTATAACATTCATTATCACTGACGGTGATCATATCCCACAGCAAGCTGTACACACCGGAGCTGTATTGCATTTTTCCCTGACGGATCTGATCATAGACCGACGCCATCACAAATGCCTTGATCGTACTTGCCGGATACATTTCCCGATCATTTATGTTTACAACATTTCCTGTTTTCAGATCTTTTATATAAACAGACCAGTTTCCACCGTAGGCAGAAACAAAGCTCTCCAATTCCGATTTAAATGCACTTAGAGCATACTCTGATCTTGTACTTTTTCTTCCCTGCCAGTCCACATACTGACCATCCGGTGTTTTCATATTTTTCGCAATGGTTCCGTTCGATTTCAGGTAATAACCATCTTTCCACCGGTTCACCAGCATTTTTCCATTTTGGTCTACATAATATTGCTGGCCCTCACAGGTTACCCACCCTGCCTTCTGTACCATTCTCCCATTATCATTGCCAAAATAATAGATTCCGTTAAACTTTTTTCCCTGAACTGTTTTGTTCACTTTATGAAAAGACGGACGCATGCAGATTCTTCCGGTTCCATAGAAATAATAATAACCACTTTTAAAATTACGCCCACCGAATCTTCTCTGTCTTATATAGCGTACTGTTCCACGATCAGCCAGTTTTCCGTACGCTTCCACATAATAAATGCCTGCGATAATTTTTTTGCCCCGTACCTTCTGTTCAGCTATGTTTACAAAGCCACGCTCTCCCTTTGAAATTCTTCCATTGGAGTCTGTGATGTGGTATTTATCAAAGCGGACACCAGAAACTGTCTTTTTATCGAAATAATAAACGGATTGCTTTCTCAAAAGTTTTCCGTTTTTATCAAACATATAAAATCCTGTTTTTAAAAACTCTGTCTTTGGGATTGACAAATAACGTAATCCGGTAAGTTTTCGCTTATTAGAATCTTTCAAATACCAGTTCCCGCCAGATTTCTGAAGATAATTTCCACTGTTATCCCAAAATCGTACCGTTCTTTCAGCAGCCTCGACCTTTATCTCTGTACTTCTGGCACCAATAATACATCCAAAAACCACTACTAATATCAACCAATATATACAAACTGTTTTTTTTGCTTTCATACTTTAACAAGACCTGCCACAGACAATGACAGGTCTTTCTCCTTTATCTTTATTATCCTATTTTCATGCAGATGTTCTGGATCAGGCGGTTGTAGCCGGTTACCTTTTTCAGCCATTCCAGCGCTATGGACACTGCCAGTGAAGCCAGCAGAAGCGTCAGTGTATTGGTCAGAAAATATCCACTCACATACACAAAAGAAGATTTTCTTATAAATGTATGTATCAGAAATATATTCATGGAATGTTTTCCGAGGAACAATAAAATCTGTCGCACTCCCGGAATGACATTAATAAATTCGCAGCAAAATGCCATAAATACAATTGGATACACACCCCAGTGGATCTCACTGTATACCGTCAGCGGCAAAGTTCTGTACGCTTTATACAAAATAAACACCGCAAGAAGCTCCAGAAGAAATTTGAAAACATGCTTCATTCCAGCATTCCATATCTTAAACCATCGGTTAAACAGATCATACTTGGCTACACACATTCCCATGAGAAATACCGGTAAAAATGCATAAATACCCGTAATTCCCATAACCTCCAGGGAAATTATCCGTGGAAATGCCGCAACAGCCACAAGAATAAATACCAGATATTCTTCCTTTATCATAAACAGTGGCACACAGATGATAAAAATGATCGCCGCACTCATATACCACCAGGTTCCGTTCAGAGTCGAAGTTCCGAAAAGTTTCGCCAGACCAAAAAAATCCAGCACCATTGCGCTAACACCTTTGGCAATATTCCCGTTTCCGAAATATCTGGCCACGGCATAGCCGTTATAAAGCTGTGAGCTCACAACAGAAAGCCCCCATATAATCCAGAACCCTCCCATTGTTTTTATCAGTCTTTTGGCTGTCCACTTGCCAGGTGTAGAATTATTTTTTCTGTAACTGAGATACAGTCCGTATCCGGAAATAAATGCATAGATCGGTACACAGATCTTAAATGTTCTGCACAGATACATGATCCGATCTGCTGAAAACGGAGTGAAAACAACATTCAGCCCCTCAAATCTGTCTTGACTCAGATACATATGATGGAACAGCATTATAACAATGGCAATGCCCTTCATCGCCTGAGAATTATATTTATCAAACTTTATTGCCTGCTTTCCTTCCAAAATCCAACCTCCATATTACCGATTCTCGATGATCCTCTCATAAACTCGTTTGGAACAGTTACGGTCATTAAATGCAAAGGTCTCATCCATTCGTTTCCGATATTCCTCTTTCATCTGACAGCCGTCTGCCATATATTCGATGATCCGGTCCACAGTTCCGTCCAGTGTATGCTCCACCTCTCCGAAGCCATCTCTCTCATAGTCAAAGTATCCCTCTGTGTAGGAATGCGCGCCACTGAAAAAGCTGTCTCTGTCAAACTGGGAGTATACGATGGGTTTTCTCAAATATGCAAAATCAAAGGCAACCGAAGAATAGTCCGTGATCATCAGATCTGTCTGGGCAAAAATGTCCTTGTAGGAATAAGACGAATCCATAAATTTTACCCGTGGATCATGACGGAACATATGCAGACCGTCAATGGTATTTGGGTGAGGCATGAAGCAGATGGTATATCCGTACTTCTCTGCCGCTCCCAGAAGTCTTTCGCTGTTGAGAAGATCATCATAAAAATGGAAATATTCGCTTTCCTGAAATTCTTTTCCAAGCTGCCATACCCCTCTGGCATCGGTTCCTGAGGAAAGGCTTTTGCGCCAGGTAGGCATCACCGTCACATACTTACGCTCATCATGGACCAGACGGTCATAACGCGGCATTCCCGTAAGCCAGATATTTTTTTCCGGATAAAAATAGTCATAGGTAAAGGCAGAATCATATTCCGGCTTTGTGCTGACGATAAATCCGAAAAGATTACGGTTGTATTTGTTCAGCCACTTGGACTGGTTGTCTTTGGTCACACCATGCTGTAAAAATACCAGCTTTTTGTCATAGATGATATCGCGGTACAGATACTCCAGCTTTCCAAAAGGATTGATCACCGGTTTGTTAGCCTGGGAGGACAGTGAAAATTCATTCAGCAGGAACAGAAGCTTATGCTTCCAGGAGAAAGGCTCCACAACCTTTCCAAGCTTCTTCATTTCCACATAATCCTGTGTATCCTTGTTGACTACAAAGTACGGCTCCACCGTAGGGTCCGGATTGGCGCAGAGATAGCGGAACATCACTTCGCCGTTGTCATCTCCGCGTGTTGTACGATCGGAGATCAGCCAGATCTGCTTTTTCTGCTTTGCCTTCTGCATCTCGTAGAGCTTACGTACGAGAACTGCCTTTTTTCCGGCCTTTCCCTGAGAAAATATTGCTTTGGTGCGTTTTTTCTTCAGCTGTTTCTCCCTACTCTGACTGTATGGCTCTACCGTTACTTCATACTGATGGCCCAGAACCTTTGCATCTTCCTGATCCTCTCCACGGATCATCCGGACTTTTTCGTTAAGATACAGAAGCTTATCCTCTATATGCAGGAAAAGCGGCAGCTTCTTTGTAAATGGCACATATTTTCCGTAGGAAATATTGTACATTTTATTTATATGTCCATCTGTGCCTGTGCCCCAGCTGATAAACTCCCGGATCTCGGAAAGCGGAATGTCCACGATATACAGCTTCTCAACGGCACTTTCTTCTCTGCACCAGCCGGTTCTTTCCAGTGTATATTTCCATCTGGCTTCATAGGTGTTGCCACCAGTCATCATATATGCACGGTTTGTCCTGCTCACAGGCTCCACAATGGAAAATTCACAGTGCAGCTGGTCTTTTTCCGGCTGGAATATCTTGACACGGAGATTGTCATATATGGGATTCAGGATCGTGTCTGCCTGATCCGGAAATTTTTTGCATATATCCGGATAATATTTCCGGAGAAGATATACTTTGTTTGCCCTGCTGATATGCTGATTGGACATCACGATCTCCGGAAACTCCATCTGCTTCAGGAAGCTTTCGATACCTTCCTCATATCTGCACTTTTTCTCTTCATCAAGCTTCTCGTTATCAAATATGATATCAGCTATTTTTGCGCTGTAATACAGCAGCACATAATCTGCATTTTTTTCATGAACAGGATTTTCTTTTATTCTGCAGTCTGCGATCTTTCGGAAAAATTCCTGATAAAATACCTCCAGCTGGTCCGGATCCTGCAGCATATTCTTCCAGTCCTCCACCATGAGATGGTCCGCAAGGATCTGCACATAGATATCTTCCCCTGAAGCCACTCCCAGACTCCGGCAGCTTACAACGGACTGATATACCATGGTCATCACATCCAGATACCAGATCTCCGGACGGATCTCGGATACCCATTTCACCTGATCTGCGGCAAATGTGTAAGCGGTATACAGCTGATGCAGAAGATATACATTGTTATCCAGCGTTGTTTTTTCGGTGAAACGGTTACAGTAATTATTATGCTCCCGCACATAGATATTTCCTTTTCCACGGATCTTTGTTAGGACAACATCTCTGTTTTCTTCCTCAAAGCAGCGTCTGATCTCTGCACTGGATTTTGGGGAAAAACGGATTCCGGCTTTTGCAAAAACAACATAGCTTCCGGCTATCTTATCCTTCAGCTCCGCCACAAGATCCCCGCATTCCAGTCCGTCAATATATAAAAGATCCCGGTCATCCAGCATCTCCCGGAAACGAGGATCCTCCGGATTGAACTCTCCGTAGATCTTATCCAGCTCTTCGTCCTTGAGCTCTTTCTCCTTTTCTCCGGCTTCCTCCAGCTCCCGCATGTCCCGTTCATCAGGAATATCCATATCTCCTGCAATGCATACTGCAAGGATCTGTACCGTTCCTTCCGGTGTGACCTCACGTACATTTTTAAAGGTTCTGTAAAGCTTTGCGGTATCTTTTGCAAAAACAACTACTGAAAATTCATACTCCCTGTTCATATTGCTCCTTTTGTATCCTTACATTAAAATTTTTTCTCTTTCAGCCTTCTTTTCAGTTTGTCCGGTATTTGAGCATTGGCTATATATTCATAAATTCGTTTGCTGTTGTCATTGTCCCTGTAGGGAAGAAGCTCATCTCTTCTTCCTGAAAATTCCGGTTTTTCACGGAATCCGTTCCTCGCATATTCTCCGATAAGGTCTACCAGCTGGTTCTGATCCCATGCCAGATCTCCGAAAACATCTTTTTTGTAGTCCATATAGCTTCCCTGGACTTTCTCATAGGTTTCCAGATCAAAGGGATAAAATACCACCGGTTTTTCCTGATAGTAGACATCCCAGGAAACAGAAGAATAATCGGTGATCAGCATATGACAGCTCATCAGAAGCTGATTCAGCGGCATAGTCCCAAATGGGATCAGACGGATATGCCTGTCTTCCACCTGAAAGCTCCGGATATGTTCCCGGAATTTCGGATGGATATAAAAATTCAGCGTGATATTTTCCTTTTCCAGAAGAGTCTTAAGCCTCTCATCCTGCAGAAATGCTTTATAACGCTGATAGTATTCACTTTTTTTGAACTGCTCCTCGCTGATATCCTCCAGCCAGCTTCTCCATGTAGGCATCAGCAGGATCTCTTTATGAGCCGGATCCGACTTGTCCTCCAGCACATCCCATCTGGCCAGTCCGGTGATAATGATCTCTTCATTATCGTATCCGAAATAATCATGGATGATCTTCTGTTCATAACCCGAAGACACCACAAACAGTGCCATCTGATTGCCTCCGCCTTTATGGAAGGTCCTGTGGCATTGCTTGAAGCCCATCACTCCATGCTGGAGAAATACGATGTTCTTCCGTGCCTGATACAGAACCTTGTAGATGCTGTTGGGCGAATCCCAGATATAAAAATGCCGGATTGCATCGGTAGATATCAGATACCGTGCAGCGCTGAGATAGATCATGTACTTAAATGACATGAACTGGATCACATTGGCATCATACTCTTTTACAGCCTGATAATCCGGACATTTTTTATCTATTACATAAAAAATCCGACTTCTGTCCTTCTCCGATGCATGCTCCATACAGTACCGGAAAAAATAGAGGCCGTTGTCCTGTGCCATTGTACAGTATTTCTCGCAGATCAGCCATAATTTCTTATGATCCCAGTAAGGTTTCAGGATAAAATAGCAGAATAATGCAAGAAATTCTTTTGCTATAAATGCATAGCTGTCATATTTCGGATCATATTTCCGGTATTGAATGGTAAACTGCCTTGCTCCGTTGACAAAGGGATAAACCATATGCCCATCCCCGGTTCTGGTCCATCTTGGAAAAAGGATCAGCTTAAGTTTAAGTTTTGAACTTAAGCCTCCCAGGATCGCATCCTCATAATTTCCTTTTCCTTCTTTATCCACAGATGCCACCACATCCCAGAATGCGGTTTCCATCGGATACTGATCTACATTGATCTGTGCATGATACACGATCGTATTTCCTTTTTTTGCTGTCTGCATTTCAAAAGGAAAACTTGTATCCAGCACTGCATTTCGCTGTTTCAGCTTCAGGGAACGGATCCTTCCTCTGGATCCTTCCAGCTCAAAACTGATCTTTATGGTTCCTTTTGTCAGCGAAAATTTCCTGGTTTTTACCTTGATCTCCGCCGGAGCTTCCATTAACTGCTGCAATTTTTCACCACCTGTTACATTTCTTTGATCGCTTTGTAATTTCTTTCACAATTCTTTGTATCCCACAGATCAAAATATTTTCCGTGTCTTTCCAGATAGATCTCTTCATTGGCAAATCCCTGCTTATGCAGGCGGATCAGCCAGTCCGTTACTTCCTGTTCCGTTACACATACCGGACCGAAGCCATCTTTCCGGAAATCAAAATACCCGATCTGATGATGACTTTGCCGGAATTTTTCATTGTCAAACTGGTAGTAGACCAGTGGCTTTTTCATGTAGGCAAAGTCCATGGCCACACTGGAAAAATCAGTCACCAGCACTGCGGACTCTTTAAGGAGTGTCTGCACATCGTACTCAGGCCAGGACGCCACTGTGATCTTCGGATGATCCACATGAAAATATTTCAGGAACCGATGCATTTCCCTGTGCGGATAAAAGATGATCTGAAGATCGTTCTCCTCAATATAGCGGATCAGTCTCTCATCCTTGAGAAGTGCATCCCAGTACCGGTAATAATCGGTTTCCATGAATTTCTGTGCTTCCAGCTCGTGATCAGAGGCTGAGATCTCATTGCGGATATACATACGCCAGGTCGGCATGATCAGGATCTGGTTCTTTTTTACCTTCATATCATGAAGCTGGTCAAAACGACACAGTCCCAGCTCCTGCACATAGCCTTCCGGATATCCGTACCGGTCATTGACATATTTCCACTCATCATAGGTACTGGTAACAAAAAGGCTCATTTTTGTATGGGGATAGTACAGAAAACTAAGATCTGCCGTAATGATCCCATGCTGCAGGAACGCCCGCTTGTTCCGTAGGATTCCGTAAACCTCCAGCACATAGCAGATGGCTGCGTTTGGTTTTCCCATTTTCTGGGAGCTGATATTTTTTGATGCAGCCAGATAGTAGATCCAGTGGCGGAAGCTTCCATACTGGATCACAGGTCCCAGATCTTTTACCCGGGCATAATCCGGAGATTTTCTATTGATGGCGTACACTGCATCCTCACTGGTATTTTCTCTCAGATATTTGTACAGCCAGAATCCGTTATCCCGGCATTCATTCTCTGTATCACAGAGAAGCCAGAGATCCCTGCGAAAAAGTCTGTAGACCATCGCAATGGGAAACGCCAGGATAAACTTGATGATATGAAGCAGATCCCCAGGTTTTACTCGTTTCAGTTTTTCAAGAAATGTCTGTTCCATGTTTCCCTCTGTTTACAGGATCCCGGTTTATTCCTCTGACCAGTCTCCGTTATCATCCCAGACAATCTCTCCGTCTCCGCTGTCATCTGTATCTGTACTGTTGTCAAGAGAATCGTCACCGCTTCCGCTGTTGCCGCTGTCATCTACATAGTCGCCGCTATCATCACTGCTGTCATAGTTTCCATCATCACTGCTGTTGTCGTAGCTTCCGTCATCGCTGCCGTCGTAGCTTCCGTCATTACTGCTGTCATAGTTTCCGTCATCACTGTTATCATAGCTTCCATCATCACTGTTGTCATAGCTTCCATCGCTGCTGTCGGAAGAAGTATCCGTGATACCGGAAGAACTGTCTGTCAGATCTGAAGCATCTGTGCTGTCTGCGGAATCACTGCTGTCCGCCTCACTGTTATCCGTTTCCACATTGCCAATAGTGCTCTTCTCACTCTTGTCACTGAGGCTTGTATAGGTCAGGTATGCTTCTCCGTTATCGATCATCAGTTTTGCCTTTTCCATATCGCTCAGCTGTACACTGTAGATCTCATAGGCATTTCCGTCTCCGTCTACGATCTTCATATCATAGATGGCATCTCTTGCAGAATCCGGGGTGTAATACATCTGCACCTGCTCCGCATCTTTGATGGTAGCTTCTGCAGGAACAAGACTTTTGCCCCATTCTTCCCCTCCTGCCGCGCGGAGATAGATCTCACGGATCTCTCCCTTCGTGCTGTTGGTAAGATAAACAAATTTTGCAGTACTGGTCTTTACACCGATCAGCTTCGGTGCAGGTGTAGATGTGGGAAGCGGTGTGGATGTAGCCGGTGCAGCCGTAGGTGCGGCTGTAGGAACCGGTGTTGGTGTCACCTCTGCTGTTTCCTTTGATGATTTTCCACAGCCGGCAATACCAAGCGCCGTCACTGCTGTCAGTACGATCAAAAGCTTCTTATATTTCATAATGATTACCTCCAGATTGCAGTTTTATGCTAAAAATGTTTTTCCAACGAAGTATCCGAGCACCAGGATACCAAGAATGATCCTATACCAGCCGAATACTTTAAAATCGTGTTTCTTGATATATCCCATCAGGAATTTGATGGCAAGAACAGATACCACAAAGGATACCACAACACCTACGATCAGGATGATCAGCTCTGTGGAGCTGAAGGCAAAACCGAATTTGACCAGTTTCAGAAGACTTGCTCCGAACATAACCGGAATTGCCAGGAAAAAGGTAAATTCTGCTGCAACTGTACGGGATGTTCCTGCAAGGATTCCTCCGATAATGGTAGATCCGGAACGGGATGTTCCCGGAATCACGGAAAGCACCTGGAAGCAGCCGATGATCAGCGCTGTCTTAAAGGAAAGCTCATCCAGTCTGGTGCAGGTTGGTCTGCGGCGTTTGTTGTAGTTCTCGATAACGATAAAAAGCACACCATAAACGATCAGCATGATGGCAACGACCACATAGTTGTAAAATTTCTTTTCAATAATGTCATTAAAAGGAAGAGCGATGATGATCGTCGGCAGACATGCTACCAGGATCTTAAACCAGAGGATCCACTTATCCTTATCACAGTATTTTTCTACAAAAGTAAGGACAGTTCTGGGTACTGCCGGCTGTTTACGCAGTGCCATCTGTGTTTTCTTCGGGATTTTTCTTATGTAAAAAGGCCACAGCTTGTTCCAGTACAGTACAACAACTGCCAGGATCGCGCCAAGCTGGATCACCACCAGGAAAAATTCCATAAATGCCTCGGATACATTCAGCTTGATAAACTCATCCACAAGGATCATATGTCCGGTACTACTGATCGGAAGCCACTCGGTGATTCCCTCCACAATACCGAGAAGGATAACCTTCAGTAATTCTATAAAAATCATGTTAACTCCTTTCTAAAAGCAAGATAAGGACAGGGCCGGTATGTGAACGACGGCCCCGTCCTTATCAGTATATTACATATTTGACAATTCGTAAACTTTTAATTTTTTATTTCACAAAATTTACAATTTTTTATCGATTGTCGATGGTGGCGATATCTACCAGAGTCAGGTGGTTCAGGTCTGTATTCTCAAGACTTGTGACCAGAGCCTCTGCAGTATCAAGGCTTGTAAGCACATTGACACCTGTTTCGATAGCATTACGACGGATCACGAAACCATCCTTCTGATGCTCAACACCCTGTGGCGGTGTGTCGATAACAACATCGATCTTGTGGCCAAGGATCAGGTCCATCAGGTTCGGAGACGGCTGCTCCAGCTTGTTGGTACGTGTTACCTTGATTCCGTTTTCAGTCAGTACGCTTGCAGTACCTCTTGTTGCAAAGATACGGTATCCCTGAGCTTCGAAACGTTTTGCGATCGGAATGATGTCCTTCTTATCCTCATCTTTTACAGTGATGATCATCTGTTTGTGCTTCGGAAGACGGATTCCGGCTCCGATGAAGGCTTTGTAAAGAGCCTCGTTAAAGGTTTTTGCAATACCAAGGCACTCACCTGTGGATTTCATCTCAGGTCCGAGGCTGATATCTGCGCCCCTGATCTTCTCAAAGGAGAATACCGGCATCTTGATTGCAAAGTACTCTGCTTCCTTCTGAAGTCCCGGTGTATAACCCAGCTCTTTGATCTTGCGGCCAAGGATGACTCTTGTTGCAAGAGGAACGATCGGAATTCCGGTTACCTTGCTGATGTACGGTACTGTACGGCTGGAACGTGGGTTAACCTCGATAACATATACATCCTCGCCTACAACGATAAACTGGATATTGATCATACCGATCACATGAAGTGCCTGTGCAAGACGACGTGTGTACTCGGCAATGGTATCTTTTGCTTTCTGGCTGATGGTCTGTGCCGGATATACGGAAATACTGTCTCCGGAGTGGATACCTGCACGCTCGATGTGCTCCATGATTCCAGGGATCAGGATGTCCTCACCGTCGCATACCGCATCGACCTCGATTTCTTTACCCATGAGATATTTATCAACAAGGATCGGATGCTCCTGTGCGATCTGGTTGATGATTCCGATGTACTCTTCCACATCCTCATCGCTGACAGCAATACGCATTCCCTGTCCTCCAAGTACGTAGGACGGGCGGACAAGTACCGGATATCCCAGCTCGTTGGCAGCTTTTTTCGCCTCTTCTGCTGTGAATACGGTGTGTCCCTTCGGTCTCGGGATCTGGCATTTCTCAAGGATGGCATCAAAGAGCTCTCTGTCCTCTGCGGCATCTACGTTCTCAGCAGATGTTCCAAGGATCTTCACGCCCATCTTGATCAGTGCTTCGGTAAGCTTGATGGCTGTCTGTCCACCGAACTGAACAACGGCTCCGTCCGGTTTCTCGATATTTACAACATTCTCAACATCTTCCGGTGTCAGAGGCTCGAAATACAGTTTGTCCGCGATATCAAAGTCTGTACTTACTGTCTCCGGGTTGTTGTTGATGATGATAGTCTCGTATCCTTCTTTTGCAAATGCCCATGTACAGTGTACGGAGCAGAAGTCGAACTCGATACCCTGACCGATACGGATCGGGCCGGAACCAAGTACCAGGATCTTTTTCTTATCTTTTGTTTCTACAGCTTCATTCTCTGTCTGCTCATCGCCGTATACAGAATAGTAATATGGTGTCGCTGCCGCAAACTCTGCTGCACAGGTATCAACCATCTTGTATGCTGCACGGATGCCGTACTCTTTACGCAGGTCTTTGATCTCAGCTTCTGTCTTTCCTGTCAGGTCTGCGATGATGTAGTCCGGGAACTCCAGACGTTTTGCTTCCAGAAGAAGGTCTTTGTCCAGCTTCTGAGTTTTCAGAGCCTGCTCCATCTCAACAAGGATAGCCAGCTTATCGATGAACCAGATGTCGATCTTTGTGATATCATGAAGCTTCTCCTGGGAAACATTTCGTCTCAGGGCTTCTGCGATTTTCCAGATACGGCGGTCATCCACAATGTTCAGCTCGTCCATCAGTTCTTCATCAGAAAGATGTGAGAAATCATAGGACATCAGACTGTCTACATGCTGCTCAAGAGAACGGATGGCCTTCATCAGGGCACCTTCGAAGTTATGGCAGATACTCATAACCTCACCTGTTGCCTTCATCTGAGTAGTAAGAGTTCTCTTTGCAGTTATAAATTTATCAAATGGAAGTCTCGGAATCTTAACTACGCAGTAATCTAGTGCTGGCTCGAAACTTGCATATGTCTTTCCTGTAACTGCATTCTTAATCTCATCAAGTGTATAACCAAGTGCAATCTTAGCTGCAACCTTAGCAATAGGATAACCTGTAGCCTTAGAAGCTAATGCTGATGAACGGCTTACACGAGGGTTAACCTCAATTACGCAGTACTCAAAGCTGTCTGGATGAAGTGCATACTGTACATTACATCCACCTGTAATGCCTAATTCATCAATAATTCTTAATGCAGATGTTCTTAACATCTGGTATTCCTTATCAGAAAGTGTCTGTGAAGGAGCTACTACAATACTGTCACCTGTATGAACACCAACTGGGTCGATATTCTCCATGTTACAGATAGTAATACATGTTCCGTTGCTGTCACGCATTACTTCGTATTCAATTTCTTTCCAGCCGGCGATACAACGCTCAACTAAAACTTCGCCAACTCTTGAAAGTCTTAATCCATTCTCAAGAATTTCTCTTAATTCCTGCACATTGTTAGCGATACCACCGCCGCTTCCACCAAGTGTGTAAGCTGGACGCAGAACTACCGGATAACCAATCTTAGCGGCAAATGCTTCGCCATCCTCAACGTTGTTAACAACAAGTGATGGTGCACATGGCTCACCAATCTTTTCCATAGTTTCCTTGAACATAAGGCGGTCTTCTGCCTTCTTGATTGTAAGTGCAGTTGTACCGATAAGCTTTACATTATGCTCCTCAAGGAAGCCTGTCTCTGCGATTTCCATTGCAAGGTTAAGTCCAGCCTGTCCACCAAGTGTAGGTAAGATGCTGTCTGGCTTTTCCTTTAATATAATCTGCTTTAATGCTTCTACAGTAAGAGGTTCGATATATACTTCATCAGCAATATCCTTATCTGTCATGATAGTCGCTGGGTTAGAGTTAACCAGTACTACCTCAATTCCTTCCTCTTTAAGAGAACGGCATGCCTGTGTTCCGGCATAGTCAAATTCTGCTGCCTGACCAATAACGATTGGACCAGAACCTATAACTAATACTTTCTTAATACTCTCAATCTTTGGCATGTTCTTAGTCCTCCTTCTTCATCATATCCATAAATCTGTCAAAAAGATACGCTGTATCCTGTGGTCCTGCACAAGCTTCCGGATGGAACTGTACAGTAAATATATTCTTACCCTTATAAGATAGACCTTCATTAG
>OLRW01001654.1_pt1 | contig 13865 bp, 9 predicted proteins | sample 1672701 | NCBI WGS metagenome assembly OLRW01 (sample SAMEA3136715, study PRJEB25190) | human gut metagenome | biome: human gut; feature: human-associated habitat; material: faeces | place: Austria | collected 2013
CCTCAACCATTGTCTGCGCGGTGCAGAGTCCGACCGGGACGAAGCCTTCTGCCGCAGGCTGTGTGAGAAGCTCGGCGTGGAACTGACGGTCGAGCGCGTGGACATAGCCGCTGCCGCAGGCGATTCCGCGGTGGAGGAGACCGCGCGGCGTATTCGCTATGCACGGCTGGAGCATGCCGCGCACGGAGCCAAAATCGCGGTGGCGCACAATGCGGACGACAATCTGGAGACCATGCTGTTCCATTTGGTGCGTGGCACAGGTGCGAAAGGTCTCACGGGCATTCCGCCGGTGCGCGGACGCATCATTCGGCCTCTCATCGAGGTTGAACGGCGGGAAATCGAAGCCTTTCTGCGCGAGCGCGGACAGGATTTCGTCACGGACAGCACGAACGCGGACACGGCTTATACGCGCAACCGCCTCCGTCAAGAGGTCGTTCCCGTTCTGCGGGAATTGAATCCGCAGGCGGCGCAGGCGGCGGCACGGCTTTCGCGTCAGCTTCGGCAGGACGAGACTTGCCTGCAGAGTTATGCACAGACCTGTGTACAACTTTGTGCAGTCGGGAACGGCGCGTGGAAGATTCAGCCTCTGCGGGAAGCCGCACCGGCGGTTCGCAGCCGAGCGCTGCGGCTGCTGCTCGAAAATGCGGATATGCCGCTTAAAGACGTAACCGCAAAGCATATTACTGCGCTTGAGCATCTGCTGGAAACCGCGTCTCCGTCTGCGGAAACCGATTTGCCGAACGGCTATTTCGCAAGACGTGAATATGACGTTCTGCGCATCATTCCCAAGGCTGAAACTGCGATCGAGCGGCCGGAAATCCCGCTTACCTTACCATTTGCAGGGATGATCTGGAAAGATACGGTAAAGCTCGCCGCAAAAAAATTAGAAAAATCCGAAGTTTTTTACAAAACATTCAATACTTTTTGTCTGGATTGTGGTACAATAGATTTTGAATCGCTGTGTGTTCGCACGCGGCGCACCGGAGATACCCTGCGGCTGACCGAAAACGGCGGCAGCAGATCGCTCAAAAAGCTGATGATCGACCGAAAGATTCCGCGCTATATGCGGAATGCGATGGCCGTCATCGCAGATAAAAACGGCGTGATCGCGGTGCAGGATATCGGTGCGGACTGCAGCAGAACAGCCAAAAATAACGCAAATACACTGCAGATTACAGTAAAGGGGTTATCGAAAAATGGCTTATAATATGCGAGATGACATCAAGGAAGTTTACTTTACCGAGGAGCAGCTTCACGAAAAGGTAGCAGAGCTGGGTGCGCGTATCACGGAGGACTACCGCGACAAGAACCCGCTGATCGTCAGTGTGCTCAAGGGCTCCTATGTGTTCATGGCCGACCTGACCCGCGCCATTGATACGCCGTGCAACGTGGATTTTATGGTCGTATCCAGCTACGGCAAGGGCACCAAGACCTCCGGCGAGGTGCAGATCATCAAGGATATCGCACAGCCGATCGACGGCCGCGACCTGCTGATCGTTGAGGATATTCTGGATTCCGGCGTAACGCTGCATTATCTGATGCAGATCCTTGCAGCACGCGGCGCAAATTCCATCCGCCTGTGCACGCTGCTCTCCAAGCCGGAGCGCCGCAAGATTCAGGTTGATGTGGACTATCTCGGCTTTGAGATTCCGGACGAGTTCGTAGTCGGCTACGGTCTTGACTACGCGGAAAAGTATCGCAATCTGCCGTATATCGGCATACTTAAGCCGTATGTTTACGGCGGCGAGTAATTTAGGGAAGAGGTGTTAAACCGATTTGAAAGGCAAAATGAAAGGCTTCGGCCTTTACCTGATCATACTGGTGTGCCTGCTGGCGGGCGTCAGCTATGTGGTCAGCCAGACACAGCAGACAGAAACGCTGTCCTATAATCAAATCTATAACTATTTTATGGATGGCGATGTTGACCAGTACGACGTGGACGACACCACGCTGACCATGCATTTGAAAAAGGAAAACCAGACGTACACTTACGATTTGGGCGACTACAGAAGCGTGTTCTATAATGATCTGGGTGAGACTATTCAGCAGCAGATGCGGGATGGCACGCTGACCAAGGTCGATTACCGCACGGCGACCATTCCGTGGTGGGCACAGTTCCTGCCGTATGTGATCCTGATCGTGCTGCTGATCGCGTTCTGGTGCTTTATGATGAACAAGCAGTCCGGCGGCGGAGCAGGTCCGATGCAGTTTGGCAAGGCCCGTGCAAAGCTGGCGCAGGATGATAAGCGCAAGGTCACCTTCAATGATGTGGCAGGCGCGGATGAGGAAAAGGCCGAGCTGCAGGAAATTGTCGAGTTCCTCAAGAATCCGCAGAAGTTCGTGCAGATCGGCGCGCGTATTCCGAAGGGCGTGCTGCTGGTCGGCCCTCCGGGCACCGGTAAGACCCTGATCGCGCGTGCGGTTGCAGGCGAGGCGGGCGTACCGTTCCTGTCTATTTCGGGTTCGGACTTCGTTGAGCTGTATGTCGGTGTCGGCGCATCGCGTGTGCGCGACCTGTTCGAGCAGGCCAAGAAGAACGCACCGGTTATCGTGTTCATCGACGAGATCGATGCGGTAGGCCGTCAGCGCGGCGCAGGTCTCGGCGGCGGCCACGACGAGCGCGAGCAGACGCTCAACCAGCTGCTCGTTGAAATGGACGGCTTCGGCACGAATCAGGGCGTCGTCGTCATGGCGGCGACGAACCGCGCCGACATCCTCGACCCCGCGCTGCTGCGCCCGGGCCGCTTCGACCGTCAGGTCTACGTGGGGCTTCCCGACATCCGCGGCCGCGAGGAGATCCTGAAGATCCATGTCAAGAATAAGCCCCTTGCCGAGGATGTGGACCTCTCCACCGTCGCCAAGGGAACGCCCGGCTTCACGGGCGCGGACCTCGAGAACCTCTCGAACGAGGCGGCGCTGCTCGCCGCGCGCCGCGGCAGCAAGCTCATCACGATGTCCGACTTCTCTGAGGCGGAGATCAAGGTCATCGCAGGTCCCGAGAAGAAGAGCCGCGTCGTCAGCGAGCACGAGCGCAAGCTGACCGCCTATCACGAGGCCGGTCACGCCATCGTGATGCACGCACTGCCGACGCACGATCCCGTGCACCAGATCACGATCGTTCCGCGCGGCGGCGCGGGCGGCATGACGATCTCGCTGCCCACGGAGGACCGCTCGTACCAGTCCAAGCGCTATATGGAAGAGCAGATCGTCTCGCTGCTTGGCGGGCGCGTGGCGGAAAAGCTGATGCTCGGCGACATTTCGACCGGCGCGTCGAACGACATCCAGCGCGCCTCGCAGATCGCGCGCAAGATGGTCACGGTGTACGGCATGAGCGACAGGCTTGGCTCGATCTCGTTCGAATCCGGCCACGATGAAATTTTCATCGGCCGCTCGATGGCGCAGGCCAAGCCGTATTCCGAGCAGGTCGCCGCACAGATCGACGAGGAGGTCAAGTCCATCGTCGACGCTGCCTACGAGCGCTGCGAGGACATCCTCTCGCGCGATCAGAAGCACCTCATCGCCGTGGCGGAATTCCTGCTTGCGCACGAGACGATGAGCGCTGAGGAATTCGAGGCCGTCTTCACCGACGAAGCCGCCGGCCATGACAAAATCTAATCCTGCTATGAATAAAATATCTCATCAGCAAGCCGCTGGTGAGATATTTTTTCACATTTTCGCAAGAATTCCTGCATTTTCAGTGCTTTTCCCCTTGCCAATTCGGTTTCTTCTGCTATAATGGGGCATTAGTCATTCCATTTACATGAAAAAAAAGAGAGAATCGAACATGAAAAAAAGCAGTAGTTTCAGCGGCTCGCTCGGCTTTGTGCTGGCTGCGGCGGGCAGCGCAGTGGGCGTCGGCAATATCTGGCGCTTCCCCTATCTCTGTGCCAAGGACGGCGGCGGACTGTTCCTGCTCGTCTATCTGGTGCTGGTGCTGACATTCGGCTTCACCCTGCTGACGACTGACGTAGCCATTGGCCGCCGCACGAAGCAGAACGCCCTTAATGCCTTTGCAACGCTCAACAAGAAGTGGAAGTTTTTGGGTTACCTCACCTTCCTCGTCCCCACGCTCATCATGACGTATTACTCCGTCATCGGCGGCTGGATCACGAAGTATTTTACCCTCTACCTCGTCTCAAGCGGCGATGCCGCCGCGCAGGACGGGTTCTTCACCTCGTTCATCACCTCCCCCGTCTCGCCCATCGTCTTCATGCTGATCTTTTTGGCGCTGACGGCGTGGGTCGTGTACTGCGGCGTGGAAAAGGGCATTGAAAAATACTCCCGCTACATCATGCCGGGTCTGCTCCTTCTCATCATCGGCATCGCCATCTTCTCGCTCACGCTCTCTTACACCGACGAGAGCGGCATGACGCGCACGGGTATCGAAGGATTGCTCGTCTACATTAAGCCCGACTTCACGGGCCTGACCGTCCAGCGCTTTTTGAACATCGCGCTCGACGCGATGAGTCAGCTCTTCTTCTCGCTCAGTGTCAGCATGGGCATCATGATCACCTACGGCAGCTACGTCAAGGACGACGTCAACCTCAACAAGGCCAACAACCAGATCGAAATTTTCGACACGGGCGTCGCGTTCCTCGCAGGCCTCATGATCATCCCCGCCGTCTATGTCTTCCTCGGCACTGACGGCATGGCCAGCGGCCCGAGCCTGACGTTCATCAGCCTGCCGAAGGTCTTCGCCGCGATGGGCGGCGTGGGCCGCGTCATCGGTGCGGTGTTCTTCCTCGCGCTCGGCTTCGCCGCGCTGACGAGCTGCGTGTCCGTCATGGAGACGCTCGTCGCCAACTGCATGGAGATTTTCCACAAGTCGCGCAAGGAGATGTGCGCCGCCGTGGGCGTCTATTCGCTCGTGACGGCTGTGCTCATCTGCCTTGGCTACAACGCGCTCTACTTCGAGCTCCCGCTGCCCAACGGCTCGACCGCGCAGCTGCTCGACGTGATGGACTACATCAGCAACAGCTTCCTGATGCCGTTCATCAGCCTGCTCACGAGCATTTTGGTCGGCTGGGTCGTGGGTCCGAAATGGATCATTGCCGAGGTCGAGAAAAACGGCGAGCACTTTGGCCGCGCCAAGCTCTACAGCGTAATGATGAAGTATGTCGTGCCCGTTGTCATGCTCATTCTGTTTTTGACCTCCACGGGGCTCGGCAGCCTGATCTTCGGCGGCAGGTAAGAAATTTTGGCAAAAAAGGGAACGCTTGCGCGTTCCCTTTTCTTTTGCTCTCCCGCCTTTTTCTCCGTTTAAAGTACGCAAAATATGTTTTTCCGCCGCGCGTTTTTTTGTCAAAAGCGCAAATTTCTTTTTCCCTGCTTGACAAAGCGGGGGCGGGCGATTATAGTAGCATCATTAAATCTCATAGTTCACAAATACCATGACGGGGAAAAATTCGTCCTACAGACGCTTCAGAGAGTTGCCGGTCGCTGCGAGGCAATGCAGAGCGGGATGATGTCACTGGCCCCTGAGTAGCTCCGCTGAGACGATTTTCGTTTAGGCGTAGCCGGATCTCCTCACCGTTACCAACGAGGCGCATTCGCTTGATTTTAAGCCGATGCAGAAAGCGGGCATATTTTATGCCAACAAGAGTGGTACCGCGGAAGTTTTGAGCTTTCGTCTCTTCAAGGGAAGAGACGGAGGCTTTTTTTGTTGCTATGCGAGAGAAAAAAGAGCAGGAGGAACACCCCATGAAACGCATTAAAATTTTTGACACGACCCTGAGAGACGGCGAGCAGTCCCCCGGCTGCAGCATGAATCTGACGGAAAAGATCGAAATGGCCCGCCAGCTTGAAAAGCTGGGCGTCGACGTGATCGAGGCGGGCTTCGCCATCGCGTCTCCGATGGACCACAAGAGCGTGCAGGCCATCTCCGCCGCGGTGACGAACTGCACGGTCGCCTCGCTCGCGCGCTGCGCCAAGGGCGATATCGACGCGGCGTGGGACGCCGTGAAGGAAGCGAACCACCCCCGCATCCATGTCTTCCTTGCGACGAGCGACATCCACATGGAGTACAAGCTCAAGATGACGCGCGAGCAGGTCATCGACCGCATCCGCGAGATGGTCGCCTACGCCAAGAACTATTGCGATGACATCGAGTTTTCCGCCGAGGACGCCTCCCGCTCCGACTGGGCATTTCTGGCCCATTGCTACTCCACCGCCGTCGCCGCGGGCGCGACGACGCTGAATGTGCCCGACACCGTCGGCTACTCCACGCCGCAGGAGATGTATGACCTCATCACCTACCTGCGTGAAAACATCGAGGGCGTCGAGCATGTCGACATCTCCGTCCACTGCCACAACGACCTCGGCATGGCGGTGGCCAATTCGCTCGAATGCGTCCGCGCGGGCGCGACGCAGGTCGAATGCACGGTCAACGGCATCGGCGAGCGCGCGGGCAACGCGAGCCTTGAAGAGATCGTCATGGCGCTGCGCACGAGAAAGGACTTCTACGACGCCGAGACCGGCGTGAACACCAAGCAGATCTACCGCTCGAGCAAGCTGCTGAGCAACATCACGGGCGTGCCCATCCCGCCGAGCAAGGCCATCGTCGGCGCGAACGCCTTCGCGCACGAGTCGGGCATCCATCAGCACGGCGTCATTGCCAATGCAAGAACGTACGAGATCATGAACTCCACCGACGTCGGCATCCCGCAGAACACGATGGTGCTCGGCAAGCACTCCGGCAAGCACGCGCTGCGTGAAAAGCTCGAATCCATGGGCTACGAATTGAGCGACGAGGAGCTTGAAAGCGTGTTCACCCGCTTCAAGGATCTCGCCGACAAGAAAAAGAGCATCACGAGCAGCGACATTGAGGCGCTCGTGCTCCACCGCCAGGCTGCGGTGCAGGGCAGCTGCCAGCTCGTGAGTCATGTGGTCAACACGGGCCACGGCGTGCCGAACATCTCGTGCATCAAGCTCCAGCGCGGCGGCGAGCAGATCGAAGACGTCGCCATCGGCACGGGCCCGCTGGACGCCTCGTTCAAGGCCATCAACCGCATGCTCCAAATGGACGTGAAGCTCGAGAGCTTCAGCCTGAACGCCGTCACGGACGGCGAGGACGCCATCGGCGAGGCCGTGGTCAAGGTCTCCGGCCCCGACGGGCGCTCGTACACCGGCTCGGGCCTCTCGACCGATATCATCGAATCGTCGATCCGCGCCTACGTCAACGGCATCAACAAGATCATGGAATCCGGCAACTGAAAGGAGAAACGCGACATGGGCATGACAATGACGCAGAAAATTCTCGCCAAGCACGCAGGACTTGAGAGCGTGCGCGCGGGCCAGCTCATCCAGACAAAGCTCGACCTCGTCCTCGGCAACGACATCACGACCCCTGTGGCCATCAACGAGTTTGAGTCCGCGGGCTTTGAAAAGGTCTTCGACAAGAGCCGCATCGCGATGGTGATGGATCACTTCGCACCGAACAAGGACATCAAGTCCGCCACGCAGTGCAAGCAGTGCCGCACCTTTGCCCGCCGCTTCGACATCGACCACTTCTACGATGTCGGCACGATGGGCATCGAACACGCGCTGCTGCCCGAGCAGGGGCTTGTCGCCCCGGGCGAGGCCGTCATCGGTGCGGACTCTCACACCTGCACTTACGGCGCGCTCGGCGCATTCTCCACCGGCGTCGGCTCGACTGACATGGGCGCGGCCATGGCCGCGGGCGAGACGTGGTTCAAGGTCCCGTCCGCCATCAAGGTGAATCTCACCGGCAAGCTCCGCCCGTTTGTCTCCGGCAAGGACGTCATCCTGACGCTCATCGGCATGATCGGCGTGGACGGCGCACGCTACCAGTCCATCGAATTTTCCGGCGAGGGCGTCAAGAACCTCACGATTTACGACCGCCTGACGATCTGCAACATGGCCATCGAGGCGGGCGGCAAAAACGGCATCTTCCCCGTCGACGACGTGACGCGCGCCTATGTTGAGGACCGCGTGGACCGCCACTGGACAGCGTTCGAGGCCGACCCCGATGCAGAATACGAGCGCGTCATCGACATCGACCTTGGCAAGGTCGACTGCACGGTCGCCTGGCCGCACCTGCCCGAAAACGCGCACAGCGCGCGCGAGGGCAGCGACATCGCCATCGACCAGATCGTCATCGGCTCGTGCACGAACGGCCAGCTCCCTGACATGGCCGCTGCCGCTGCGATCCTGAAGGGCCATCACCTGGCCCCGAACGTCCGCGGCATCATCATCCCCGCCACGCAGGAAGTTTACCGCGCCTGCATGCACGAGGGCTACACCGATATTTTCCTCGACGCGGGCTGCATCGTCTCCACGCCCACATGCGGGCCGTGCCTCGGCGGCTATATGGGCATCCTCGCCGCCGGCGAGCGCTGCGTTTCCACCACCAACCGCAACTTTGTCGGCCGCATGGGCCACGTCGACAGCGAGGTCTACCTCGCCTCTCCGGCTGTCGCCGCGGCGTCTGGTATTACCGGCCACATTTCTCATCCGGAGGAGGTCATGAACAAATGAATGCACACGGCATTGTCCATAAGTATGGGGATCACGTCGATACGGACGTCATCATCCCCGCGCGCTATCTGAACACCCAGAGCCACAAGGAGCTCGCCTCCCACTGCATGGAGGACATCGACAAGGACTTCATCCACCGCGTCAAAGACGGCGACATCATGGTCGCGGGCGTAAACTTCGGTTGCGGCTCGTCGCGCGAGCACGCGCCCGTCGCCATCAAGGCGAGCGGCATCTCCTGCGTCATCGCGGCGAATTTCGCCCGCATCTTCTACCGCAACGCTATCAACATCGGCCTCGCCATTTTGGAGTGCCCCGCCGCGAGCGCAGAGATCGAAAACGGCGACGAGGTGACGGTCGACTTCGACACCGGCGTCATCACAGACGTGACAAAGGGCACGACGTATCAGGCCGAGCCCTTCCCGCCGTTTATCAAGGACATGATCGCGCGCGGCGGCCTGATGGCCTCGCTCAAGGCAAAGGAGGCGGCGAAATGAACAAGACCATTGCCATCATCAAGGGCGACGGCATCGGCCCCGAGATCGTCACCGAGGCCATGGGCGTTTTAGACGCCGTGGCCGCGAAGTTTGGCCACACCTTCACCTACGTCGACGCGCCGATGGGCGGCAACGCCATCGATAAATTTGGCGTGCCGCTGCCGGATTCGAGTTTAGTGACCTGCCGCAACGCGGACAGCGTGCTGCTCGGTGCGGTCGGCGGCCCGAAGTGGGACAATCAGCCCGCCGCCAACCGTCCCGAGCGCGGTCTGCTCAAGCTGCGCGAGGGCATGGGGCTCTATACAAATGTGCGCCCCGCCAAGATGTTCTCCGAGCTCTCCGCCGCCTGCCCGCTGCGCGCCGACATCGCGGAAGGCGGCATCGACCTCGTCGTCGTGCGCGAGCTCATCGGCGGCGTGTACTTCGGCGAGCACCGCACGGAAGAGGCGAACGGCGAGCAGAAGGCCACCGACATCATGGCCTACTCCGAGCACGAGATCAAGCGTGTCGCGCGCGTCGCGTTCGAGACCGCGCGCAAGCGCCGCAAGCGCGTCACCTCCATCGACAAGGCCAACGTGCTCGACACCTCGCGTCTCTGGCGCAAGACGGTCACAGAGGTCGCGAAGGACTACCCAGATGTCGAGCTTCGCCACATGTATGTCGACAACGCGGCGATGCAGCTCGTGCGTGACCCGAGCCAGTTTGACGTCATCGTGACCGAAAATCTCTTTGGCGACATCCTCTCCGACGAGGCGAGCCAGATCACGGGCTCGATCGGCATGATCCCGTCCTCCAGCATGGGCGACGGCACGAACGGACTCTACGAGCCCATCCACGGCTCCGCGCCGGACATTGCGGGACAGGACAAGGCGAACCCCATCGGCACGATCCTGGCCGCCGCAATGATGCTGCGCTACAGCTTCGACATGGCCGCCGAGGCCGACGCCATCGAGCGCGCGGTGGATGAAACGCTGCGCTCGGGCTTCCGCTGCGGCGACATCATGCAGGAAAACTGCCAACTCGTCGGCTGCAAGGCCATGGGTGCGGAGATCCGCAGCCGTATCTGAAACGATCTCTTCCAAACTTCTTTATGAACCTCTCCTTTGATCCTCTGCATCGCGCGGCGATGCGAAAAAGGTTCCCAAGCCAATGGCTTGGGAACCTTTTTTCTTCCGCTGTCAAATTTTGCCGATCAGCACAACGATCCCGCCGACCGCGGCCGCGACAAGAAGGTACAGCGCTGTGGCCGCACTGCGCTTGGTGTAGACCGTCCGCCACGGCTTCCCATAGGGGACGCCCTCCATGCCCTCGATACGCCAGATCTTGCTGTGGCCGACCCACAGCAGGTCGATGACAAAGCCGTCGAACCAGTTCACGACCACAAGGAAGAGGTAGGTTTCAAAACTCGCGGTCTTAAAGTCCTTCACGCCGTTCCATCCGGCGATGACCGCGATCAGCACGACGAAGATCACAAGGCAGAAGAACGTCATAAAGCGCTTGCCCTTGCGCAGCTCCTCAGTCTTGTCGGCGATGCCGCGCTTCTGCGCCTCGTCGAGATACGCGTCCGGGTAAAAATAGAGGCAGTTGCGCCCGCTGTCTCGCACCGCGCATTTGACCAGCGCGAGATAGAGCCGCGTACTTCTCCATCTTGTCTTGCGGCAAGGACGCCAAGTTCTCGCCGTCAGTCCCTACGACATAGAAATCGCCAACCAGCACGTCCTGTCCGAACCGGCGATCAGGCTCAAAGCCAATGAGCTTACCCTCATCGTTCAGGAGCAGGTCTACGCCTTCTTCCACGCCGGCCAACTGGATCAGGTGATGGTAGTCCTTCACTCCGCTGCTCACGGCTTCTTGCAGAGCCGACAACTCATTTTTCAGGGTGTCTACTTCCGGTTTCTTATGAGGGCTGACCTTGAGCACAGTGATTTCCTTCTCTTTGCACATAAACCATACCTCCGCTTTCAAAATTGGGATGGCATCGTACACGAGATTTTCTTGAATTGCAAGCCTTTTTTGCTCAAAATTCTTGCAGAAGCGGTGCCTTGGTTATTGACTATTTTCCCTTAAAATGCCTTTGCCAGTCGTTGAAAATTTCACCCCTATCACTCTTTCCACAGGTTTTCGCGGCAAATACCGTGGGCACCCCTTAGAATTGCAAATGAACACTCTTTTCCAATCACCAATATCACAGTTACTTTAAGCCTCAATGTGTATAAAAAATAAGATGACCATTCGCCCTTTTGTTTTAGGGTTTGTTTTGCTCATCTCTAAGAAAATACGGGTTGAGATCATGCGGAGAGGGGGACTTATCATGAACGATATTCTAAAGCGGTTTTGTTGGTTGGACGACAAAATGACCGCCGGTATCGTCCGGCGGTCATTTTATCGTCTTGGCGTTATCTCGGCCTTCTGCGATCGTGCTCGGCGTAGTAGGCGCGCTTGCTCCCGAGCATCTTCTCGTCCGCCTCGCGGACCAGCTCTCTTAGCCCGTTTGCCGCCTCGCAGACGGCGATGCCGTAGGAGATGCTGTAGCCCTGCGCGGCAAGGCTTTCAGAAACCGCCCGCATCCGCGCCTCGTATTCCGCCTCTGCCGCCGGCGCGGGAAACACGACGAACTCGTCGCCGCCGACGCGGTAGAGATCGTCCCTCGGAAACTGCTCCCGCAGACGCTCTGCGACCGCGTGCAGCAGCTGATCGCCCGCCTCGTGACCGCGCTCGTTGTTGATCTCGTGCAGGCCGTTCGCGTCGATATAAATGCAGGCGGCCGGAGCGATGACGCGCTGGTCGCTCTTGCGCAGACACTTCTCATAGGCGACACGGTTCATCAGGCCCGTGCCCTGGTCCGTAATGCTCATACGGTAAACGCCGCGTCGCGCCGAGGCGAGATACCAGACCATAAAACCAAGATAGCTCAGCAGCAGCGCGGTGACAATGATCGCCATCATCGAAAGCGTCTGCACCACGTCGCGCGTGCCCGCCAGCGCCTCAGCCTCGCTCACGCCGAGCACAACGCTCCAGTTGTTGATGCCGACCGGCTCGTAGTGCAGGTAGACCGTCAGCCCCGTGGAGCGGGATACGGTGCACATATCGCCGCCGATGCCGTTGGGGATTTTTTTCATCGCCTCCTCGTAGGTGTAGCCCTTGAGCATTTTGCGGCCACGCAGCTCCGAGATGTTGCCGAGCGAGTCATGCCAGGTATCCAGCAGGATGTCGCCGTTGTTGCCGTCCACAAGAAGGAGGAAGGCATTGCCGTTGTAGGGGTCGATCTGATAGTTTCGGGAAAGCTCCTGCAGGAGGACGACGCCGTAGAGGATGGCGATGGTCTCGCCGTCGCGCACCACCGGCACGACGTTGCGCACCACCAGCTTTTCCGGCGCAAAGTAGCTTGTCACGCGGTCTGAGATGTACGCGCCCCGCGCCGCCTCTGTTTCAAAATCGAATGTGTCGGAAACGTCGTAGCGGGTGCCGTCGGTCAGCAGCAGCGTGCCGTCGGGCCGCAGCAGCGCGACGGTGGAGACAAAGGTCTCACTGAGGCTGAAGGATTTCATGATGCGCAGCACCGCGTCATTGTCACGCTCGTCATGCCCCGCGATCAGCTCCGCCATGGCGGAGAGGATGGTCTGATCCGCGTTCGCCGCGTCGACAAGATCCTTTGCGATCTGGCGCGTCGCGGTAGCCAATTCGTCAAAGGAGCGCTGTGTGATCTCACGATTCGCCCGCCGGACGAGGAAAAAGACCGAACAGAAGAGCAGCACGCCGATCAGGAGCGTGACCGCCACCATCATGCCTACTCGTTTTTTGTTGACCATGTTCATTTCTCCTTTATCCTTCCCCCCTGTCGCGCGCCGCCAGGCTGCGCAGGAAGGATTCCGCTTCGCGCCCGGGCAGGACGCGCGAGAAATAAAAGCCCTGAATGAAGTCGCAGCCCGCCGCAAGCACGGCGTCGCACGTTGCCTTGTCCTCCACGCCCTCGCACAGCACGCGGATGCCCATGTCGTGCGAAAGACGGATCATGCCCTCCAGCAGCGCGCGGGCACGCGGCAAGGCGGACTCGATCACGATGCTGCGGTCGATCTTCACGCCGTCGATTGGGTAGGTGCTCAGGTCGGAGAGCGAGGAATAGCCCGCGCCGATATCGTCCAGCACGATGCGAAGCCCCATCGCGTGCAGCCCCTCGATCGTCCGCAGCGCCGTCTCGCGGTCGTGCGCGTAGGAGTCCTCCGTCAGCTCCACCGCAAGGCGGTCGCGCGTAAAGTCGTACTGCTCGACGATCTCGCGCACGCGCGCGAGGATCTTTTCGTCTGCGATGGACTGGCGCGTGAAGTTGCACGAGAGCCACAGCGTCCCGCGCCCCTCCCGCTTCCACGTCTGGAGCTGCACGCACGCGCAGCGGAGCATATAGAGATCCAGCTCGGTGATCGTGCCGGCGCGGATCATCAGGTCGATGTATTTTGAGGGCTTGAGCAGTCCCTCCTCCGGATTTTGCCAGCGCGAGACGGCCTCCGCGCCGACGACCGTGCCGGCGCGATCGACGACGAACTGGAGGTACGGCTCAAATTCGCCCTTTTCCACCGCCTTGCTCATGCTGCCGCGCAGACGCTCGAGCTGCTCGCTCTCGTCGATCATGCCGCGCGTGCTGAACGCGCAGGGCGTTTCCGTGCGGAACGCGTGGGCACAGCCCTGGCGCGCGTTGTAGAGCGCAGCCTCGGCGCTGCAGTCGGGGTTTTCCGACAGCGAGCAGATGCCCGCGCGGAACGCGCCGGCATATTCGGCGCGGAAGCCCGCAAGGTAGCCGTCCAGCCCGCGGATAAGCCCCTCGGCGCGCTGCTGTGCCGCCTCGCGGCTGCCGCACTGACACACGAGCGCGAACATCCC
>OLRW01001661.1_pt1 | contig 13824 bp, 10 predicted proteins | sample 1672701 | NCBI WGS metagenome assembly OLRW01 (sample SAMEA3136715, study PRJEB25190) | human gut metagenome | biome: human gut; feature: human-associated habitat; material: faeces | place: Austria | collected 2013
ATGAGAACAGCTTTGTTGAAATCGGAGGTTGTGTGACTGCCAGAAACACAGATTTCAACCTGAAGCAGACAGCAACACCGTCAGACGGTGTAATCACAGGTTATGGTGTGATCGACGGCAATCTGGTCTATGTTTACAGCCAGGATGCATCTGTACTGGGCGGCACCATCGGTGAAATGCATGCAAAGAAAATCGCACGTCTGTACGATATGGCATTAAAGATGGGTGCACCGGTGATCGGACTGATCGACTGTGCAGGTATCCGTCTGCAGGAAGCAACCGATGCACTGAATGCACTGGGTGAGATTTATGCAAAACAGGTACTGGCATCCGGTGTGATCCCACAGATCACAGCTGTATTTGGTACCTGCGGCGGCGGTATGGCACTTATGCCGGCTCTGACAGATTTTACATTCATGGAGAGCAAAAACGCAAAATTATTTGTAAATTCTCCGAACGCACTGGAAGGAAACGAAGTTTCCAAATGCAATACCGCATCCGCAAAATTCCAGAGTGAGGACGCAGGACTGGTTGACTTTACTGGCAGCGAAGACGAAGTTCTCTCAGGTATCCGCAAACTGGTAACGCTGCTTCCGGCAAACAACGAAGAAGATGCAGTGGATGACTGCAGCGATGATCTGAACCGTGTATGTGCAGATCTTGCAAATGCAGCAGGCGATACGGCGATCCTTCTTTCCAACATCGCAGATGACCAGGATTTTGTTGAGACAAAAGCGGACTATGCAAAAGAGATGGTAACCGGTTTCCTGAAACTGAACGGAACAACCGTCGGAGCTGTAGCAAACCGTACGGAAGTTTACGGTGCAGACGGTGAAAAAGCAGAAGAGTTTGAAGCAGTCCTGACTGCAAGAGGAGCAAGAAAAGCAGCCAGATTCGTAAAATTCTGTGACGCATTCAATATCCCGGTACTGACTCTGACCAATGTAACCGGTTTCAAGGCAGACAAACATTCTGAGAGATGCATCGCAACCGCAGTTGCAGAGATGACACATGCATTTGCAGATGCTACCGTTCCGAAGGTAAATGTGATCATCGGAAAAGCTTACGGAAGTGCCTATGTTGCCATGAACAGCAAGGCAGTCGGAGCAGATATGACTTATGCATGGGAAGATGCGAGCATTGGCATGATGGATGCAAAACTGGCAGCCAAGATCATGTATGCGGATGCTGACGCAGCTACGATCAACGAAAAGGCAGCAGAATATGCAAGCCTGCAGGAGAGCGTACAGTCCGCAGCAGCAAGAGGATATGTTGATACCATCATTTCCGCAGAAGACACCAGAAAGTATGTAATCGGTGCATTTGAAATGTTATTCACAAAGAGAGAAGACCGCCCGGCGAAAAAACATGGCACGGTATAAGTGAGGTGAATAATATGAATCGAAAATTAAAAAGTTTATTGGCGATGGTCTGTGTACTGGCTCTGACACTTGCCATGTCCGTATGTGCATTTGCAGCAGATACCGTGACAGAGGATGAGGCTGCCAACTACAAGTCCGCAGCAGAGACACTGATCTCACAGATCGCAGGATTTTCTGATGAAGAAATCGAAAGCAAGATCGATGCCATGGCAGATGATGCGATGAAGAGCGGAAACATTGCCGTCAATCCAAGAGCTTCACAGAAGCGGGATATCGTAAAACTTTATCATAAGGCAATATAATAAGAGGGAAGAATGCCGAGGCATTCTTGAAAAGTATTTTTGTGACATGCAGATATATTTCATGTGAGATGTATCTGCATGTTTTGTTCTTGCAGGAAAGACATGGGAGATGGTATACTTTTGTCGATAAGACAGAAAAAAGTTCACAGGGGGGAAAACATGGAGCTTTTTGAATTTTATAATAAAATAGAAGAATATCAGAATCAGAAAAACAATATTCTGGCTACGGTGCTTGAAGGGGAAAACAGCGGAAGCCGCTATTTCTTTTCAAAGGGAGACCTTATCACAGTGTACGGTGACGGTGCGATCCCGGATGAACAATTAAAAGAGATCGCACAGGCACAGCAAAGCCGGATCACAGAGGCTGATGGTCAGAAAGTATTTGTGGAAGCATTGAAACAGCCGGCGCATCTGGTGATCTGTGGGGCAGGACATGTATCGCAGCAGGTGATCCTGCTTGCAGCCAAAGTCGGTTTTCATGTGACAGTACTGGAAGACCGTCCGAGTTTTGCCGGAGAAGCAAGAAGAATGGGGGCGGATCGGGTGATCTGCGACAGTTTTGAGCATGGACTTGATCAGATTCCGGACAGAGAAGATACGTATTTCCTGGTTGTGACCAGAGGACACCGGTATGATAAGGAATGTCTGGACATTATATTGAAAAAACCACACTGCTATGTTGGTATGATGGCGAGCCGTGGACGTGCGGCACTTCTTAAGAAACAGATGGAAGAAGAAGGTACCGACAGGAAACTGCTGGATGGAATCCATACGCCGGTAGGTATGCCGATTAATGCCGAGACACCCGAAGAGATTGCAATATCTATCGTATCTGAACTCATTCATGAAAAGAACAGTCTTCGCAAAACAAGCGGATACAAAAAAGACCTGATGGAATACCTGACCGGAAGAAAGAAAGCAGAAAACGGAATGGCACTTGCAACGATCATTGAAAGACGGGGATCGGCACCGAGGGAAATCGGGACAAAGATGCTGGTCCTTGCCGATGGAACGCTCATCGGCACGATCGGCGGCGGCTGTATGGAGAGCGAAGTGCAGCATCAGTGTCTGCGCCTTATTCATGACGGAGACAGAAAAGGAAGAATCTTTAAAGTAGATATGACCGTTTCCGAGGCAGAGGAAGAGGGGCTTGTCTGCGGAGGTACCATACAGGTATTTCTGGAAGTTATGTAGATTTCTTTGAAACGAAACATTTGTTCGAAAATAATAAAATTTAAAATACAACTATATACAGAACTGTGCTATAATACATGTATTCAATAAAAGAGATACGTAATCGCAGGGAAAGCAGAAGATATTTTCCTGTGAAGAGAATATGGAGGATGAAGATATGAAGAAAAGAAACTTAATGGTTGCGTTACTTTGCAGCATGTGTCTGGCAGTCAGCTCTCCTGTCCCGGCAATGGCTGACGGCACGAAGGTCGTAACGCTTGGTGCAGACCTTACACAGGATCAGAAGAATACAATGATGAACTACTTTAAGGCAGATTCCAGTCAGGTACAGGTCATCACTGTTACAAATCAGGATGAGCGCGATCTTCTCGGTAATTATGTTCCGAGTGAACAGATCGGAACAAGAACTTTAAGCTGTGCTTACGTAAAACCTACCCAGTCAGGCGGTATCAAGGTTCGTACCGCGAACCTCAATTACGTAACCTGTAATATGATCGCGACAGCACTTTCTACAGCAGGTGTTAACAACTGTGAAGTTGTTGCGGCATGCCCGTACGAAGTATCTGGTACAGGTGCGCTTACCGGTGTCATGAAAGCATACGAATCTGCAAGCGGACAGGCTCTGGATTCCACAAAGAAAGACCTGGCTGCGAAAGAAGTCGTTGTTACAGGAAATGTCGGACAGCAGGTTGGCCAGGACAATGCAACCAATATCATCAATCAGGCGAAAATGCAGATCATCGGTGACAATATTCAGAATGCTGATGAGATCTACAACATTGTAAACAACATTGCTGTTCAGAACGGAATCACTTTAAGCCAGGATGAGCTTGACACGATCGTTTCCCTTCTGCAGCAGATCGCACAGCAGAACTATGACATTCAGGAAATGAAGAAAACTCTGGAAGATATCCAGCAGAATCTTGAAGACAGCAAGAACGGAACTTCTTCTGATGACAGTTCAGATGACGATGCAGTGGATGAAGGCGAGGACATTACACAGGACGTTGACAGCGGGGCGCTTGGAGATGATGTTAAACAGACTTCCACAGAGGATGCTAATCTTGCAAAAGATACAGGTGCAGATACCAACCAGACCGAGAATACAGATTCTTCCGATGACAGCGGAGATTATAATATTCCGGAAGCAACAGGTGATGGAACAGACGCAGGAACAGACGAATCCGGTGAAGGTACAGATGAAACGGCAGACAATACAGAAGATACTTTAAATACAGATGATCTTTCCGAAGAAAGCAAGGCAAAATTTGACCAGGCGAAACTCTTCTGCAAGGGTGAGTATGAAGGTGATCTTGCAGTACTTCAGTCTGTAGTAGAGAATGTGACAGAGCCGCCGGTAACACTGGATCAGGATGTTGCAGAAAAACTCAGCCAGAAGGTTCTGGAAACTTATCTGAATATTCTGAAAGATGCAGGCGCTACCTATGTACCGGATGGAACAGAAGTTTATCTGTCCACTGAGCTTAATATGATGAATAAGGAATTAAAGACGATCTTCAGCACGGAGACAGATCCGGCAGAAGATGATATTCTCTACAGCGTAGATCCGGAAGTGCGACAGAAGATGTATGACGATACACTGAATTTCTTCGTAAAACTTTATGGAGAAGATGTTCAGACAGATACTACAGAAGAGAGTACAGATACGCAGAATGTGTCTGAAGATACTGCTTCCGGGGAGAATACAGAAGAATACACTGAGGATTATACAGAATAAATCTGGCTGATCTTACAGGTCAATGCAAAAAGGATGCTTCGGCATCCTTTTTTGCTTTATAGGAAATTACTCTGTAATTTTCCAATAAAGCAAAAACGCTCCGCGAGGATGTGACCAGATGCAAGAGGAATATGTCTGCTAAAGCAGACTGCATCTGGCACGCAAAGCGTAACAAGTTCCTCAAAGATTGAGGGATGCAGGGAGTTTGAAGTAGACTTGTTCGCTTTGTTCTTTACAAATGCCAGTTTCAATGATTTAATGAAAAAAATATATGTATTAACCGGAGGTGCGAAACATGACTATCAGAAAAGCTGAAGAAAAAGATATTACAAGAATTATTGAGTTACTGGGGCAGGTGTTGCAAATCCATGCGGACATAAGACCGGATATTTTTATTCCCGGTACAACAAAATATACAGTAGAAGAATTAACAGAGCTTTTAAAAAATAAAGAAAAACCGATATATGTTGCTGTGAACGAGACTGATGTTTGTGTAGGATATGCCTTTTGTCAATTGCAGAAACAGCCTTTCTCAAATAATATGGTGCAGTTTAAAACGCTGTTCATAGATGATCTCTGCGTTGACCAGCAGGCACGAGGTCAGCATATCGGCGAAAGTTTGTTTGAGCATGTAAAAGAAGAAGCCAGAAAAATGAACTGCTATGAAGTGACATTAAATGTATGGTCAGGAAATACTTCCGCAGAAAAATTCTATGAAAAAATGGGAATGAAAACAAAAGAGAGGCAGATGGAATACATTCTGGATAATTTACGAAAAAACATTTAAAAGATTTGAATAAGAACATACACAAGATATAAAAGGAGGCCGGATAACAGATGATTCGTCTTCAGGATATTGCCGAAATGGCTGGTGTCAGCCGTACCACCGTATCAAATGTCATAAATGGAAATACCAAAAGAGTTTCCCAGAAAACGATTGATAAGATTACAGCGATCCTTAAAGAACAGAATTATGTTCCGCATATGGGATCAGTGATGCTTTCCGGTCATGGTTCCAGAATTATAGGAGTAGTGCTGGGGTTTACTTATGCTCATGGCATGCAGTCCCTTCAGGATCCGTTTGTGGGAGAACTTATTGGAAACATCCGTATGGAAACGGAAGAAAAAGGATATTATGTTATGCTTATCGGTGGCGAAGACATTCAGAATGTAGTAGACATTGCTTCAAAATGGAATGTTGAGGGACTGATCATCCTTGGGTATAATGAAGAAAGATACCGCAGTCTTTCACGTAAGCTGAATAAGAAAATGATTTTGATCGATGCTTACCCTGAAGGTGCATATACCTTTCAGAATGTCGGCGTAGATGATTACTCTGGAGGATACCAGATAGGAGAATATCTCTATTCCTGTGGATACAAAAAGGCTTTGTTTATTGCAGAAACGGATAGAGACAGTGACTATTATCGATGGATGGGCTTCAAGCAGGCGATGGAAAAGAAAGGTGGATTCTGCAGTCGTTCCCGATACATTGTTGTTCCGGGTGAGAAAAAATACCGTCTCAGGAAATACGAAGAACTTTTACCGCATTTCTTCGAAGCTAAGGCACTGGCTTTTTCGTCAGACTATGATGCAATTGAAGCAATGAACTTCTTCTTTGATAAGGGAATCAAGGTTCCGGATCAGATTTCCATCACAGGTTACGATGACAGCATGTATGCGAGTATGGTCCGTCCAAAACTGACGACAGTTCATCAGAATATCCAGCAAAAAGCACATATGGCACTGAAACGTCTGATGCAGCTGATTCAGGGAGAAGAATTGAAGGAATTAAATATAAAAAGTCCGGTTTATCTGGTAAAGAGGGATTCTGTCAGAGAATGACAGAGTCCTTATTTTTTTGTCTAATATGCATAAAAACAAAATTAAAACTTTGGTTAAATTTTAAGTTTCGCGAGAAACCTGTTGATTTTGCTAAGATACAAGGTTTATGATAAAGTCACCGAAAGGGAACTGGACAGACGTGTCCGGTGTGGCATTTCCCAAATCAATGGTGCTGTACAGCTTTCATACTTCTAAAAAACATCATGGAGGAAAGAAAAGATGAAAAATAAAAAAATTGTCAGTTTGTTACTGGTTGGTGCTTTAATGGCAGGTATGTTTACAGTAACCGGATGTGGCGGATCATCCGATGGGAAATCTTCTGCAAAGGGTGGAAAAACAGAGCTGGAACTGTTTTCCAGTAAAGCAGAAAACAAAGATGTTCTTCAGAAGCTTGTAGATAAATTTAATGAATCACATGAAGACGTGACAATCAAAATCACAGCACCGGCAGATGCAGGAACAGTATTAAAGACCAGAATGGCAAAGAATGACATGCCTGATATTGTAATGATGGGTGGAGATAACAACTATACAGAAGTAGAGAGTGCAGGAATGCTGGTTGACTTAAGTGACCAGGATTATATCTCCAACATCCAGGATTCTTACATGCAGATGGTTTACGATGTAAACAAAGATAAAGAAGAAAAAGCATACGGTGTTCCATATGCGACAAATGCATCTGGTGTCATCTATAACGTAGATAAATTTGAAGAACTCGGACTTGAAATTCCAAAGACATGGGATGAGTTTATTGATGTACTTGACCAGATTAAAGATGCAGGAGAGCAGCCGCTTCTTATGACTTACAAAGATGCATGGACAAGCCTCTGCCCATGGAACAGTATGGCACCTGATCTTCAGCCGGATGGATTCACAGATGATCGCAAAGAAGGCAAAACAACATTTGCAGGAACTCACGAAGAAATCGTAGAAAAATACCTGACAATTCTTGATTATGCACAGGATGACTTCATGGGGCTGACCTATGATGATGGAAACAAAGCATTTGCAAATGGTGATGCAGTTATGATCATCAATGGAAACTGGGCAATCAACCAGTACAAAAACGCTAACGCAGACATTAATGTAAATATGTTCGCACTTCCGGCATCCGATGATGAATCCAAAAACTATGTAACATCAGGTGTTGACGTACTCATCGGTGTATGTAAAGACAGCGCAAATGAAGAAATGGCAAAAGAATTTGTTTCCTTTATGATGGAGACGGAAAATGCACAGACCTATATTGATGATCAGTTTGCGTTCTCTGCTATTAAGGGTGTAGAGCAGAATAATGAAACAGTTGCCGGTGTTAAAGAAGATATTGCCAACGGCAAAGTTGCAAACTTCCCGGATCACTACTATCCATCAGGATTTGATCTTTCCGCACTTATTTCTGAAATGTGCCTGAACTATTCAAATGGAATGGACAATCAGGAAAACATGGACCAGTTCCTGAAACAGTGCGATGAAAAGTACGATATTGCTAATGTAGATTAAGTGAGGAGATGATCCCATGAAAAATAAAACAGCCCGAAAAAAACCTGCTGTTAATAAAATTTACTACATTTATGTAGGAATCCTTGCGGTATTATTTTTTATCTTCCATACAATTCCGTTCCTGCGAGGTGTTTTGTACAGCTTTACAGACTGGAAAGGTTATGGAGACTGGAACTTTGTAGGCCTGCGCAACTACCTGCATATGTTCACTGATGTAGATACAGGAAATGCATATCTGTTCACGTTTAAATTTGCAGTGATTGCAACAGTCCTTGTAAATGTGATCAGTCTGATTCTTGCGTGTGCATTGAATTCAAAGATCAAATTCAAAAACACGATCAAAGCTTTTTATTTTCTGCCATATATGCTTGGAAGCCTGATCGTCGGATTCATTTTCAACTATATTTTTGCAAACCTGATCCCACAGCTCGGAAAGAGCCTTGGGATCCAGGCATTAAGCGTAAATATACTTGGTACTGATCATGCAATATGGGGAATCATTGCTGTCGCAGTGTGGACAGGATGTGCGTTTAACACTTTGATCTATATTGCAGGTCTTCAGTCCATTGACACAGATGTATATGAGGCTGCAGCCCTTGATGGAGCGACAGGGTTCCGCAAATTTACAAAGATTACTTTTCCTCTTCTGGCACCATCATTTACCATTAATATGGTACTCTCTGCAAAGGGATACCTGATGGTTTACGATCAGATCATGGCAATGACAGAAGGCGGACCGGGAACCAGCACAACTTCTATCGCAGTACTCATCTACAAAAAAGGATTTGGCGGCGGTCAGTTCTCCTATCAGTCAGCAAACGCAGTCATGCTGTTTATTGTAGTAGTACTGATTTCTGTGTTCCAGTTACGTGTGCTTGAGAAGAGGGAGGAGAAATTAGGATGAAAAGTCAGACAGTAAGAATAAAAGAACGTTGTAACTGGCCTGTGACTATTCTTCTGATCGCGGGAATCGTGCTGATCATTCTTTTGCCTCTGTATATGGCACTGATGATCGCAATCAAAGATCCTTCAGACATGAATAATATTCTGGCACTTCCAACAAAACTCAGACTTCAGAATTTTGTCGATGCCTGGAATATGACAAATTTTCCGAGAAAGTTTTTTAATACCGCTTTTATTACGGTAATCAACCTGGGATTTACTCTGGTCACAAATTCATTCGCTGCATATGCGATCACAAGAAACAGAAAGAAGAGTAAATTCTTCTCAATCTTGTATTACTATTTTATCAGTGCAATGTTTATACCGTTCCAGGTAATTATGCTTCCATTGGTTGTACAGGCCAATACATTCCATCTGGACAATATTTATGGAATCACATTCCTGTATATTATCTTTGGACTTCCAATGAATACATTCCTTTATACAGGTGCGATCAAGGCTATTCCGGAAGCATTAGATGAGGCTGCAATGATCGACGGTGCAAACCCGATCCAGATATTCAGCAGGGTTATTTTTCCGGTGTTAAAACCAACTACTGCAACAGTGGCAATCCTTTCATTTATGTGGACCTGGAATGACTTCACCATGCCGCTGGTATTGTTAAGCGATGAGAGCCAGCAGACTTTACAGCTTGCACAGTATGTCTTCAAAAAACAGTTCTCTGTAGATTATAACCTGGCGTTTGCTTCTTATCTGCTGGTACTTATTCCTGTACTGCTTGTATATCTTTTCTGCCAGAAATGGATCATGAATGGTGTTGTTGCCGGAGCAGTCAAGTAAAGAGTGTAGATTACGGGAGCTGTGCTGCCACGGAGTGATTCGCAGTTATCAGTAAACAAAACAAGAATAAAAAAACAGGAGATCAATAACATGGAGAAAAAATGGTGGAAAGAAAGTGTGGTATATCAGATATATCCAAAAAGTTTTAAAGACAGCAACGGAGATGGCGTAGGGGATATCAGAGGAATCATACAGAAACTTGATTATCTCAAAGAGCTTGGCGTAAATGTGTTATGGATATCTCCGATGCTGGAATCACCTCAGGATGATAATGGCTATGATATTTCTGATTACCGCAGGATTTATAAAGAATATGGAACTATGGAGGACTACGAGGAACTTTTGTCAGAAGCTCACAAAAGAGATATCAGAATCCTGATGGATCTCGTAGTCAACCATACATCGGATGAACATAACTGGTTTGTTGAAAGCCGAAAGTCAAAAGATAACCCATATCGTGATTATTATATTTGGAAAGATCCTGTAAACGGAAAAGAACCTAATAACTGGGGTGGAGTATTCGGCGGTTCTGCGTGGGAATATGATCCGCAGACGCAGATGTATTATATGCACCTGTTTTCCAAAAAGCAGCCGGATCTTAACTGGGAAAACGAAAAAGTACGCCAGGAAGTGTATGATATGATGACGTTCTGGTGTGAAAAAGGAATCGATGGTTTCCGCATGGATGTGATCAGTATGATCTCAAAAGACCAGTCATTCCCGGACGGAGAAATGAACAACAGCCTTTATGGTGATTTTGGACCATACTGCGTACATGGTCCAAGAATTCATGAGTTCCTTCAGGAAATGAACAGAGAAGTTCTTTCAAAATACGATATCATGACAGTTGGTGAAACCTCAGGAGTAACAATTGAAGAGGCACAGAAATATGCAGGTGAATCCAGAAATGAACTGAATATGGTATTCCAGTTTGAACATGTTGAGAACGGAAGCGGTGATTATGGAAAGTGGACAACTGAAAAATATAATTTCAAAGAGTTCAAACGTATCATGATCAAATGGCAGGAAGAACTGCAGGGCAAAGCATGGAACAGTCTGTTTCTTGGAAATCATGATCAGCCGAGAAGTGTCAGCCGATTTGGAAATGATAATCCGGCATACAGAGAAACTTCTGCAAAAATGCTTGCAACCTGTCTTCATATGATGCAGGGAACACCATATGTATATCAGGGTGAAGAGCTTGGCATGACAAACGTTTACTTCGATAAACTGGAAGATTATCGTGATATTGAGAGCATCAATTTCTTTACAGAACTTACAGAATCAGGTCTTATGACACCGGAATACATGATGAAATGCCTGATGCTGAGAAGCCGTGATAATGCCCGGACTCCAATGCAGTGGGATGATTCTGCACAGGCCGGATTTACAGATGGTGCTCCATGGATCAAAGTGAATCCGAACTATAAAGAAATCAATGCGGCACAGCAGCTTGCAGATCCGAACTCAATTTTCTATTATTATCAGAAACTGATTCGTCTGCGTAAAGAAAAAGACATTATTGTTTACGGTGGATTTGAACCGCTTTACCGTGACAACGAGCAGATTTTTGCATACATAAGAAGACTGGAACAGGAAAAACTTCTGACAGTCTGCAATTTCAGTGACAAAAATGCAGAGATGGATATTCCGGAAGAATTCAAAGGAGCAGAATGTCTGATCACAAATCTTGATAGAACTGTATTTGAAAGTAAAATTGTTTTGAAACCATATGAAGCATTTGTATTATATAAAAAATAAGAGGTAACACAGAGATGATTAGAAAATACAGATATGGAACTCCGTTTGACACGGAGGCACTGACCGAAAAAATCGAAACAACTGAGAGCGTTTTTCCATATGGAGAGATCAGCCAGAATGATGGATTTGCATTTACCTATATCATGGACGAAGATGATATTGTCTATGGTCTGGGCGAATCCAACCGTGGAATCAATAAGAGAGGTTACTGCTATATCAGCAACTGTACAGATGATGCAATTCATACAGAGGACAAGCGTTCTCTGTATGGAGCTCACAATTTCATTGTCGTGAGCGGTAAAACTACATTCGGCCTGTTTTTTGACTATCCGTCAAAGCTGACCTTTGATATTGGGTATACCAGAATGGATACCCTCAAAGTGTCCTGCGAAAATGCAGATCTGGATATCTATGTGATTGAAGGTGAGAATGCTTACGACATCGTAAAACAGTTCCGCCATGTGATCGGACGCAGTTACATTCCGCCAAAGTTTGCCTTTGGTTTTGGACAGAGCCGCTGGGGTTATACAACAAAAGAAGATTTCCGTACGGTGGCAAAAGGATACCGCGAGAATCATATCCCGATCGACATGATCTACATGGATATTGACTATATGCAGGATTTTAAGGACTTCACAGTTAATGAGAAAAACTTTCCTGATTTCCCTGAATTTGTAAAGGAAATGAAAGACCAGGAGCTTCGCCTGATCCCGATCATTGATGCAGGTGTCAAGGTGGAAAAAGGCTACGAGGTTTACGAAGAAGGTGTAAAAAACAACTACTTCTGTAAAAGAGAAGACGGCAGTGATTTTGTTGCAGCTGTGTGGCCGGGAGATACGCACTTTCCGGATATGCTGAATCCGGAAGCCCGTAAATGGTTCGGGGATAAATATCGTTTTCTGATCGATCAGGGAATCGAAGGATTCTGGAATGACATGAACGAGCCTGCAATTTTTTATTCTTCAGAAGGACTTGCAGAGGCAAAAGAACTTGCCGGAGAATTTGCAAAAGATGCGGAAGGCAAGATCCATCCGTGGGTTATGCAGGCAAAGATGAAAGATATTGCTAACAGTCCGGAGGATTACAAAAGATTCTATCACAATGTAAATGGTAAGAAAATCCGCCACGACAAAGTGCATAATCTTTTTGGTTATAACATGACAAGAGCAGCCGGAGAGGCATTCGAACGCATTGATCCGGAAAAACGTTTCCTGATGTTTTCCAGATCTTCTTATATTGGAATGCATCGTTACGGAGGAATCTGGATGGGAGACAATAAATCCTGGTGGTCACACATTCTTTTAAATCTGAAGATGCTTCCATCTCTGAATATGTGTGGATTTATGTACACAGGCGCAGACCTTGGTGGATTTGGTGACGACACGACCAGAGATCTTCTGCTCCGTTTCCTTGCACTCGGTGTGTTTACACCTCTGATGCGTGATCATGCGGCAGAAGGAACAAGAGAACAGGAATGTTACCAGTTCGAAAACATCGAAGATTTCCGCAGCGTCATTAACGCCAGATATCGTCTTGTGCCGTATCTTTACAGTGAATACATGAAAGCTGCGTTGAATGACGATATGTACTTTAAGCCACTTGGATTTGTTTATCCAGATGATAAGATGGCAATCCGTGTTGAAGACCAATTGATGCTTGGCAACGAGATTATGATCGCACCGGTTTATGAGCAGAACGCAAGAGGCCGTTACGTTTATCTGCCGGAAGAAATGAAATTCATCAAGTTCATGCCGGATGGGACTATTTTCGAAGAAGTCCTTGCAAAAGGAGCCCATTATGTGGATGTTGCCCTCAATGAAGTACCACTTTTCATTCGAAGCGGCAAATGCATTCCGGTTGCAGAAGCAGCTGAGTGCGTAAAGGATATTGACACAGAGCAGCTTAAGATGCTTGGATATGAAGGCAGCAGCTATACTCTGTACGAGGATGACGGAATCCATAAAGACTATGATAAGAAAGAAAATTATAGGGTTCTGACGAAATAAGGTAATAATGAAATTGAATATGTTTGGATGAATTTAAGGCTGACAGTCGTGTGAGGGGACTGTCAGCCTTAATCTTTATTGCAAAGTACTGTTTGAGTATAATTTGACTAGTTTATTGCAGGAATAAAATATCTGCTAAGATAAATAAAAATATAGTTATGTTTCGGCATATTCATGGTGAATAGTCATGAATGCCCACTGATCTGGGGAGAGTTCACAAAATCTTCACAAAAAATCAGCACTCACCTCTTGATAATGGAAGTCGATTTTTGTCCTGTCTTGTGTATTCCGAAAGTAGCTGTTTTACAGGCTTTCCGGGACATCAGTCATTTTGTCTGGTATTGTAAAGCAGT
>OLRW01001666.1_pt1 | contig 13791 bp, 13 predicted proteins | sample 1672701 | NCBI WGS metagenome assembly OLRW01 (sample SAMEA3136715, study PRJEB25190) | human gut metagenome | biome: human gut; feature: human-associated habitat; material: faeces | place: Austria | collected 2013
GAGGCAATAAGTAATGGATACGAAGCTTATTGTTTCGGCCTCCCCGCACCTGCGCAGTGAGGAAACGACCCAGAGCCTGATGGCCAACGTGATCGTTGCCCTGTGCCCCTGTGTGGTGGCCTCTGCAATCATCTTTGGCGCGCGTGCCCTGCTGGTCACCGCAGTGTCCGTTGTGGCATGCGTGGCCTTTGAGTGGCTGTACTGCAAGCTGCTGAAGAAGGCAAACCCCATCAGCGACCTGTCCGCTGTGGTCACCGGCATCATTCTGGCCATGAACGTGCCCGTGGGCATGCCCATCGGCCAGCTTATCATCGGCGACTTGGTTGCCATCATCGTGGTCAAGCAGCTGTTCGGCGGCATTGGCATGAACTTTGCAAACCCTGCACTGGTCGGCCGTATCGTGCTGTTCATCAGCTTTGCCGGTTCCATGAACAATTGGGTGTTCCCCGATGCAGCGGTTGACCAGCTGTCCAGCGCTACCCCGCTGGCTGTGGCTGACACCAGCAAGCTGAGCCTGCTGGATCTGTTCATGGGCGTGCACGGCGGTGTTCTGGGCGAGACCTGCGCTCTGGCCATCCTGCTGGGCCTGATTTATCTGGTGGCCACCAAGACCATCAGCATCGCCATCCCCGCTTCTTACATCGGCAGCATGTTTATCTTCTACCTGATCTCCACCGGCAGCCTGCACGGCGCACTGGTCGGCATCCTGTCCGGCGGCCTGATGTTCGGTGCTGTGTTCATGGCAACGGACTACGTTACCAGCCCCTTTACCCTGAAGGGCAAGCTGATCTACGGCCTGTGCCTGGGCATCGTCACCTTCGCCATCCGTCAGTGGGGCAGCTACGCCGAGGGCGTTTCCTTCGCGCTGCTGTTTATGAACCTGTGGGTCCCCTTTATCAACGATTGGACCCGTCAGACTCCTTACGGCTATGTTAAGCCTGCAAAGAAAGCAAAGGAGGGTGCTGGCAAATGAATAAGAATTCTTCCTGGGAGACCAGTGTAAAGCCTGTTGTTGTGCTGAGCGTGATCGCACTGATCGTCAGCCTGCTGCTGGCCATGGTCAACTCCTTTACGGCTCCCATCATTGAGGATAACCAGAAGGCCGCAACGCTGGCTGCCTATGTGGACGTGATGCCCACCGTTTCCAGCGCCTCCGATCTGGAGGAAGTGACCGACTACACCACCGAGAACATCACCGGTGCTGTAAAGGCCACCGACGGCTCCCTGGCCATCAAGGCTGAGGAAAAGGGCTTTGACGGCGGCATCCTGTCCGTCATCATCGGCTTCGACACCAACGGCACTGTCACCGGCATCTGGGTGGACGCTTCTACCCAGACCAAGGGCATCGGCAGCAACGTTGCCACCGACAGCTTCCTTGCTCAGTTCGATGGCATGGATGGCACCCAGAACATCACCCTGGGCCAGGGCTACGACGCATACAGCGGCGCAACCATTTCCTCTAAGGCTCTGTTTGCCGCCATCAACGATTGCATCAACTGCTACAACGAGTTGGCATAAAGGAGGTTGGTAAGAAATGGCAAGCGAAAACAAGTCCAAGGTAAGCATCCTTACCAACGGCATCATCAAAGAAAACCCCGTTCTGCGTCTGGTTCTGGGCACCTGCTCCTGCCTGGCTGTTACCACGGCAGTTTCCAGCGCGCTGGGCATGGGCGCAGCCTTCACCTTCGTGCTGGTGTGCTCCAACATCCTGATCTCGCTGCTGCGCAACGTGATCCCCGCTAAAGTCCATCTGCCCTGCTACATCGTCATCATTGCAGGCTTCGTGACCATCGTTCAGATGGTGATGCACGCCTACATGGACAGCCTGTACACCGCACTGGGCGTGTTCCTGCCCCTGATCGTTGTCAACTGCATCATTCTGGGCCGTGCCGAGATGTTTGCCTGCAAGAACAATGTGGTGGATTCCGCACTGGACGGCATCGGCATGGGCATCGGCTACACCCTCACCGTGGTGCTGATGGCCTCCATCCGTGAGATCCTGGGCAGCGGCACCTGGCTGGGCTTCCAGGTCCTGCCCGAGAGCATGGCCAAGATGAGCATTATGACCCAGGCTCCCGGCGCATTCTTCTGCTACGGCGTGCTGATGGCCGGCTGCGTCTGGCTGGAAGGCAAGCTGGATGCCCGCATCGAGCGCAAGAGCTGCTGCGACCTCGACAACCTGAAGAAGGAGGCAGAATAAGATGTTAGTCAAACTTGCTGCGATCTTCTTCAGCATGATCCTGGTGAACAACTATGTGCTGGTGAAGTTCTACGGTATCTGCCCGTTCCTGGGCGTTTCCAAGAAGCTGGATTCCTCCATTGGTATGTCCGGCGCTGTTATCTTTGTTATGCTGGTGGCAACGGCTGTCACCTTCCCCATCCAGATCTTCATTTTGAACCCCGCTGACCTGGGCTACCTGCAGACCATCGTGTTCATCTTGGTCATTGCAGTGCTGGTGCAGTTCATCGAGATCTTCCTGAAGAAGTATGTTGTTGCACTGTACAATTCTCTGGGCGTTTACCTGCCCCTGATCACCACCAACTGCTGCGTGCTGGCCGTGACCATTCTGGTCGTGGACGACTACGGCGCAGACGTTGCTACCCTGGGCTTTGCCGCTGCCTACATTGAGGCTCTGGTCTGTGCCGTGGGTGCAGGTGTCGGCTTTATGCTGGCCATGGTCATGTTCAGCGGCGTGCGCAAGCGTGTGGAAGCCTGCGATCCCCCGGCACCCTTCAAGGGCCTGCCCATCACCCTGATCGCAGCAGCCATCACCAGCCTGTCCTTTATGGGCTTCGGCGGCCTCGTCGAAAACCTGTTCAACGTGACGCTGTAAGGGAGGAACAGGATTATGAATATTGTATCTGCTGTGATCCTCTGTACCATCGTGGGCGCGATCGGTGCCGTTGTTCTGGTGCTGGCCGCAAAGTTCATGGCGGTTGAGGAAGACCCCCGTATTGAAGAAGTTTCTGCCTGCCTGGCCGGTGCAAACTGCGGCGGCTGCGGCTACGCCGGCTGTGCCGACTACGCAAAGGCCGTTGTTATGGACGGCGTTCCCTGCGACAAGTGCGCCCCCGGCGGCCCCAAGGCTGCTGCCGCCATTGCCAAGATCATGGGCGGTGAGGCAAGCGCTGTGGAGAAGAAGGCTGTGGTCCAGTGCCAGGGCAACTCCGAGCACTGCAAGCCCAGCTACGAGTACAAGGGCATCCAGACCTGTGCCGCTGCTGCCACCCTGTACGGCGGCCCCAAGACCTGTACCTTTGCCTGCATCGGCCTGGGCGACTGCACCAAGGTGTGTAAGTTCGATGCCATCCACATTGTGGACGGCGTGGCTAAGGTGGACAAGGACAAGTGCACCGGCTGTGGTGCCTGCGCCAACATCTGCCCCAAGCACGTCATTATGATCGATGTAGGCGGCCCCCGCAAGCCCGTGGTCATGTGCTCCAATCAGGATAAGGGCCCCGTTGCCATGAAGGCCTGCACCACTTCCTGCATTGCCTGCGGCATGTGCGAGCGCACCTGTAAGTTTGATGCCATCCACGTTGTGGACGGCGTGGCCCGTGTGGACTACGACAAGTGCAAGGGCTGCGGCATGTGCGCCCAGAAGTGCCCCAAGCACATCATCCTCTTCCCGCTGAAGGACGATCCGAATCCCCCCAAGCCCGTGGTGAAGCAGGCTCCGAAGCCCGCTGCCGCTCCTGCCGCTCCGGCAGAGCCCGCCGCAAAGGCTGAGGAGGCAAAGGCTCCCGAAGCCCCCAAGGCTGAGTAAGCGGAACCCGTAATATGGTAAAGCGCCCCCATTGCTCCTTTGAGTGATGGGGGCGCTTTTTGGTGCAAAACCTCTCCGTCATCATCGCTGACGCTCGATGCCACCTCCCCTAGTAGGGGAGCTGTCACGGCGAAGCCCGTGACTGAGAGGTTGGACAAAGGACAAGCTAACCGTTCATACGGATAGGCAATCCTCCGGTACAACCTCTCCGTCATCATCGCTGACGCTCGATGCCACCTCCCCTAGTAGGGGAGGCCTTGGCATGAGATTCATTTTTCAATCTGATCGCTGGCGCTCCAAGGGCATCATCTGCCGCAAGGCAGAAATAACGTTGCGTCAGCAGGGCAAACAGGAGCGAAGCGCCAGACCCCGAAAACGCGACGGCCTGCCAAGGGCTCCCCTACTAGGGGAGCTGTCACGGCGAAGCCCGTGACTGAGAGGTTTAACCCGGACGCTGTCGAGCTTTGCGAGACTGAGAGGGCCCCGAAAACTTTTTTCAAAAAATCTCGAAAAAAAGTGAAAGGAATCTGCGTTTCATGTATTATAGAGAGTGAAACTGCGAATATACAACACAAAACTGCGTGATATATCAATGCGGCGGGCGTGCGGATAAGTCGGACTGTTCTACTCCCAGCAATGATATTACGGCGGTTCATAACGTGCTGTATATCGCAGAATATTTTGTCTGAAAAGGGGAAGGGAAAATAAAATTTCACTATTGAAAATACTGAATATACATGCTATAATTACGATAATGATGTGTCTGGTAAAAATAACCTGCCAAGGGAAAGAAAACCGACAAAAGTTGGATATCTTTTCCTCCGGTTTTGCCAAAAATACTATGATGCAGGGAGGGCTCCACTGTGCGGAAAAATCATCACGGAAAAAAAGATAGGCTGGTGAAGCGCGTTTTTGCGCTTTGTCTGGCGCTTGCGGTCATCTGCACCTGCCTTGTGCCGGTGTTTGCAACGGAGGGTCTGATCGATCCTCAGGTTAATCAAGAGGCCTCCCGGCCCGTAGATGACGGCGAGGCATCCTATCCTGACGACGAATTTGCCGGCTTCGGCGAGGAGGAAGCCACCCGGCCTGTAGACGGCGGTGAAGCTGCCGGTTTTGGCGAGGACGAAGTTGCCACCCGGCCTGTGGAAGGCGGCGAGGACAACCTCGACGGCGGCCCCAACGTTAAGGAAACAGAGTGGGGCACCGTCATTGAGTACGACACCAGCACCAGCACCAGTACCGACCCCAGCTCCAGCACCGAGACCCAGTGGTCCGGCGAGGACGACGTGGTGGAAAAGCCTGATGACAAAGTGGTCGTTTCCGGCGACGAGATCAAAAAGCTGCAGGACATGGTGGTCTACCGCTTCTGGCTGAAGGAGCTGAACGCCAACGACCTGCAGGACATTACCGCTCAGGCACAGATCAACAATATGACGGAGAGCGAGTATCTGGCCCGGAACGGTGAGGTTCTGTGGAACCTGTACTTCATTCAGGCTGTGCCCCGGGCAGAGACCATTGCAGATTACAGCAGCTATATCGAGAACCCCTCCTCCAACCGGGACCCCAAGGGCGAACTGCGGCAGTTTGACTACTGGTACACGCTGGACGAGTTTGGCAATCGGGTGCGCCTGAACCTCACCGACCCCACCAGCAACATTCTGGACGACAAGACCACCACCGTGAACGTCTACGCCGCATGGAAGGACGGTACCGTGGGCTCCGATGAGGAAGAGGACGTGGATCACGAGGATCTGGTGGACAAGAACCCCGTGCCTGTGGATCTGACTGCCAAGGCCTCTGCTTCCTACGAGGACGAGGACGGTAACCCGAAAACCACAACCCTGCCGGTGGAGGTGAAAAATCTGCCCTCTGCCGCAGATCACCTCAATGTCATCCACATGGGCGATGACGATATGGAGAGCTTCTATGAGAGCCACGAGGACAGCTTTGGGGAAATGATGCCCATTCTGGGCCTGAAGATCTCCCCCAAGAACGCCAAGGGCAACACGGTGCAGCCTGCCAAGGGCCAGAAGGCCACCGTTACCGTCTCCGGTCTGGAAAAACTGCCGGAAATGGAAGGTGCAACTGCCAACACGCTGAAAGTGCTCCACCAGAAAGATGACGGCAGCGTGGAGACACTGGATGTCCTTTCTTATCAGAATGGAACCCTGACCTTTGAGACCTCCAGCTTCAGCCCCTTTGTGGTTGCAAGTAAGGATGGGTATGCGACAGATACGTTGGATACGTACAAAACATTTGAAATGACGACTGCTGAAACAAAGCAGCTGACAGGAAGTGGTGATAGGGATTGGTACAAGGATCATAACTGGTCTATAACACCTGCTAATAGTGACGTTATTACATTGACACAATTAACAGGGTATCCGTATGCGGCGACGATAGTGCCTTTAAAAGAAGGTACAGTTACCGTAACACATACCTGTAAAAATTGGCGAAACGAAACGATTACGGACACTTTTGTCATCACAATTACGAGAGTTACTCAGAAAGCCGCAATTTATTTTTTGAGCACTCCGAATGGTCTTCCGGAATCTAATGCAACTAAATATTGGTCTCCTACGAGCGATACCAGCCAGTTGCTGGGTGAAATCAGTGTCAATGAAAATGCAAACTATTGGGTAGGTCAGGATAAGAAGAATATTACAAATAACGTTGGAAGTTATATTCTGAAGTGGCCAGATGGGACAACGTCCGGTGGCTCTTGGACTTTGACAAGTGAAGATAAGAGCCCGATGGTAGGTGATAAAACGGCGTTCAATTATGTGCTGGATAGTATCTGGGATAGCTATAAGGCGGAGATCGCAAAAGACCTTGGTGTTGGTGCAGATACATTAAGCAAAGGTGATATTTCGCAGATTACGCTGAATGCATTTAAGATTTCTCGCGACAACAGTACGACAGAAAATCAGTATTTTCATATTGACTGTACACTGGATATTAAGTCTAGCAAAGTTTTCACAGCAAAATTCATGGTGAAATATCCGGGTAATACAGACTATACGCTGGTAGATGCAAAGAACTATGTGACTGGTAATAGCGTGAGTAATACAAGCGTTGTTGATAAATCCGATGCAACGCCAGAGGTCAGGAGCACATATACGGACTCGACGAGCGGTATTACCTATCAATTGTCTGGTTGGTATACGGAAAAAGATGGTGGGCCGTATAATGCGACGAACAAGAAAGACCTAAAACAACAGTGGTCGTATGAACCAAGTGTTGCAGAACTGCTAGATGGTACAGTTTACTTCTACGCGCATTATGAGCCTATATCTGCCGATTTGACCGTCACCAAAACCGTTACCGGTATGCTGGGTGATACCAATAAGGCATTCAACTTTACAATTACCAAGGCTGATGGCACATCGGTGAACATCACGGAAGCAAACATTCAGATTACTGATAGTACAAAGGCTGAGTGGAAGGGTGAAGGCAAGTTTACTCTGAAAAACGGTGCGACGATTACCTTCAAGAACCTACCGAGCGGCCAATACAAGGTTGCAGAGGATGATTACACCGGCGAAAAGTACGAGACCAGCTATGTGGTTGATTCCGGTGAGCCTCAAAGCGGGAAAGACGCAGCTGTAACAATGAGTGGCACGAATATGACGCTTACCTTTAATAACCACTGCGGCTTGCTCCCCGACACCGGTGTCCTCCTCGACACCCTGCCTTACATTGTCATTCTTGCTGTGGTGGCTGGCGGCGTGGCCCTGCTGATGCTGCGCAAGCGCCGTAAGGAAGATGACTAAAGGGGGCTGACCGCATGGCGAAGAAGAAAGCGCCCCAGCGGCTGGCCGGTGCAGAGGAAAGCTGTATCAGCCCGGAGCAGGAAGCGATCATCCAGTGGTTCCGGACGGTGAAATTCCGCAAGAACCTGCTGGGCGGCGTGGACGAAGCGGCAATGTGGAAGAAGCTGGAAGAGCTTTACGCCCTGTACGAAGCCGCCATCCGCGCCGAGCGCACAAGGTACAATGTGCTCTTGGAGCAGCAGACCGGCAGCCTGCCCTTGGATACCACCAAAGTTGACAGCTCTGACCCCCAAAAGGAGGCGCATTCCGATGCACCCGCTGGACAATGAAGCCCTGAAGCTGGGGGCAAAGGCGGTGCGCCGCCGCAGGCTGGACGCTGAGAACCGACAGGATTTTATCAGCCTGCTGGGCCGCATTGTGGTGATCCTGCTGTGCGCCTGGGTGCTGTTCACGCAGGTGTTCCTGCTCACGCAGGCCAAGGGCAGCAGCATGTTCCCCGCGGTAAAGGATGGCGACCTGCTCATCTGCTACCGCCTGCAAAAAACCTACGCAAAAAACGACGTTGTGGTCTACACCCAGGGCGGCAAGCTCCGGGTGGGCCGCATCCTTGGGCGCGAGGGCGACCTTGTGGCTCTGGACGACAGCGGCACCCTTGTGGTGAACGGCGCGGTGCAGAGCGGCGAGATCCTCTATCCCACCTACGCAAAAGACGCGCTGGAGTACCCCTACACGGTGCCGGAGGGCTGCGTTTTTGTGCTGGGCGATTACCGCACACAATCCGAGGATAGCCGGGACTTTGGTCCGGTTCCGCTGGAGGATGTGCAAGCAAAAGTAATTACACTACTGCGGCGACGCAGTTTGTAATACCACGGAAGCCGGAAGAAGCTGCCGGCATCCTGCCTGTGAACTGCGGAGTTTGGGCCGCGGCACAGGAGTACGAACTATTTCTTACTAGGGAGGAATAACAATGAAACTGAAGAAATTCTTCGCGGGCGTTCTGGCTGCCGCCATGATGCTCACCGTCGGCGCAACCGCAGCGTTTGCGGATACGATTAGTGTTCCCGGTAATGATTATAAGGGCGCTAAGATGTTTACCGCAGATGACCCGAATCTGGAGCTGACGAAGGAACTGCATGTTGCAAGTGGCACTGCACCCGACACTATGAAGTTTGATTTTACTGTGAAATCTGGTGCAACAACTGTAGCTACTCCCAGTGTTACATTTAGTAAGGCGGATAATGCAGATGGCGCAGCATTTACTGCTGACAACACTTACAGCAGGAAGTTTACTATCAACCTGGATGAAATCCTTGGTGATAACAAGACTCAGGTTGGCACTTATAATTATACCATTACTGAAAATGATACAGCTATTCCGGGTATTACTAAGGACAGCAAGACTGTAAATATGACGGTTACTGTTATAAACAAAGCGGAGGAAAATCTCTCGGCATCTACGGGTTACGGCTATATCGTTGCACTGCGTAATGCTGGCGATAAGGATAAGTCCGATGGTAAGTTTACCAACACCTATAATTCCTATTCTCTGGAAGTAGAGAAAACTGTCAAGGGTAGCCTTGGTGATCTGAATGAGAACTTTACCTTCACTATCACTCTTGGTAAGGCAGCTGGCAAGGATAACAACTATGCGAGTGCAATTGTAAGGTCTGATAATTCGGATAATGACGGAACCTGGACTTGGACTGCTGACGGTCAGGCTCAGAAGACGGTTACTCTGAAGCATGGTCAGGCTGCTATCATTTCTAATCTGCCCGTTGGCGTGACTTATACTGTTACTGAGAATGGAAAAGGCGCTGAAGGCTGGCTGTATGAGGTTACTGGTGAGGCGGTTGCTACTAATGACGTTCTGCCGAGCATCACTGATAACAACAACGATAACAAGGTTAATATTATTAACGACCACAAGGGTGTCCCCGACATGGGCGTTGTGCTGGACAATGCACCTTACATTGCAATGCTGGCCATCGTTGCCATTGGTGGTGTGGCCCTGATGCTGAACAAGCGCCGCCGCGACGAGGAGTAATTGCTCGCGGTAGATTAAACCCCACCGTCATCCCTTGCGGGATGCCACCGCCCCTAGTAGGGGCGGCCTTGGCAAAACCGTGAAGCTTTGCGCCATGCCAAGGGCCCCCCTATTAGCGGGGGCTGGCACGCGAAGCGTGACTGGGGGGTTATCTCAGCACAAACCTAACGAATAACCACTTATTTGAATTTGCTTAACCGGAGGTGGGCTGTATCAACTGGCAGAGAAAAGCGTTGAGGGCAGCCGACTTTCTGGTGAGCGCGGTGGTCGTGCTGTTCCTGGTGGTCGCCGGGGCGTATTCAGCCTATGCCCTGTGGGACAACTCGCAGGTGTACGCCGCCGCAGACAATGTTCAGGCAGAGCTTTTGCAGTTCAAGCCCAAGGCGGGCGCGGATAATGGCGCAAGCTTTGAGGAGCTGCTGGGCATCAACCCGGATGTCTGCGCGTGGGTCACACTGGACAACACCGCCATCGACTACCCTGTGGTACAGGGCGAGGACAACTTTACCTATGTGAACACCGATGTCTACGGTGATTTCTCGCTGGCAGGCAGCATCTTTCTGGATGTGAACTGCGACAAGAACTTCACCGACCCTTACTCTCTGCTGTATGGTCACCACATGGAAGAGAGCAAGATGTTCGGTGATCTGGATCTCTACAAGGACGCAGAGTTCTTTGCAGAGAACACCACCGGTGAGCTGATCCTGCCCGACCGCACCTATGATCTTCAAACGTTTGCATGTCTGCTGGTCCCTTCGTCTGAGAGCGCGATCTTCCAGCCCCAGCGCTGGGACAGCGACCTGCAGGGGTTGTACACCTTTGCGCAGGAGAACGCCCTGAACCTGAACACCGAAACGCTGGCCGCCATGAAAGCGGCGGGCGATGACGCTCAAGTGCTGGCGCTGTCCACCTGTTCAACGGAGTTTACCGATGCACGCACCATTCTTCTGGCGTGGATGATCCCGTCCGCGTCGGATTCATAAAGGAGAGGATGAAATGAGGTTCCGTAAAATCGCGGCAGCACTCCTGACGCTTGCGTTGGGGTTCTGCCTGTGTCAGCCGGCGGCATTTGCGGCCACCGCGGCTGACCAGCATACACAGCTGCAGGAGCTTCCGGTTTCCATTCAGTCCACGGGGGAAACACCTCTCCCAAAGGAAACACTGACTGTGGAACTTGAGGCTGTGGACAATGCGCCCCTGCCTGAGGTGACCACTCTGGAGATCACCGACGGCGAGACCGGCAGCTTTGGCCCCATCAATTATACCAAGCCTGGCTATTACGTTTACACCGTGCGCCAGCGCGCCGGTGTCAACACCCGCGGCACCTACGATGAAACCGTGTACTATCTGCGCGTTTCCGTGGTGTGGGACAACGACAAGCTGGTGGCCCGGATGGCCGTGCACACACAGGCCGACCTGATGGACGAAAAGGTGAGCAGCATCACCTTCAACAACAGCTACAAGGCCATCGAGACTCCGTACTACCCGGACCCGTATGACCCTGATCCTGTCACCCCGCCCACCCCTTCCACGCCGGAGAACCCGGCCCCGGCAGATGCCCGCCCGACCGTGACTGAAACCACCACCCCTAGTGCACCGGAGCCCACCGCCCCGGCCAGCGTGGTGGCGGATGCCCGCCCGGCCGAAGGCCCCAAACTGATCCAGACCGGTCAGCTGAACTGGCCCATCCCTGTTCTGACGGCAAGCGGTCTGGTGCTGGTGGCCGTGGGAGCCTACCTGATGGAGCGCAGCAAGAAACGTGAAAAGAATGCGTAAAGTATCCCCCGGGCTTGTCTGCATCGTGCTGGGTGTGGTGCTCCTGCTGGCGGCTGGCGGCCTGTACGCCTACAACCGCTACGAGGATGCCCACGCCGGTGCCGAAGCTCAGACCGTAGTGGCCGACCTTCAGCAGAAGGTGGAGACCCCGGAACCGGAGGCAGAGAGCGGCCCCCTGGACCCCGAGCTCCCGGTGGTGGAGATCGACGGCAACGAATATGTGGGTGAGATCTCCATCCCCGCCATCGGCATTGATCTGCCGGTGATGAGCGAGTGGAGCTACCCCCGCCTGAAGATCGCCCCCTGCCGCCAGTTCGGCTCTTCCCGCACCGATGATCTGGTCATTGCGGCGCACAACTACGAGAGCCATTTCGGCAAGCTGACCTCCCTCACAGCGGGGGACAGCGTCACCTTCACCGATATGGACGGCATCGTGAATGAGTACGTCGTGAACAAGGTCGAAGTGCTTGACCCCCACAGTGTGGAGGAAGTGGAACACAGCGGCTACGCCCTGGTGCTGTACACCTGCACCTACGGCGGCAAGACCCGTGTCACCGTCTTCTGTGATCGTGCATCGTAAAAATCAAGGCTGAAAAACAAAAAGAAGCCCCGACATTCGTCGGGGCTTCTTTTTTACTATGTGGGAACTCCCTCCGTCATTGCTGACGCAATGCCACCTCCCTCTCAGAGAGAGGCTTTTCGCTGCCGTAAGGCTCCCTCCTAGAGGGAGCTGTCGCCGGAGGCGACTGAGGGAGTTACTGTTTTTTCCACCGCCGCATCACGCCCATGCCCAACGCATAGGGGCCGGTGTGCACGGCAATGGTGCAGCCGATCTGCAGCAGGACCACATTGCACTCGCAGGTGGGGTACTTGGCGCGCAGGGCGGCGCGGGTCTGCATCCAGAGCCGCTTGCCCTCGTCGGCATCGTAGCCGTAGCCCACCGTGATGCAGTAGTCATCGGGCGTACCGTTGTGCTCGGCCAGATAGGTCATCAGCAAGTCGAGGGCCTTCTCAAAGCTCTTCTGGCGGCCGCGGGCCACGCCAGCGGAGAAGATCTCGCCCTCCTTGAACAGGATCATGGGTTTGATGCCCAGAATATTGGCGGCACGGCCCGTGACTTTGCCGATGCGCCCGCCCTTGATGAGGTAGTCCAGATTACCCACCGTGAAGAAGATCTGGTTGGTGATCTTTTCCGCTTCCAGCCAGGTCACGGCTTCGTCCAGCGTACAGCCTGCATCCCGCATGGCCACCGCGTTTTCCACCACGATGGATTCGGTCACGGTGGCGGCGGTGCTGTCAATGACCTCGATCTTAGCATCGGGGAAATCCTCCAGCACCAGCTCCCGGGCGTTGCGGGCACTGCCCACGCAGCCGCTCATCTTGCTGGTAAAGCAGATGCAGAGCACCGGGCGGCCCGCCTCGGCATGGGCCCGGAAGGCGGTCTCAAAATCCTCCAGAGAAGGCAGGCTGGTCTTGGGGTAGGCCGCGGGGTTATCTACCATGAACTGGTAGAAATCGCGCACGGCGATCTCCTTGCCTTCCTTGCGGTAGTGCTCACCGTCCAGCGAGACATAGAAGGGGATGATCTCAATATTCAGTGTTGCGGCCGTCTCAGGGGTCAGGTCGCAGGCGCTGTCCGTGATGATATCAAACATAGTCACGTTTCCTTTTCAATGCGGCGGGTTCTGTGGCGCGGATCAGACGTTGTGGTGGATGTAGGCCTCACGCTCGGCACCCACGGAGATGTAGGTGATCTTGCAGCCAATAGCCTTTTCCAGATACTCAACGTAATCGCGGGCTTCCTGGGGCAGATCCTCCCACTTGCGGGCGGCAGTGATATCGCAGTGCCAGCCGGGCAGATACTCCACCACGGGCTGTGCGGTGTCCAGAGCCATGCCCATGGGGAAGCGCTTGGTGATGGTGCCGTCGGTCAGCTTGTAGCCGGTGACCATGGGGATCTTCTCCATGTAGTCCAGCACGTCCAGCAGGGTCAGGGCAACCTCATCGCAGCCCTGGCAGAACACGCCGTAGTGGCTTGCCACCAGGTCGATGGGGCCAACGCGGCGGGGACGGCCGGTGGCTGCACCGTACTCGTGGCCAGCCTCACGCAGGGCGTGCTTCTCTTCCTCGGTCATGGCCAGCTCAGTGACAAAGGGGCCGTCGCCCACGCAGGAGGAGTAAGCCTTCATCACGCCGATGCTGTTGGTCAGCTTATGGCCCGGGATGCCTGCGCCGATGGGGGCGTAAGCGCCGATGACGTTGGAGGAGGTGGTGTAGGGGTAGATGCCGAAGTCGATGTCGCGCAGAGCGCCCAGCTGGGCCTCGAACAGCACCTTCTTGCCGGCGGCATCTGCGTCAGCCAGATACTGGCCCACGTCGCAGATGTAATCCTTGAAGATGGCGGCATACTTCTCCAGCCATGCCCACATCT
>OLRW01001669.1_pt1 | contig 13780 bp, 12 predicted proteins | sample 1672701 | NCBI WGS metagenome assembly OLRW01 (sample SAMEA3136715, study PRJEB25190) | human gut metagenome | biome: human gut; feature: human-associated habitat; material: faeces | place: Austria | collected 2013
AATCTTAAAAAAAATTTTTGAAATTCAGCACTGTGCACAAAGAACATGTTAAAAAATTGTCAGCACTGACAAAAAACATGCACACATATGAAGGGCGGGCAAAAGATAAAACGCAACATGTGGTTAAAACATTAACGTTAAACTTTTGTCAAATGATCATGCGCACATTATAATTTAACTGATTTCAGACGTCAATAGAGAATTCGATGAATAATTCACAAAAATACGGAGTAATTTTGATAAAAAATTCACAAAAATATTGTAGCAAAGTAAAGCGTGATAACATAAGAAATCAAAAAACTTGAAATTATTTAAAATTTCAGAATAATTAGGCGGAAATTATCGTGATTTTTTTCAGAAATGCAGAAAAAAAACTGCCATACAGGAAATGCTTCCCATATGGCAGTTTATATAAATATAGGTCAGGCGGATAAAAGCATCCGCATTCACTATGCGGCTTTGCGCCGAATTACTGTAAAAGGTTTCTGCTCAACAGTAAATGATAGCCAGGTTCGATCAGCTCTTGCGGAATGCGGCACGTTTTCTGTCTCTGGAGTCCAGAATACGTTTACGGATACGAAGGCTTGTCGGTGTTACCTCAAGAAGCTCATCCTGGTCGATGAACTCAATGGCCTGCTCAAGACTTAAGATCTTTGGCGGAACAAGCTTCAGTGCATCGTCAGCGGAAGAGGAACGAGTATTGGTAAGGTGCTTGGTCTTGCAGACATTCAGTTCGATATCCTCGGCCTTTCCGTTCTGTCCGATGACCATACCGCTGTACACCTTCTCGCCAGGTCCGACAAAGAGAGTACCACGCTCCTGAGCAGAGAAAAGACCGTAGGTAACAGTCTCGCCTGCCTCGAAAGCGATGAGGGAACCCTGTTTACGGTACGGGAAGTCTCCCTTGTATGGTGCATATCCGTCAAACATGGTATTCAGGATACCGGTACCCTTGGTGGAGGTAAGGAATTCGTTACGGAATCCGATCAGTCCACGGGAGGGGATGGAGAACTCGAGACGTACAGTTCCGTCGCTTGCTGTGCTCATACCCTGAAGCTCACCTTTACGCTCGCTGAGTTTCTGGATGATAGTACCGGAAAATTCTTCCGGAACGTCAACGTATGCGATTTCGATCGGCTCCAGTTTACGTCCACGCTCGTCTGTGTGATAGAGAACCTCCGGTTTGCTGACTGCAAACTCGTATCCCTCACGGCGCATGTTCTCAATAAGAACGGAGAGGTGAAGCTCACCACGGCCGGAAACCTTGAAGCACTCGGTTGTATCTGTGTCTTCCATACGAAGGCTGACGTCTGTGTTCAGCTCACGGTAGAGACGGTCACGAAGGTGACGGGAAGTGATGTATTTACCTTCCTGTCCTGCAAGAGGACTGTCGTTTACAAGGAAGTTCATGGAGATTGTTGGCTCGGAAATCTTCTGGAACGGAATGGACTCCGGGTTGTCTCCTGCACAGAGGGTATCTCCAATGTGGATATCCGCGATACCGGAGATTGCAACAATAGCTCCGATGGTAGCGCTTTTAACTTCAACTTTGTTCAGCCCGTCAAATTCGTAGAGTTTGCTGATCTTTACGCGCTCGTGTTTGTCAGGGTCATGATGGTTCAGAAGCATCAGCTCCTGGTTCACGGAAATGGTTCCGCGCTCAACCTTACCGACACCGATACGGCCTACATACTCATTGTAGTCGATGGTGCTGATAAGAACCTGCGTATCTCCGTCCGGATCTCCCTCCGGAGCAGGAATCGCATCAAGGATGGTCTCAAAAAGCGGAGCCATATTCTCAGGTTTGTCCTCAAGGTTACGAACTGCATAGCCGGCTTTTGCGGAGGCATACAGGAACGGGCAGTCCAGCTGTTCGTCAGATGCGTCCAGATCCATGAGAAGCTCCAGAACCTCGTCGACAACCTCCTCCGGACGTGCTTCCGGACGGTCGATCTTATTGATGCAGACAATAACATGCAGGTTCAGTTCGAGAGCTTTACGAAGTACAAATTTAGTCTGAGGCATGGCACCCTCGAAGGCGTCCACAAGAAGAATAACGCCGTCTACCATCTTCAGCACACGCTCTACCTCGCCGCCGAAGTCCGCATGACCTGGAGTATCGATGATATTGATTTTTACATCCTTATAATGAACTGCGGTGTTTTTGGAGAGAATCGTAATGCCGCGCTCACGCTCAATATCGTTGGAGTCCATGACACGTTCCTGGACTTCCTGGTTCTCACGGAAAACACCGCTCTGTTTCAAAAGCTCGTCAACAAGTGTTGTTTTACCGTGATCGACATGGGCGATAATGGCCACGTTACGAACATCTTCACGCTTGGTCTTCATATAATCCAAATCCTTTCTTTCCATATATAAGTAATCTTTTTTGTTAAAAATGATGTCCAAATTTATAGTCTATCACATTTTTGTGAGATTACAAGACATAAAAAAATATTTTTGGTTTTTCATTTTTCAGGCATATTATACCGCAAATACACATAGATTGATATAGACGAAATACACGAAGAGGAAGGAGAGCTACTTATTATGGCAGATAAAATTATTGAAAACAATCAGGTATCCGTTATGGGACGGATCGCTACGGGGTTTACTTTCAGCCATCAGGTCTTTGGAGAAGGATTTTACATGATGGATATCCTGGTAAAACGTCTCAGCGATTCGGAGGACAGGATCCCGGTGATGGTGTCTGAGCGGCTGATCGATATCACACAGGATTATGTGGGAGAATATATCGAGATCCACGGACAGTTCCGATCCTATAACCGTCATGAAGAAAAGAGAAACCGGCTTGTGCTTTCAGTCTTTGCCCGGGAAGTGAAGTTTGTGGGGGAGGAAGAAGAAACTGTGCCGGTCAATCAGATCTTTCTGGACGGATATATCTGTAAACCGCCTGTATACAGAAAAACACCGTTGGGAAGAGAGATTGCAGATCTTCTGATGGCAGTTAATCGACCTTACGGAAAATCCGATTACATACCATGTATATGCTGGGGAAGAAATGCCAGATATGCTTCTGCTTTTGAAGTAGGCGGGCATGTACTGATCTGGGGCAGGATCCAGAGCAGGGAGTACATGAAACGGATTAGTGAAAACGAAACAGAAAAAAGGATTGCCTATGAAGTTTCGGTGAGTAAATTGGAATATGTTGAGTAACATTGGATATATTTTGGAATAGTGGTGAGAACATTAAGGTAACACTTGCATTTCCAGCCAATCTGCGGTAATATTAAAAAAATCAGAAAAATGGGGAATTACCGGTTTCACTAACAGTAAGAGGAAAAATCATGGAAAGAGAAATAACAGAGGTTTATTGCGGGAACGGGAAAGGAAAGACAACTCTGGCTGTAGGCCGGGGGCTGCGCTTTGCTACACAGGGAAAAAGTGTGATCATCATACAGTTCCTCAAGGGCAGGGAACGCAGAGAACTGGATTTCCTTGAGGAACTGGATAATTTTGATTTCAAGATTTTCCGTTTCGAAAAAATGGACACCTGCTATAATGACCTAAGTGAGCAGGAAAAGGCAGAAGAGAGAACTAATATTCTCAATGGCCTTAATTTCGCACGGAAGGTAATTGCTACCAGAGAGTGTGATTTTCTGCTACTGGATGAGATCCTCGGGCTTATGGATAAAGGAATCGCTCCAGTTGAGACGATCATCGATATGCTTAAGCAGAAGGATGAAAGTATGCATATAATTATGACCGGACGCTGGCTTCCGGATGCTTTGAAGCCCTATGTGGATAGTATTACCACGATAACAACAGAGCTGACTGACCAGGAACGGGAATAAGCAATATTTCACAGAAGAAAGAAGGAGGAAGACAAATGGCAATTTTTAAAGGAACAGGCGTTGCAATCGTAACACCTATGCATGAAGACGGTAAAGTGAATTTTGAGAAACTTGAGGAGATCCTTGAGGATCAGATCGCGAACAGCACAGACGCCATCGTTATCTGTGGAACAACAGGAGAATCTTCTACTCTGACACACGGAGAGCATCTTCAGACAATTAAGTTCACAATTGATAAAGTTAACAAACGTGTGCCTGTTATCGCAGGAACAGGTTCCAATTGTACAGAGACAGCGATCATGATGTCCAAGGAAGCAGCTTCCTATGGCGCAGACGCTCTTCTTATTGTAACACCTTACTATAACAAGGCTACACAGAAGGGTCTTATCGCTCACTACACAGCAATTGCCAATGCAGTTCCGGAAACTCCGCTCATCATGTACAACGTACCGAGCCGTACAGGCTGCAACATCCAGCCGGCTACAGCAGCTTACCTTGCGAAGAATGTAAAGAACATTGTCGGAATCAAGGAAGCAACAGGAGATCTTTCCCAGATCGCCAAGATGATGTCTCTGGCAGACGGACAGCTTGAGCTTTACTCCGGAAATGATGATCAGGTACTTCCGATTCTTTCTCTTGGCGGACTTGGAGTTATTTCCGTACTTTCCAACGTTGCACCGAAGTTTACACATGACATGGTCATGAAATATTTCGACGGCGACACCAAGGGAGCAACAGAGGATCAGCTGAAAGCTCTTCCGCTGATCAATGCGCTGTTCAGCGAAGTAAACCCGATTCCTGTTAAGACGGCTATGAACCTTATGGGAATGAACGTAGGGCCGCTTCGTATGCCGCTCTGCGAGATGGAAGAGGACACAAAGGCAGCTCTTGCAAAAGAGATCGAGAAATTCGGCCTTAAGCTTGCTAAGTGATCTGACTGTAAGCGAAAGGTAAAGGAGAATATACTATGGTAAAAATCATCATGCACGGCTGCAACGGACATATGGGCCAGGTCATCAGCGGCATTGTGGAGAAAGATCCGGATGCTGAGATCGTAGCAGGTATTGATATTGCAGATCAGGGAAAAAACAGCTATCCGGTATTTACCGATATTGACGCATGTCAGGTAGAGGCAGATGCGATCATTGATTTTTCTTCCGCAAAGGCAACAGACAAGCTTCTTGAGTACAGCGCGGCACGCCAGATCCCGGTTGTTCTGTGCAGTACCGGTTTAAGCCAGGAGCAGCTTGCAAAAGTGGAAGAAACATCCCGAAAGGTAGCAGTGCTGAAATCCGCAAACATGTCTCTTGGCATCAACACACTTCTGAAGCTGGTTCAGGACGCAGCTAAGGTTCTTGCAGCTGCAGGCTTTGATATGGAGATCGTAGAGAAGCATCACCGCCTGAAATTAGACGCACCAAGTGGTACTGCACTTGCGCTGGCAGACAGCATTAATGAAGCTATGGATAATCAGTATCATTATGTATATGACCGCAGCCAGAAACGTGAAAAACGCGATGATAAGGAGATCGGTATCTCCGCAGTTCGCGGCGGAACTATCGTAGGTGAGCATGAGATAATTTTTGCAGGTCAGGACGAAGTGATCGAGTTCAAGCATACTGCATATTCCAAGGCTATTTTTGGAAAAGGTGCTGTAGAAGCAGCCAAATTCCTTGCAGGCAAACCGGCAGGACGTTATGATATGAGTGACGTGATCGGCTGATCCTGACAGATTGAGCCGCAACAGAATAAAATTACAGGTAATACAGATGGGGTTCGTGTAAGATCGGACCCCGTCTTTTTTTGATGAAATTGCGGTTTTTGAAATTTTTTCCAGAATAGGATAGCGGAAAAAGTGCCATATTAGGAATACAGAATTTTTTAGAAAAAGGAGAAGATCATATGAAAAAATGGAAGGCGATTCTTTTTGGTACTTTGCTTACCCTGTCTCTGTGTACATTTACAGCCTGCGGCACAGAGGTAAATAATGCGGATGAAACAGTGGGTGAAAAAGATAAAAATACGAAGGATAAGGAAAAAGATACAAACGAAAATACTGCCGCAGAAGATGAAACTATGGAAGAAAAAGCAGACAATGACGGTGTGAAGGACAATGGAGAGAGCATTAAGGATTCCGGCACGGATAACAATGAGATGTCCGATGGAAATATTACCGTGACGCCTGCAGGAAATGGAAATAACGGGACAGCAGCACCCGGAGCTGCGGATGCTGACAGAAACGAAAATGACGGAACTGTATCCGGTGAGCTGGGTGACAGTGTAAAGGACCTTGGCGACGGCGTAGGTAATGCAGTGGATGATATCGGAAACGCAGTGGGAAATGCGGTAGAAGGAAGATAACAGATATTTTACCACAGCATTGCATAAAACTGTTTCAGATGCTATTATCAGTGCATGGAAAGAAAATGGAGGACAGGATTATGAAATTCAGACCATGCATTGATATACATAACGGAAAAGTAAAACAGATCGTAGGAGGAAGCCTGAAGGATCAGGGGGATCAGGCGGCAGAAAATTTTGTGTCAGAGCAGGATGCGGCATTCTATGCAGAGCTTTATAAGAAGGCAGGATTAAAGGGCGGTCATGTGATCCTTCTGAACGGAAAGGATTCCCCGAACTATGAAGCAACGAAAGCCCAGGCACTTCAGGCTCTGGGAAAATATCCCGGAGGGCTTCAGATCGGAGGCGGCATCTGCCCGGAGAATGCGGCAGAATATCTGGGGGCTGGCGCCAGCCATGTGATCGTAACCTCCTATGTGTTTAAAAACGGAGTGATCTCCTGGGAAAATCTGGAGAAGATCCGTGATGCTGCAGGGAAAGAACATCTTGTACTTGACCTGAGCTGTCGCAAAAAAGATGGCAAATATTATATTGTCACAGACCGATGGCAGAAATTTACAGAAGAGATCGTGACACCGGAGCTGATGGAAAGGCTTGGAAGCTTCTGCGACGAATTTCTGGTCCATGCAGTGGATGTGGAAGGAAAGGCCCGAGGTGTGGAAACAGAGCTTGCAAAGCTTCTGGGACAGTATACAGCCCATCCGGTGACCTATGCAGGCGGTGTGGGTTCTATGGCAGATATTGAAGAGCTTCGAAAAGCAGGTCAGGGCAGACTGGATGTGACTGTTGGCAGTGCTTTGGATATTTTTGGCGGAAGTATACCCTTTGAAGCTCTGGCTAAAATGAAATAGTATATACAAATAGTGAAGTAGATGCTTTTGTCCCATCAATCTTCTGGCACTGGTGTGCAGATATACATTTGTAATGAATTAATTAGATGAAATACTCTAATAGTTGCGCATTCACGACAAAAAAAACATTTTGAAGGAATATATCGAATAAATTTGGAAAAAATTTATGAAATTTTTGAAAAGTGATGTTAAAATTCAATTTAATATGTTATAATAGCAACATAAAACAGCAAAGGGGATGGAAGTCATGAAATTTATTATTAGTGGAAAGAATATAGCAGTAACCGAAGGACTTAAAACAGCTGTTGAGGACAAGCTTGGTAAACTTGAAAGGTATTTCACTCCTGAAACTGAGATTTCAGTAACCTTAAGCGTTGAGAAGGATCGCCAGAAGATCGAGGTAACGATCCCTGTGAAAGGTAACATTATCCGTTCCGAGCAGGTAAGCAATGATATGTATGTATCCATCGATCTGGTTGAAGAGGTAATTGAGCGTCAGCTTCGTAAATACAAGAACAAGATCGTTGACAAGCAGCAGGAATCCACAAACTTCCAGAAGGCATACCTTGATAAGGATTATGAAGAGGATGAGGAAGTTAAGATCATCCGTACCAAGAAATTCGGGATCAAACCAATGTATCCGGAAGATGCATGCGTACAGATGGAGCTTCTCGGACATAATTTCTTTGTATTCTTTAATGCTGAGACAGAGCAGGTTAACGTAGTTTATAAACGTAAAGGAAATACTTACGGACTGATCGAACCAGAGTTCTGATAGGGAATTTTATTATCACAACTGAATATTGAATGGAAGGCTCCGGGAATCTGTGTGAGAAATCGGCAGGTTTCCGGAGCCTTTTATGTCACAGCAAAATCAGGCTTCTTTTCTGTTGCAAGCAATAGGGGAGAATTATATAATGAAGACATATGCGAAAGGAGAAAGGAAAAAGAAGCTTCCTGTGGTGATCTTAAGTGTATCTCTTGGTATGACCATGATACCGGCTACCTGTATGGCAGCGGAATTTAACAGTGGTGACACCATAAAAGAACAGACTGTGGAGGACCTGGAACTGAGTTCCGGAGAAAACAATACAAAGGATTCACAAAAGTCAGAAATACAATGGACAGGATTTAAATGGGACAGCTATTCCCAGGCAGAGATAACGCTTACGTCAGCCGTTAACGGCGTCTGCTATTATAAATGGGCAGAGCGGGGGGGAAGACGGAAATCCCCAGGTGCCTCAGATCGAGACCGGAAATACCGTGAATGATGAGGTTTTGATCAGTGAGGATGAAGAGTTCGGGATCACACTTGCAGACCTGGATACAGAGGACATCATCTGCTACGCTATCTGGAATACTCATGTTCGGGATCACACTTGCAGACCTGGATACAGACCAGGCAGTTGATCTGTATATCCAGATTGAGGATGAGAATGGGAAATTAAGTGATCTGAAGCGGATGGAGCTGGATCAGGACAGCCGCCCGGCGAAAAAAACAGATTCTGAGAAAAAACATAAAGCATCCAAACCAAAGGCAGAGGACAGTACGGTAGAGGGGCTGGATTCTCCTCTGGAATTCTACCCGGATACATTTTATGATTTTAAGGTTATCGGTGCAGGTACCGATAATGAGGATCCGGAAAACGGAGACATTAAGTGGGTGCCTGTTTACTGGAGCACATCTGCGAATCCGAATTCCAACCGGATCCGGAGCACCTGGAAGATCGGTTCCAAGGAAGGAATCGACCAGGAGGGAACTTTTAATCTGTATGTTTTCTTCCGCAAATATACCTGCAAGGATTCCAAATGGCAGTCTACGGATAAGATACAGTCTGTACAGTACAAGTTTCAGTCAGCCCCACTTTCTGAAAAATAATACTGTGTGGAGTGCGAATATCTCCTTGACATAACAAATATGTAACTCACGGAGAAAAGGAGGAAGGTAAATGAAGAAAAAAGTTCTGGCACTTTTTTTAAGTGCTGCACTTTGTGTGACGGTGCTTCCGGCAACCGGTATGGCTGCAGAGTTTGGCAGCGGTGATGCAGAAATCACAGAAAATGCTGGGGACAGCCAGGAGCTGTTTTCCGCAGAGGAAACTACAGAGTCTATGGGAGAGACTGAGCAGCCTGCAGAAGACAGTGAGGATATTTCTGAGGAAATGGGGGATAACTCTTCCGATGCAACCATGGAAGATGTGGAAAACGCAGAAAATGCGGAGAACAGCGAGGATGCTTTCGGCGGAGCTGAGGAAAGAGTTTCAGAAGAAATCTCCAGTGAGGATGATCCGGAAGTATTATTGACAGAACTGATACCTGAAGAAGCAGGAGACAGTATGGAAGAAGAAAACGCAGAAGCTATGTCAGCGTCAGCTCCGGAGCTGACAGTGACACCGACAGCGGATCCTGAACTGACAGTGACACCAACACCGGTGCCAAAAATAAACGTAAAATGGACCGGAGAAAAATGGGTAAGCCGCAGTTCTGTAAATGTGACACTTAAAGTTGATGCAAACGGAGCCTGCTACTACAAAGCTGTAGCGAGAAAAAAGGACGGAACATCTGATGTTCCGAGGGTCGATACGGGAAACTCTCGTGTGGCGGTTACTGCAAACAGAAGCTTTGTGATATATCTTAAGAATCTGGATACAGAGAAAGAATTTGATCTGTATCTTAAGGTATTGGGTTCAGACGGAAGAACCAGCAACCTGAAAAAATTAAAGTTGAATTACAGGGGAACCCGCCCGAAATATGATGTGACGCCGACACCGACCTATATACCTTCTATACCAGATGTCAAAGATAGTTTTGTAAGAGGGTTGGATTCTCCGCTGAAATTTACTCCGAATAAATATTATAATTTTACCGTGACCGGTGCGGGAACTACAAATTTAAATCCCGGGCCTGGAGATGTGAAGTGGGTGCCGGTTTACTGGAGTACTTCACCAAATCCAACCGATAACAGGAAGAATACTACATGGCGGATCGGATCTGCCAAAGGAATAAACAAAGCCGCAACTTATAACATGTATATCTTTTTCCAGAAGTATGTTTATCAGAAAGCTGAATGGAAAAAGACTGATGAAGTACAGTCAGCCGTATACCAGTTCCGTTCCGCGGCCCTTACAACGGTAAAGCTTACCACGCCCGGGTTATCCGGCACTTCCAACAGTCCTGCCGGCATCGTCTTCAAATGGAAAAGAGCTGCAAATGCTTCCGGCTACAAGATCTATCGAAGGACCGGAAACAGCAGCAAGTGGGTCAATATCGCTACCGTAAGCGGAAGCAATACGCTGGTCTATACAGACGGATCAGTAAAATCAGGAACCATGTATATCTATACAGTCCGCGCATACAAGGGCTCTGCTTTAAGTGCTTATAACAAAAACGGCAGCCGGATCGTCTGTCTGACAGCTCCGGTGCAGTACAAACCGTCCAGCAAGGCTTCCGGGAAGCTGACTGTCCGCTGGAAAAAAGCAGCTGGTGCTTCCGGCTATCAGATCCAGTATGCGGCATCAAGGTCCATGAGAGGGTCCAGGACAGTGTCCGCCAGTGCACTGACCCGAACACTTTCCGGTTTGAAAAAGGGAAGCACTTATTATGTTCGTATCCGTGCATACAAAAAAGTGAGCGGAAAGACATATTACGGTGCCTGGAGCAGTGTGAAAAATGCAAAAGTAAGGAAATAAGATCTGTAATATCCCGCGGGATCCTCGAAAACAGGATCCTATGCGGGATATTTTCTGTTGTTCCTGACATGATTTGTTAAATAATTGTTCATTGTTTTTATAACAGGAAAGTGGTAGAATATATACCATATGTGATCCAGTATAACGGATATCAACAGAGAACTGGAATGATCCAAAATTGGACAGATCAGAGACAGCAGTCTTATTCGAATAAAATGATTGGAGCAGAAACATGAATGTTTTTTCAAAAGTATTTGGAACCCGCAGCCAGCGTGAGGTAAAACGTATCATGCCGCTGGTTGAAAAAACCGAGAGCTATCAGTCTCAGATGCAGCAGCTTACGGATGAGCAGTTACGAGACAAGACAAGAGAATATAAGAAACGTCTTGCAGAAGGTGCAACACTGGATGATCTTCTTCCGGAGGCATTTGCCACCGTACGTGAGGCAGCCAAGCGTGTACTTGGAATGGAGCATTACCGTGTACAGATCATCGGTGGTATCATCCTTCACCAGGGCCGTATCGCCGAGATGAAAACAGGTGAAGGTAAAACTCTTGTTTCCACACTTCCTGCATATCTGAATGCCCTTGAGGGTAAAGGTGTCCACATCGTAACCGTCAACGACTACCTGGCAAAACGAGATGCTGAGTGGATGGGTAAGGTTCACGAGTTCCTTGGCCTGACTGTAGGCGTGGTACTTAACGACATGAAGCCGGAAGAGCGTCGTGCGGCATACGGATGTGACATCACATACGTAACAAACAACGAACTTGGATTTGATTATCTTCGTGACAACATGGTCATCTATAAAGAACAGCTTGTTCAGAGAGATCTTCACTACTGTATCATCGATGAGATCGACTCTGTCCTGATCGATGAGGCACGTACACCTCTGATCATTTCCGGACAGAGCGGCAAGTCCACCAAGCTGTATGAGGTTTGCGATATCCTTGCACAGCAGCTGGAGCGTGGAGAAGCCAGCCATGAGATGACCAAGATGGCAGCCATCATGGGTGAGGAGGTTATCGAGACCGGTGACTTCGTTGTAAATGAGAAAGATAAGATCGTCAACCTTACCGAGCAGGGTATCAAGAAGGTTGAGAAATTCTTTAATATCGAGAACCTGGCAGATCCGGAAAACCTGGAGATCCAGCACAACATCATCCTTGCACTTCGTGCACATAATCTGATGCACAAGGATCAGGATTATGTTGTAAAAGATGACGAGATCCTGATCGTTGATGAGTTTACCGGACGTATCATGCCGGGCCGTCGTTACTCCGATGGTCTTCATCAGGCAATCGAGGCGAAAGAGCATGTGAAGGTTAAGAGAGAGAGCAAGACTCTTGCAACCATTACCTTCCAGAACTTTTTCAACAAATATGATAAAAAAGGCGGTATGACAGGTACAGCCCTTACCGAAGAAAAAGAGTTCCGTGATATTTACGGCATGGACGTTGTAGAGATCCCGACCAACCGTGTAGTACAGCGTAAAGACCTTGATGATGCTGTTTACATGACAAAGAAAGAGAAATTCAACGCCGTTGTAGAGGCAGTTAAGGAAGCTCACGCAAAACATCAGCCGGTACTGGTTGGTACGATCACCATCGAGACTTCCGAGCTTCTCAGCAGAATGCTGAAGAGAGAGGGAATCCCCCACAATGTATTGAATGCCAAGTTCCATGAGCTTGAGGCTGAGATCGTAGCTCAGGCAGGACAGGCAGATGCCGTTACCATCGCGACCAACATGGCAGGCCGTGGTACCGATATCAAGCTTGACGATGTGGCAAGAGAGGCCGGCGGTCTGAAGATCATCGGTACCGAGCGTCATGAGTCAAGACGTATCGATAACCAGCTCCGTGGACGTTCCGGACGACAGGGAGATCCGGGTGAATCCCGTTTCTACATTTCCCTTGAGGATGACCTGATGCGTCTGTTCGGTTCCGAGAGACTGATGAAGGTGTTCACATCCCTTGGTGTTGAGGAGAATGAGCAGATCGAGCACAAGATGCTTTCCAATGCTATCGAGAAAGCCCAGGAGAAGATCGAGTTCAACAACTTCGGTATCCGTAAAAATCTTCTCGACTATGACCAGGTTAACAATGAGCAGAGAGAGATCATCTATGAGGAGCGCCGCCAGGTACTTGACGGTGAGAATATGCGTGATGCCATCTACAAGATGATCACAGATATCGTAGACAGCATGACAGACATGTGCTTTTCCGATGACATGGATTCTTCTGAGTGGGATCTTAATGAGTTCAACACTGCGATCACTCCGATCATTCCGATCCACCCGCTGACCGCAGAGAAGGTAAAAGGCCATAAGAAAGATGAGATTAAGCACATTGTGAAGGAAGAGGCTGTGAAGCTTTATGAAGCGAAGGAGGCTGAGTTCCCGGAACCGGAACAGCTTCGTGAGCTTGAGCGAGTTGTCCTTCTGAAATGCATCGACAGCAAATGGATGGATCACATCGATGATATGGAAATGCTCCGTCAGGGTATCGGTCTGATGGCATACGGCCAGAGAGATCCGGTTGTTGAGTACAAGATGAACGCATTCGAGATGTTTAACAGCATGATCAGCTCCATTCAGGAAGACACTGTACGTATGCTGTATCATGTTCATGTGGAGCAGAAGATCGAGCGTGAGCAGGTTGCTAAGGTAACCGGCACAAACAAAGATGACAGCGCAGGCCCGAAGAAACCGGTTCAGCGAAAAGAAGATAAAGTATACCCGAATGATCCGTGCCCATGCGGAAGCGGCAAGAAATACAAACAGTGCTGCGGACGTAAGGCTGCCAAGATCTGAGAATAAAGATAAAAATAGTCTCACCCTGATGATGCGGTGGGGCTATTTTTTCTGGAATTTCTGTTACACAGGAATAGAGTGCAGCGAATATTAAGTAACCGTCATATAGACTTGTCTGATTTTTCATATGCTGCGTTGTCGTCAATCGCCGTAGCCACCGATACGCTTCATTCCCTCGCCCTGCATATGAGAAAGTCATCCTGCGCCAATATGGCAGATACTTAATTTTCGCTGTAAGAGAAGGGATATGAT
>OLRW01001671.1_pt1 | contig 13757 bp, 9 predicted proteins | sample 1672701 | NCBI WGS metagenome assembly OLRW01 (sample SAMEA3136715, study PRJEB25190) | human gut metagenome | biome: human gut; feature: human-associated habitat; material: faeces | place: Austria | collected 2013
CGTTGCGCTCGGTGAAGATGTACTTTGCCATCTTGGGGTTCCAGCGGCGGGTCTGATGACCGAAATGCACGCCGGCTTCGAGAAGCTGTTTCATAGATACGACTGCCATAGTTAGTTTCCTCCAAAATTTAGTTTTTTACCCTCCGCATCGCGTACTTGTTTTCTAACCTTTTTACGTGTTACGGCAAAAAAGGCACAAAAAAACAACGCAATGCGTGTGTATTGCTATAGTATAGTAGCACAAGGTGCAGCAAAATGCAAGAACTTTTTTTCATTATGCGAAAATTCTTGCCTGCACGGCGCAAAATATACACCTTTACAAAAAAAATGCGGCCCATATACAGGGCCGCACGGACTTACCGCATCAGATGGAAATCGCCTGTGCCACTTCGATCTCCATCGGGTCAAGGTATTTGTGCATCGACAACGCCACGTTGACATCATAGTCCACGATCTTACCGCCGGACAGGGCAACCACGCGGTTATAAATGCCCTTATCCAGCAGGTCCACTGCATGGTAACCCATCAGGGAGGCATTCACACGGTCACGCACGGTAGGTGAACCGCCGCGCTGGATGTGGCCCAGAACAGTTGCACGCGAATCAACACCTGTTGCAGCCTGGATCTGGTTGGCCAGGGTCTGGGCATCGGTAACGCCTTCCGACACAATGATGATGAAGTGCTTTTTGCCGGTAACCTGGGTCTGGCGCATACGCTGGAGAATGTCACGCTCAAAGTCGAACGGACGCTCCGGCAGCAGCACAGCCAAAGCACCGGTAGCAATGCCGACGTTCAGCGCAATATAGCCTGCATGGTGGCCCATAACCTCAACAACACTGCAGCGGTCATGGCTCTGGGTGGTATCACGCAATTTATCAATGGCTTCTACCGCGGTATTCATGGCTGTATCATAGCCAATGGTATACTCGCTGCAGGCAATATCGTTATCAATGGTGCCGGGAATGCCAACGCAGGGAATGCCCTGGTTTGCCAATGCACGGGCGCCCATGAAAGAACCGTCGCCGCCGATGACCACGAGGGCATCAATGCCAAGTTCCTTACAGCGTGCAAGGCCTTTGGCCTGGCCTTCCTTGGTTTTGAACTCCAGGCAGCGGGCAGTATACAGAATCGTACCGCCGCGGTGGATGATCTCCGACACGCTGCGGACGTTCATCTCGTAGCATTCGCCGTTGATCAGGCCGTTATAACCGCGCTGAATGCCCATCATGCGGTAGCCCTTGGAGATGCCTGCGCGGACAATGGCGCGTACCGCTGCATTCATGCCGGGGGCGTCGCCGCCGCTGGTCAGTACACCGATAGTTTTGATTTCCTTAGCCATAAAAATGTCCTCCTGTTATAGTTGAGCCGCGCAGAGCGGCCCAATGAAGAAAACGCAAAACTGGTTTTCCCCGGCAGGCATTTTCCGGCGTACCACCGGGCAACCTGCCTATTTTTTAACATACTCCCCTGCCTGTTATTATACCATACCAGCGGCCCAATTTTATGGATAAAACGCGCAAAGTGCATGGATTTATTTTGCCGCTTGTGCCGTTGTGAACTTTACATGGTCAGCACCCAAGATGCGTTCCAGTTCCTGGCGCAGCAGCGGGTGATCCATGGCCCACATACTTTGCGGTGCACGCACCCGCTGGCCGGAATCTTCAAATTTGAAATATACGGGTGTGGGGCCGTCAAAAATATTTTGCAGCAGGTTTTCCACCTTGTGCATCTGGGCGCATTCCCGCGAGGGCACCAGCAGCCATATGCTTTGGGCAGCCGTATCCCCCGCTGCCGCGCTGATGCGCTGGGAACGGTTCTGGCCAAAGCTTTGGGATGGATCATAACCATCGACCGGCAGTACGCTTTCCACGATCAGGCGGGTGCCTTCATCCTCTTTAACGGAAGCGCGGCCAGTGGTGACAACAACGGCGTTCTCCTGCAAATACGCACGGCAGCTGGTCAGCACGCGGGGGAACACCAACAGCTCCATTGTGCCGGTCAGATCTTCAATGGTAGTAAAGGCCATCAACGTATTGGACTTTGTGGTCATGATCTTGTTTTTGACCACGGTACATACCAGGGTAACCGTCTGGTTATCAAAATCCCTGGCATTCTCTCCCTGCAGCTGAGCGATGGTACAGGTGGAGATTTTTTCGATCTTTTCCCGGTAAGCATCCAACGGGTGGCCGGACAGGTACAGGCCCGAGACCTCTTTTTCCATTTTCAGCAGCTCGCCGGAATCATACTCACGCAGGTTGGGCACCTGATAATCATCGTTCTGGGGGGCTTCCTCGGCACCGGCCATGGCGCTGAACAAATCCAGCTGGCCATCCAGATTCTGGCGGGCATCATTTTCAACAATGCGCAGTACCGTTTCCACGCTTTCCATCATGCCGTGGCGGCTGGGTTCCAGGGTATCAAAGGCACCGGCTTTGATCAGGTTTTCCAGCGCACGGCGGTTAAGCATGTTGCTGCGCATCCGCTTGCAGAAATCGTACAGGCTGCGGAATGGGCGGCTTTCGCGCTCTTTGATGACCGCTTCAATCAAATCGCGGCCAACGCTTTTGACGGCGTTCAGGCCAAAGCGGATGCTCTGCCCGTCCACCGTAAAGCCGCCGCGGGATACATTGATATCCGGCGGCAAAACCTTGATGCCAAGGCGCTGGCATTCGGACGAATATTCAATCACCTTGGCGGTGCTGTCCAGTACGCTGGTCAACAGCGCAGCCATGAACTCGCGCGGGTAATGGCACTTGAGATAGGCTGTCTGGAATGCCACATAGGCATAGCAGGCCGCATGAGATTTGTTGAACGCATAAGAAGCAAAACTGACCATATCGTCATAGATCTCATTGGCCACGGCTTCCGGGATCCCGTTCTTCACACACCCGGCGCACTCTTTACCCGGCTCAGTACAGCCATGCACAAAGTGCTCTCGCTCGGCTTCCATGACTTTATGCTTCTTTTTGCTCATGGCACGGCGCACGTTATCAGCCTGGCCAAAGCTGAAGCCTGCCAGCTCGCGGCAGATCTGCATGACCTGTTCCTGATAAACGATACAGCCGTTGGTAACATCCAGGATATGGGCCAGCTGGGGTGTTTTATAGGTGACTTTATCCGGCTCCCTGCGGTTGCGCAGATAGGTCGGGATAGAATCCATGGGGCCGGGGCGGTACAGCGAGATGAGGGCGATGACGTCTTCAAGGCTGCGGGGGTGCATACTGACCAGCACCTGGGTCATACCAGTAGATTCAAGCTGGAAGATGCCCTCTGTTTCGCCCCGTTCCAGCATAGCATAAGTAGCGGCATCGTCATAATCCAGATTGGCAATGCGGAAATCCGGTTCATGCAGGCGCACGGCGGCTTCGGTATCATGGATAACGGTCAGGGTGCGCAGGCCAAGGAAGTCCATCTTGAGCAGGCCAAGGCGCTCAATTTCCACCATGTTGAACTGGGTAACCGGCAGACCATCGTTGGTGGAAAGCGGCACATACTCGGTAGCCGGTTCGCGGGTAATCACAACGCCCGCCGCATGAGTGGAAGCGTGACGCGGCATGCCCTCCACTTTCAGCGAGGTATCGATCAGCTCATGCACCTGGGGTTCAGCGTCATACATTGCTTTCAGGTCCGGCGAAACCTCCAGCGCATGGTTCAGCGTCATTTTCAGTTCAGTAGGAATCAGCTTGGCCACCTTATCCACGTCCTGGTACGGCATACCCATCACGCGGCCAACATCGCGCACGGCGGCACGGGCGGCCATAGTTCCAAAGGTCACGATCTGTGCCACATGGTCACGGCCATACTTGCGGTTGACGTAATCAATCACTTCCTGGCGGCGCTCGTAACAAAAGTCAACGTCAAAGTCCGGCATAGAGACACGTTCCGGGTTCAGGAAGCGTTCAAAAATCAAACTGTAGCGGATGGGGTCAATGTCCGTAATACCGACACAATAGGCCGCCAGGCTACCCGCACCGGAGCCGCGGCCGGGGCCGACCGGGATATCGCGGCTTTTGGCATAATTGATAAAGTCATACACGATGAGGTAATAGTTGGTGTACCCCATCTTTTTAACCACGCCAATCTCGTATTCCAGGCGTTCACGCAAGGCATCCGTTACCTTGCCGGGGTAGCGGCGTTCCAAGCCCTCATAACAGAGCTTTTCAAAGTATTCCTGGTTTTCCATGCCGTCCGGAGCTTTGAAATACGGGAGCTTGGTATCGCCAAACACAAAGTCAAAGTTGCACTGTTCTGCAATTTTGTTGGTGTTCTCGCAGGCTTCCGGCACCATGGAGAACAGGTCATACATTTCATCGGTGCTTTTTACATAGAATTCCTCGGTCTGAAACTCCATGCGGTCCACATCGTTGACAGTTTTGCCGGTCTGGATGCACAGCAGAATGCTCTGCATCTTGGCGTCCTCGCGGGTGATGTAGTGGGAGTCGTTGGTGGCAACCATGGGGATGCCTGTCTCCCGCGAAAGGCGGATAAGCTGCGGCAGAACGGTAGTGTCTTCTTCCAGGCCGTGGTCCTGCAGCTCAATATAATAGTTGCCCTGGCCGAACAGATCGTTATAGTAAAGAGCAATCTGCTTGGCGCGCTCATAGTCCCCTGCCAGAATCGCCTGAGGGACCTCACCGGCAAGGCAGGCGGAAAGGCAGATCAAGCCTTCGTGGTACTGCTCCAGCAGGTCATGGTCAATGCGCGGCTTGGAATAAAAGCCCTCCAAAAAACCGGCGGATACCATTTTGATCAGGTTTTTATACCCGGTTTCATTTTTGCAGAGCAGGATCAGGTGGTTGTTGCCGTCAATGCGGTTGACCTTATCAAAGCGGGTGCGGGTGGCAACATACACCTCACAGCCAATGATTGGCTTGATGCCTGCGGCTTTGGCTGCATCATAAAAGGCAACGCAGCCGTACATAACGCCGTGGTCGGTAATGGCAACGGCGGTCTGGCCCAGCTGTTTGATATAGTCAAACAGGCGGTCAATACGGCAGGCGCCATCCAGCAGGCTGTACTCAGTATGCAGGTGCAGGTGGGTGAACTGTCTTTGCGGTTGGTGTGGCGTGGTTTCTGGCATAATGTATCCCTTTGCTGCTGTGGTAAAATGCGGAAAAGCCGCAGCAGTTACGCAGCGGCTTTGCGTGGTTTATTGCGGAGATGGTGCGATGTCCTGTCCTGCTGGTTCCGGCTCTTTAAGATTTTCCTGCTCTTCCGGCTGTGCTGATGCAGCGGCGTTCAGGCGAGCGGCAGCTTCCTGGATCCGCTTGAACCGGTGGGAAAGCCCTGCTTTGCTGACAGGCGGGTCAAACTTTTCCGCCAGTTTGGCAAGCGGCATTTCGGGGTACTGCATCCGCAGGCGGGCTGCCTGCTGCAATGGTTTGGGCAGGGTTTCCAGCGCGCCGGCCTCTTCCAGCATCTCAATCGCAAGGCGCACCTGCACGGCTGCCTGTACGGTTTTGCCCATGTTGGCGGTTTCGCAGTTGGAAAGGCGGTTGGTTTTATTGCGCATATCGTTATACATGCGCTGTTCCATGATGCGCATGGCGGCGTTGCCCGCGCCCATAAAGGTCAGCAGATCTTCCAGATGGTCGCTGGATTTGACATATACGGTGTTGGCCCCCTTGCGCACGGCGCGGTGGGGATTGAACTCATACTGGGCCAGAATACCCTCCAGCTGCTGCGAAAGCGAATGCCGGGGCGAAAGAAACTCAATGTTATATTCCTTTTCCGGGTCGGTTGCCGTACCGCAGCATAAAAATGCAGTGGAAATGAAAAATGATCCGCATTTCTGGCATTTGAAGCAATCCGGCCGGATGCGCAGGGTGGTTTCGCGGCCGGTGTGGCCGAACAGGTTCAACATTTTTTGTACCTGTTCGGGGTCTTTTACGCTGAACTCATAAATCAGACCGGTGCCGCGCTCCTTGGAAATTACGGTACCGGTAATGCCGCAGCGGGCATACAGCTTTTGTGCCAGCTGGGCAATGCCCTCGTTTTCGGTCTGCAAAACCACGCCGCGGTCATCAAAATACTTGCCAAAGCAGGCAACCGCGTAAGCCGCTGCGGTAACACAGCAGCTACGCACGATTTTGCGGTGCAGTATCTCGTTTTTAACGTCTTGGGAAAAACTCACGTTTGGTGTTCACACTCTCTTTATCGGGAGATTTGGGATGTATCAGGCCGTGCGGCGGGCATCGCGGTGCTGCACGCTGGGCTGGTAACCAAGCTTTGTGCAGTACTCCCCGATCTTGCGGGCAAAAGTGATAGAACGGTGCTTGCCGCCGGTGCAGCCAATGGCGATCATCAGCTGGCTTTTGCCCTCCTTAACATACAGCGGCAGCGCATATTCCAGAAAGCTCTCTATCCGGCGCAGCAGCTCCTGCGATTCAGGGAACTTCATCACATAGTCCACCACTTCCTGGTCCAGGCCAGTCTTTTCTTTCAGCTCTGGCACATAGAACGGGTTGGGCAGGCAGCGCACATCAAACACGATGTCCGCTTCCTGCGGAAGACCGTATTTAAAGCCAAAGGAAACCACGTTGATAGACATGGCACACTGACCTTTTTGCAAAAACAGGCTGGAAACACGTTCCCGGTTTTGTGCGGTAGAAAGCAAAGAGGTATCGATCACATATTTTGCACGTTCCCGCAGGGGCTGCAATATCTGCCGTTCTTTGGTGATTGCCTCACTGACCGGGATCCCCTCGCTGATGGTCATGGGATGCACACGGCGGGTCTCTTTATAGCGGCGGCGGATGGCGGCATCGCTGGCATCCAGGAACAGGATGTCATAAGGCATTTTCTTTTCGTCCAGCGCTTCCAGTGCCTCATTGGTTTCCTGAACAGAATGCAGGCCGCGGATGTCCATCACGACCGCAACGCGGCTGAGCTGGTTTTCGCCCTGCTGGGCAAAGTCCAGGATACGGGGCAAAAGGCCCGCCGGGATATTATCAATGCAGAAAAATCCGATATCTTCCAGCGCGTTGACCGCCATGGACTTGCCTGCGCCGGAAAGGCCGGTTACGATCAAAAAGTTCATCCTGTTGTTCCTCTCTCATTCAGCGGGGCGGAATGCCGTTCCTTGCCTGGCAGGCATCAAGATGCGGCATGGTTATTCCACCACGCGGATCTCGCGTTCCAGGGTGCAGCCGGTTTTTTCCAGCACGATCTGCCGCACCTGCTCCGTCAGGCTGACAACATCCGCGCAGGTGGCATTACCCAGGTTGACCACAAAGCCGCAGTGCTTTTCACTGATGGCTGCCCCGCCCACGCGGAAACCGCGCAGGCCGCAGTCCTCGATTAGCTTGCCGGCAAACTGGCCCACAGGGCGCTTGAAGGTACTGCCGGCGGACGGGTATTCCAGCGGCTGCTTTTCTTTGCGGCGGCGCATATATTCCTGCATGGCGGTATGGATCTCCTGTGCATCACCGGGGTGCAGGGTAAATTCCGCTTCCAGGATGCACCAGGAGCACCGCTCAAAAATGCTGGTGCGATAACCCAGCTGCAGTTCCTGCACAGGCAGGGTTTGCAGATGCAGGTTTTCGTCCAAGAACGTAACGGCTGTCAGCACGTCCTTTATTTCTCCGCCGTAAGCGCCCGCGTTCATATAGACAGCCCCGCCCACCGTGCCGGGAATGCCGAAGGCAAATTCCAGCCCGGCCAGGCTTTCCTTCTGGGCGGTGTTGCAAAGAGCAGAAAGCATCATGCCAGCCGGGGCCAGCACCTTGGTGCTGCCATCCGGCTGGGCCTGCATGGAAAAGCGGGAGTTTAACCCCGTCAGGCAGATAACCGCCCCGCCGAACCCTGCATCCGAAAACAGCGTGTTGGAACCGTTGCCCAGCAGATAGGTGCGGACTTGATATTGGCGGCACAGTTCCAGAATACGGGTCAGCTGCGTTACCGTGGCGGGCACACAAAAAAAGTCTGCATTGCCGCCAATGCGGAACGTTGTATGCCGCCCCAGGGATTCATCAAGGCTGACAGGCAGGTTTTCTGCCTGTAAAGCTGAAAGAAATTGCTCGTTCATAAGCAAACCTCACAAACGGCTCAGATAGAATTTGCCAGGGCTGCCGCGCCGATCACGCCGGCATCGTTGGTCAGCACACAGGCACGAATAGCGGGCATTTTGCCGGTGGTAATGTTTTTGGTTTCTTCCTCCACATACTTGCGGATGGGTGCCAGCAGGGTTTCTCCCTGATTGGAAACACCGCCGCCAATGCAGATGGCTTCCGGCTCAAAGGTATTCACCACGTTGGAAATGCCGCAGGCAACATATTCGATCCAATTATCCACAACAGCCTTGGCGGTTGCATCCCCGGCTTCCATCGCGTCAAAGGGGATCTTGGCGTTCACATGGTCAATATCCCCCGCCAGTTTCCACATCATGCTCTCGGGGTGCCGGGTCATCGCTTCGCGGGCATCCTCCGACAGAGCGCGGGAGGAAGCATAACGTTCCCAGCAGCCGTAACGGCCGCAGTTGCACTTGCGTCCACCCTTTACAATCACGGTATGGCCCATCTCGCCAGCAGCAAAGTTGAATCCGCGCAGAATCTTGCCGCCCAGGATAATGCCGCTGCCAATGCCGGTACCCAGCGTGATAACAACGGCATCCTTGAAGCCCTTTGCGCCGCCTGCGATGTATTCGCCAAATGCTGCTGCGTTGGCATCGTTTTCCACATAGACCTTGCAGCCGAGCAGAGCTTCCAGGTCAGGCCCCAGGTTCCAGTCATAGTAGCCGAAGTTGGTGTTATAGCCCACAAAGCCGGTGGTAAAATTCACACTGCCCGGGGTACCGATGCCCACATAGCTGACATCCGCAAAATCAATCTTGCAGTCTTTGGCAACAGCACGGCACAAATCTGCCAGTGCCCGCTCCAGGTCCTGCGCCGGACGCGGCAGGCGGGTCGGGCGGGTAATTTTGCCCACAATGTTGTAAGCTTCGTCAACAAGGCCTGCCGTCATGGTAGTGCCGCCAAGATCGATACCAATGGTGTATTTCATAAGATTTCTCCTCCTATATATTCTGCACAGATGCGGCCGTGCAGTTTTAGCTCATTTACAAGGTTCTGCCGCGTAGCGTTTACCACAAGTTCCTGCGGGAACTGCATTTCCTCCAGCATCGCCAGCAGCGGGGGCATGTTGCCTTGCAGCTGGGTGGTGCTGTGGGCGTCGGTATCCAGCGCAATATGGCAGCCGTTTTTCAGGCAGGCGGCCAGCAACAGTTTCATGTTGGGGATACCGTCCCGCCGCACATTGACGGAATTGCCGTTGAGCTCCACAACCTTATGGTTTTTGGCGAACGCTTTGGTTACAAGGTCATAGTCATAGCGGTAATTCTGCTGCTCGGAATGGCCGATGCAATCCACATAAGGGTTTTCGGCCACAGCCAGCCACAGGCGGGTGGCTTCTTTTTCGGTCAGCAGACCGGGGATGCAGGGGCTGTGGATGGATGCCACAACCCAATCCAGCGCCCGCAAACGGCTTTGGGCAAAATCCAGCCCGCCGTTTGTGTCCATCACATTGGCCTCCGCGCCGTACATCATCGCAACGCCGTGCAGTACCAGCGGCAAAGCCGTCTGGTTGGCAAAATGCCACATGTGCGGGGCATCCGGCATAGCCGGGCCGTGGTCGGTAATGGCCAGCGCCGCATAGCCGAGGGCGGCGGCTTTGGCGGCCATTTCATCTAAGGTATTAAATGCATGGGTAGCGCTTAAAGTATGGGTGTGAAGATCCGCAATGATCTGCATATAGATGGTACTTCCGTTTCTAGTGATAAAATGATAATTTACAGCCAGGCTCAGAACCCGCTTACATCGTTCTGCAAGCCAAGGCGGTTGAGCAGTTCCTGCGCCGCGTTATAGCCCATCTCTTTCTGGCGGTTGTTGATGGCTGCAGTTTCCAGGATAACGGCCAGGTTACGGCCAGGCATAACGGGGATCAGCATACTGGGCACCTTAACGCCAAGGATATCATAGGTGTTGCTTTCCAGGCCGGTGCGGTCATAATTCTTGGTGCGGTCCCAGGCCTCCAGCTCAATGACCATTTCCACCTCAACGCTGTTTTTGACCGCGCCGATACCAAACAGGCGCGCCACGTTGATGATGCCGATGCCGCGCAGCTCAATAAAGTGGCGGATGTTCTCCGGTGCCATGCCCATGATCTTGCTGCTGGAAACCTTGCGCAGCTCCACAGCATCGTCCGCAATCAGGCGGTGGCCGCGCTTGACCAGCTCAATGGCCGTCTCGCTTTTGCCAACGCCGCTGTCGCCAAGGATCAGGATGCCTTCGCCGTATACTTCCACCAACACGCCGTGGCGAGTGATGCGGGGGGCAAGCTCGGTGCTCAGCGCCTGGATCAGGGAGCTCATCAGCGGGGAGGTCATCTCAGCCGACTGCAGCAGTGGCACGCCGTACTTTTGGGCAAACTCCATCATTTCCGGCAACGGCTCAAATCCGCGGGTCAGGATGACTGCCGGCGGCTGGAAAGAGAAAAGCTTTTCGAGATGGGTACGGCGGATCTCCGGGTCCAGCTCATTCAGGTAGGAAAGCTCAGTCAGGCCGATGATCTGGATCCGGGTGCGGTCAAAGTACTGATAGTAACCGGCCAGCATAATGCCGGGGCGGTAAACCTCGGCGGTATAGACCTTAAACTGGTCAAGATCCTTGGGGGTGTAGGCAACGGTCAGATGGGATTCGCGCGCAAGCTTGTCAAGGCTGACGAAAAACTGCTCCACGGAAAATGCGCCCCTTTCCAATTTTAGTCATGGTATATCGTTTTCGGTTTGCGATCAAATGGTTTTGTTAGTATTATAACGTACAGGATTTTTTTTGTACAGTCATAGCCGAAATAATTTTGATTCTTTCCTTGTTCCGGGGGTGAAACAGCAGGGCTTTCCCTGCCGGTTCTGCCGCACAGGTGTCCGCGGCGCTGCGATATTTCGATCATAATTCACCACAGAAAAAATGCCCGCAGCAAAGCAGGCATTTTCATCTTAATGCAAATTATGGGGCACGTTATTCCGGTTTAGCAGCCAGCTTTACCGCACTGCTGCGCACCCAGGCATCCAGCCGGAAGAGCGCTGCCGACGCCGCGGCAACGGCCAAAAGGTAAACGCCAAACAAGAGCGCGGTATCCCGCCGGGTCATGGCGGCCAGGTCAAAGTTATCCACCAGGCGCAGAATGATGACATGGTGGGTCAGAAAGACCGCATAAGAATACTTGCTGAGGAGCGCACACGCATTTTGCAGCGGCACCCAGTGGATGCAGCCCCCCAGTGCGGCCAGCAGAATGAACGCCGCGGCACTGAACAGCGCACAGGCCACCTTGCCATCCGCCGCAGCGGGGGTAAACAGCAGCACCGCACACCCGGCCAGCACGCCAAGGCGCGCCGGGCGCTTCCAGTGTACAAACGCCATGCCGAGCAGGAATTCCGGGATATGGATTGCTACCAGGCGGGCATCCCACCCCATGTAATGCACCGGCAGGCTGGCCGCCAGCACTACGGCCCAAGTCAGCAGCGGCTGTTTGCGCAGCCCCCAGCGCAGCAGTGGGAACAGCAGATACAAAAACAGGATACTGCCCAGGAACCACTCGCCCACGCAGGCAAAATCCATCGTGACCAAGCCCGCGGCCTGAGCAAAATTATCCAGCCCCAGGACCGTCAGCAGCAGGCTGGGCGTTTTGGCTGCGGCATAATACCCCGGCTTTGTGACAAAACGGATGGGAAAAAATATACACCACGCCAGCCAGAACATGGGGTACACCGCCTTGGCGCGCTTTTGGTAAAAGCGCGCCAGATTGAGTGGCTCTCTTCCCTGGCCGGGGCTGGTATACTGCAGCGCTGCGCCGGAAACCATAAAGAACAGCGAGGAGCCAAAGTCCCCCAAATAGATGTTAAAGGGCAGCACACTGCCGAACAGTTTGGACGGCAGTGTAAAATACCCGGTAACAGCAGCATTGAAATGAATGACCAGAATGCACACCAGCGCCACAGCGCGGATGAGATCCAGATAAAACAGTCGCTGTTTTTTCACCGGGCACTCTCCTTTCGTTTGCGCAGGGCATTTTTGACGGTGCGGCCCATCAGGCGGAATACTGGCCCAACGCCGCGCTGGGCAGCAAGGGCGGCATCCAGCACATCGGCGCGGGCCGCACACTGGGCGGCGGTTTCAAATGTAGCGCTGGCATAGCCGTTATACTGGGCCAGCAGCGGCACCAGCCAGAAATCCGACTCCGTTTGCAGCGGCGGCAGCCCCTGCGGGAATGCCGCCCCCCGCACCAACAGACAGCCGCCATTGGGCAGCGGCGGCGGGGTTTCATCCAGAGGGAGCGGGCAATCCAGCGCAGACAGTTTTGCCTGTACGGCAGGTTTCTGCTGCTGCCAGCGCCGGGCTTTTTCGGCGGCGCAGCCCGCATACAGCGGCAGAGCCGGGCCAAGCACACCTACCAGCGGGTGGGCATCAAACAGTTCTGCCGCCTGGGCCAGCTGCAGGCTGGTTGGCATAGACCGGGCATAATAATAGCCCTCCACCCCGGCAGCACGCGGCAGCGGCAGGCAGTAGACGGCATCCGGCTGCAGGGCGCAGCCTTTTGCCAAAGTGTTGGCATCCAGCAAAATGGGCGCACACTCCCCCGCCGTTTGCGGCAGGATATAATGCCAGTGCAGGTTTTGCGCCATGGCAGCCAGCGGCTGCACCGGCAGAAGTGCGCGCAGCAGGTCATCCACCGGGTAATCAGTCTCGGATTTCAGATAGTCATACAGTTCTGCGGCGGCCTGGCCGTCTGTGCGGCGCAATTCATCCGCATAGGGGGTAAAAAAGCTGCGGCGCTTGAAAAACGGGCACCCGCGGTCCGCCAGCAGCTTGGGGCAGGCCATAATGGGGTTGACGAAAAGGCTTGCCAGGTCTTTTGTATCCACAAAGGTATCCCACCGGTAACCAAGGGCGGCAAAGTGGGCGGTAAACTGCGTTTCGTGCAGGCGGACGGAATCATTCAAAAAAGCACAGGCTTCCTTTTCACCACGCATGGCCAGGTTCGGCAGGATCACACCGTCCGCCAGATTCAGTTCCACACCTTTTGTCATCAGTTCTCCAAAAGAAGCGTTCAGCTCCTTTTCAAGCCGGTAAATATCAAGCGGTGTCAGCACGATCGAAGTGCCCATCCCATGACAGCAGGCAGAACATCCCTCACATCCCCTGCAGTCTGCTTTTACCATATCATTTGGCCCATACAGCTTTCCGTCTGAAATTTCTTTTATATCGATATTACGTTTCACCTTTCTCCCTCCTCATATTGACATCTGCTCCTGTTAAGAGTACTATAAATTTCAAGAATATTCAACAAAAATCAACCAAACAAGGAGTAGATCTATGAACCCTGTACAGGAAACCGTTTTATTATATTACCCGAAGAAGCCCAAATACCTGCCGAAGATCAAATCCATCTTCGTTCAGCTCGGTATCCAGTTTCGTATTCTGGATGCCGCATCTACTGCTCAGAAGATCGGCTATCTCACCGGTCGTACAGGCTTCGAAAAAAGTACTTCCGATGTCCCTTTTTCAAAAATTCCACAATCTGTGCTGGTGATGGATCATTTTTCTGGTGTGCGGATGGATGTGCTGTTTTCTTATTTGAAAAAAGCCGGCATTCCTTCCATCGACCTGAAGGCGATCGTGACCGATACCAATGCAGACTGGACATTTTTCGCACTCTATCAGGAGATTGCAAAAGAACATGCACGGATGCATGCAAGAAGAGCA
>OLRW01001681.1_pt1 | contig 13712 bp, 9 predicted proteins | sample 1672701 | NCBI WGS metagenome assembly OLRW01 (sample SAMEA3136715, study PRJEB25190) | human gut metagenome | biome: human gut; feature: human-associated habitat; material: faeces | place: Austria | collected 2013
AAAGCATGTGATGCAGTTCTGATGGGTTCCATCGGAGGAGATGCAAAGACATCTCTATGGTACAAGTTAGAGCCATCCAAGAGACCGGAAGCAGGACTTTTAAAGATCAGAAAAGCGCTGAATCTTTTCGCAAACTTAAGACCTGCAGTGCTTTATGATGAACTGAAAGGTGCATGCCCGCTGAAAGAAGAGATTACAGAAGGCGGATTTGACATGATGATCATGAGAGAGCTGACCGGCGGTCTGTACTTTGGAGAGAGAAAGACAGAAGAAGTAAATGGTGTAATGACAGCACAGGATTCTCTTACATATAATGAAGAAGAGATTAGACGAATTGCAAAACGCGGATTTGATATTGCAATGAAACGCCGTAAGAAAGTCACAAGTGTAGATAAAGCGAATGTACTGGATTCTTCCAGATTATGGAGAAAAGTAGTAGAAGAAGTTTCAAAGGATTATCCAGAAGTAACAGTTGAAAATATGTTGGTAGACAACTGTGCAATGCAGCTTGTAAAAGATCCGAAACAGTTTGACGTTATCCTTACAGAGAACATGTTCGGAGACATTCTTTCAGATGAAGCAAGTATGGTGACAGGATCGATCGGAATGCTTGCAAGTGCCAGCTTAAATGAGACAAAATTCGGCTTGTATGAACCAAGTGGTGGATCTGCACCGGATATTGCAGGAAAAGGAATCGCGAATCCGATCGCAACCATCCTTTCAGCAGCAATGATGCTCCGTTTCAGCTTTGATCTGGACAAAGAAGCAGATTCGATCGAAGCAGCTGTTTCAAAAGTATTAAAAGACGGATATCGTACGATTGATATTATGTCGGACGGAAAGACTCAGATTGGTACAGAAGAGATGGGAAGTCTGATCGCAGCAAACATTCAGTAATTGTCTGCTGCATAGAATTACGGATTTACAGAGTTATATAGAAGAAATTGAATAGAAAGACAACAGGAGGATAAAAAAGAATGAGAAGTGATACAGTAACAAAAGGAAAACAGCAGGCGCCTCACCGCTCGCTGTTCAATGCACTCGGACTTACCGAGGAAGAGATGAACAGACCACTGGTCGGTATCGTATGTTCATACAATGAGATCGTACCTGGACATATGAATCTGGATAAGATCGCAAATGCAGTAAAACAGGGAGTTGCCATGGCAGGCGGTACACCGATCATGTTCCCTGCAATAGCAGTCTGTGACGGAATCGCAATGGGACATATCGGAATGAAGTATTCTCTGGTAACCAGAGACCTGATCGCAGATTCTACAGAGGCAATGGCAATGGCACATCAGTTTGATGCGCTTGTTATGATCCCGAATTGTGATAAGAACGTACCGGGACTTCTGATGGCTGCGGCAAGAATCAATGTTCCAACTGTATTCGTCAGCGGAGGACCGATGCTTGCAGGACATGTAAAAGGACAGAAGAGAAGTCTTTCCAGCATGTTCGAGGCAGTAGGAGCAAACGTTGCAGGAACGATGTCAGATGCAGATCTGTGCGAATTCGAGAACAAAGTATGTCCGACATGCGGATCATGTTCCGGAATGTACACAGCGAACAGTATGAACTGTCTGACAGAAGTACTTGGTATGGGACTTCGTGGAAATGGAACAATTCCGGCAGTTTATTCAGAAAGAATCCGTCTTGCAAAGCATGCAGGTATGAAGGTTATGGAACTTCTTGAGAAGAATATCCGTCCAAGAGATATCATGACAAAAGAAGCAATCCTGAATGCACTTACGGTTGACATGGCACTTGGATGCTCTACCAACAGTATGCTTCACCTCCCTGCAATCGCACACGAAGTAGGAATGGATTTCGAGATTGATTTTGCAAATGGAATCAGCGAAAAGACACCGAACCTCTGCCACCTTGCACCGGCAGGCCCGACATACATGGAAGATCTGAACGAAGCCGGCGGTGTATATGCAGTTATGGCAGAGCTGAATAAGAAAGGCCTTCTGCATACAGAATGTATGACAGTTACAGGAAAGACCGTTGGAGAGAATATCGAAGGTGTGGTCAACAAAGATCCGGAAGTAATTCGTCCAATTGATAATCCATACACACCAACAGGCGGGCTTGCAGTATTAAAAGGAAATCTTGCGCCGGACGGAAGCGTTGTAAAACGTTCCGCTGTTGTAGACGAGATGCTGGTACACGAAGGACCTGCAAGAGTATTTGACTGTGAAGAAGATGCAATTGCAGCGATCAAAGGTGGTAAGATCGTTGCCGGCGACGTTGTCGTTATCCGTTACGAAGGACCAAAGGGAGGCCCTGGAATGCGTGAGATGTTAAATCCTACATCTGCAATCGCAGGTATGGGACTTGGCTCAAGTGTAGCGCTGATCACAGACGGACGTTTCAGTGGTGCATCCAGAGGGGCATCTATCGGACACGTATCTCCGGAAGCAGCTGTTGGTGGACCGATCGCACTGGTAGAAGAAGGAGACCTGATCCAGATCGATATTCCGAACCTTTCTATTCATCTGGATGTATCCGATGAAGAACTTGCGAAGAGAAAAGCAAACTGGACTCCGAGAGAACCAAAAGTTACAACCGGATATCTTGCAAGATATGCGGCAATGGTTACTTCTGGAAACAGAGGAGCAATTCTCGAAGTTCCAAAAGCAAAATAAATCATGACAGGGGAATGAATGGTATGCAGTTAACAGGATCACAGATCGTAATTGAGTGTTTGAAAGAGCAGGGCGTCGATACCGTATTCGGTTATCCGGGCGGAGCGATTTTGAACGTATACGATGAATTATATAAACATAAAAATGAGATTACACATATCCTTACGTCACATGAGCAGGGTGCTGCTCATGCGGCAGACGGATATGCAAGAGCGACAGGAAAAGTCGGTGTATGTCTTGCAACCAGCGGACCGGGTGCAACAAACCTTGTAACCGGAATTGCAACCGCATACATGGATTCGATTCCGGTCGTTGCAATTACCTGTAATGTAGGAGTATCACTTCTGGGAAAAGACAGTTTCCAGGAGATCGATATTGCAGGTGTTACAATGCCAATCACCAAGCATAATTATATTGTAAAAGATGTCAATAATCTGGCGGATACGATACGTAAGGCATTCGTGATAGCCAAAGAAGGAAGACCGGGACCGGTCCTGATCGATATCCCGAAAGATGTAACTGCGAACAAAGCAGAATTTACAGCACAGGAACCAAAGGTTGTAAAACCATCCGAAAATATCTGTGAAAAAGATCTGGAAAGTGCAGTACGTATGATCCGGGAGTCAGAGAAACCATACATATTTGTCGGTGGCGGAGCGGTATTATCAGGAGCCAGCAAAGAATTATATGAATTCGTAAAGAAGGTAGATGCTCCGGTTACCGATTCCCTGATGGGAAAAGGAGCATTCCCGGGAACAGATCCGTTATATACCGGAATGCTCGGAATGCATGGAACAAAGGCATCCAACTACGGAGTCAGTGAATGTGATCTTTTGATTGTCGCAGGAGCAAGATTCAGTGACCGTGTAACAGGAAATGCAAAGAAATTTGCCCAGAATGCAAAAATCTTACAGTTTGATGTAGATGCTGCAGAGATGAATAAAAATATTCTGATCACAGAAGGTGTGGTCGGTGATCTGAAAGTCGTTCTTCAGAAGATGAATGAGCGTCTGGAACAGCAGGATCACAAGGCATGGGTAGAACAGATCATGTCTTACAAAGAGAAATATCCGATGACCTATCATCCGGATGTGCTCAGTGGACCGTTTGTTGTAGAAGAGATCTACCGTCAGACAAATGGTGAAGCAATCATTTCGACAGAAGTCGGACAGCACCAGATGTGGGCAGCACAGTATTATAAATATACAGAGCCAAGAACACTCCTTACCTCAGGAGGACTTGGAACCATGGGATATGGTCTTGGAGCTTCACTTGGAGCCAAGGTCGGAAGACCGGAAAAGACCGTTGTCAATATCGCAGGTGACGGATGTTTCCGTATGAATATGAATGAGATCGCTACCGCGGCACGCCATAATATTCCGGTGATCCAGGTAGTGATTAACAACCATGTACTTGGTATGGTCCGCCAGTGGCAGAACCTGTTCTACGGACAGCGTTACTCGGCTACTGTACTCAATGATGCCGTAGATTTTGTAAAACTTGCAGAAGCTATGGGAGCAGAAGGAGTACGTGTGGCAACCCAGGAAGAATTCAAAGAAGCATTTGCGAACGCGTTAAAGAGCGGACATCCGGTGGTGATCGACTGCCAGATTGACAGTGATGACAAGGTATGGCCGATGGTTGCCCCTGGCGCCCCGATCAATGAAGCTTTTGATGAAAAAGACCTGGAAGCAAAAAATGCAGAATAGTAGAAGAAAAAAGTAAAGGAAAGTGGAGGAACAACAATGAGCAGAGTGTACAATTTTTCAGCAGGCCCGGCCGTATTGCCGGAAGAAGTATTAAAAGAAGCAGCAGCAGAGATGTTAGACTATCAGGGCTGTGGAATGTCGGTTATGGAAATGAGTCACCGTTCATCGGTGTTCCAGGAGATTATTGAGACAGCAGAAGCCGATATCCGTGAACTGATGCATATCCCGGATAACTATAAAGTATTATTTTTACAGGGCGGAGCGTCTCAGCAATTTGCCATGATTCCTATGAATCTGATGAAAAATAAAGTGGCTGACTATATCGTAACCGGACAGTGGGCGAAAAAGGCAGCCAAAGAAGCAGAAAAATACGGAGAGGTCCATGTGATCGCATCTTCCGAAGATAAGACATTTTCTTATATTCCGGACTGCTCAGACCTCGATATCTCTGAAGATGCAGATTATGTATATATCTGCGAGAATAATACGATTTATGGTACGAAGTTCAAAGAGCTTCCGAATACCAAAGGAAAGACACTGGTGGCAGATGTATCATCCTGCTTCCTGTCTGAACCGGTAGATGTGTCAAAATACGGCGTGATCTACGGCGGTGTTCAGAAAAATGTCGGACCTGCAGGTGTTGTGATCGCAATTATCCGTGAGGATCTGATCACAGATGATGTATTAGAAGGTACACCGACTATGTTGAAGTATAAGACGCATGCAGATGCCAAGTCTTTATACAATACACCACCGGCATATGGAATCTATATCTGTGGTAAAGTGTTTAAATGGCTGAAAAAACAGGGTGGACTGGAAGCAATCAAAGAGCGCAATGAAAAGAAAGCAAAGATTCTTTATGATTATCTGGATGAAAGCAAACTGTTCAAGGGCACGGTTGTTCCAAAAGACCGTTCGCTTATGAATGTTCCGTTTGTAACAGGTGATAAGGACCTGGATGCAAAATTCGTGAAAGAGGCAAAAAAAGCCGGATTCGAGAACCTGAAAGGACACAGAAGTGTCGGCGGTATGCGTGCAAGTATCTACAATGCGATGCCGATCGAAGGGGTAGAGAAACTGGTAGAATTTATGAAAGCATTTGAAAAGGAGAATCTGTAATCATGTATAAGTATCATAATCTGAACCCAATTTCACAGGTAGGACTGGATGAATTCACAAAAGACTATGCACCTGTAAGCACACCAGAAACAGCAGATGCGATCCTGGTAAGAAGTGCGGCAATGCACGAGATGGAATTTGCACCGGATCTGAAAGCTATTGCAAGAGCCGGTGCGGGTGTGAACAATATTCCGCTTGAGAAATGTGCAGAACAGGGAATCGTTGTATTTAACACACCGGGAGCCAATGCGAATGGCGTAAAGGAACTGGTAATTGCCGGTATGCTTCTTGCTTCCAGAGATATCATCGGCGGTATCAACTGGGTACAGGAGAACGAAGAAGACGGGAACATTGCCAAAGATGCAGAAAAAGCCAAGAAAGCATTTGCCGGACAGGAGCTGGAAGGTAAAAAGCTTGGTGTGATCGGTCTTGGTGCAATTGGAGTTCTGGTTGCAAATGCGGCAACACATCTTGGTATGGATGTATATGGATATGATCCGTATGTATCCGTAGATTCTGCATGGAGACTGTCAAGAAGTATCCATCATACAACAAATGTAGATGAAATTTATGAAAACTGTGATTATATCACGGTGCATGTACCGGCACTTGACAGTACGAAGGGCATGATCGGAAAAGATGCACTGGGTCTTATGAAAGAAGGAGTGATCGTGCTGAACTTTGCAAGGGATGTACTGGTAGATTCCGAGGCAATGGTAGATGCACTTGTAGCTGGAAAAGTAAAACATTATGTCACAGACTTCCCGACACCGGAAATCGCAGGTGTCAAAGGCGCGATTGTAATTCCTCATCTCGGAGCTTCTACAGAAGAGTCCGAAGATAATTGTGCGAAGATGGCAGTCAAAGAAGTGATGGATTATCTGGAAAATGGTAATATCAAACATTCCGTGAACTATCCGGACTGTGATATGGGACTGAGAGGCGATAAGACGCGTATTCTGGTATTGCATCACAATGTGCCGAATATGATCGGTCAGATATCAGCGATCCTTGCCAAAGACAATATGAACATCGCAGACCTTACAAATAAGAGTAAGGGAAAATATGCATATACGATGATCGATGTAGATTCTGAGGTGCCGGATGGTGTTGTAGAGGAATTAAAACAGATTGGTGAAGTGTTACGTGTACGTGTCATATGTTAAACAAAACTTAATAAATTTGTAAGAATCCCTTAATTGCGAAATATGTCGAATTAGAGTATCCTAGGATTATGCAATGATATGAAATCTGGGGGGATACTAGGGATGGATAATACAGAAATTCGAAGAAGACGAAGGAATCGGAGAAGAGTAAGAAACATTCGGGTGGGTCTTACTCTTTTTACTATTTGTATAGTTGCGATTGCAATATCGGTAGTAAGAGGAATCCTGCGAAAACCGGCGCAGATAACCATACAGGTGGCGGATGTAGAGATTAAGCAGGGAGAACAGCTTCCGGCTTATTCGGCGGACATAAAGATCCGGGATAAAGATAGAAACAAATTAACAAAAGATTATACAGCAGAAGATTTCGCTAAAGATCTGAAAAAAGGAAAGAATATTATATTTTTAAGCAAAGCGGATGCGAATACAGAAGGAACGTATGTGATCATTGCGAAATTAAATTCCAATATTAAAAAAAATCTGGAAGGAGACTGGAAAAAGAAGGTACAGGTTACAATAAAGAACGGAACATGTAAGGTAAAGAATCCGACTGGTGTATGGGAAGGAAATAAATTTAAAAAATACGATGGAACATATATAACATCGGATTTTGTGGTATCAAAAGGAAATACATATTATTTTGATTCGGATGGAAAGAAAGTAACCGGCTGGCAGATGATAGAAGGTGCACTTTATTGCTTTGATAATAAAGGAATTATGCAGAGATCCGGCTGGGTGGCCAAAGATGATGGAAAGGCTTATCTGACAGATGAAGGAAAAGCACTGACCGGCTGGCAGACAATCAATGAAAAAGAATATTATTTTGATTCCAAAGGGATTGTAGCAACGGGAGAGGTAAAGATCGGACTTGAGAAATGCAAATTCAACGAAAAGGGTGAGCTGATTTCGAAAGAAAAAGTAGCAATAGATCCGAAAAAGCCAATGATCGCACTTACTTTTGATGACGGTCCGGGTCCAAGAACGTCAGAACTTCTGAATCAGTTGAAAAAGTATAATGCGCATGCGACATTTTTTATGCTTGGAAAAAATGTGAAATTATATCCTGATGCTGTAAAGCAGATGCTGAAAGACGGAAATGAACTGGGAAATCATTCATATGATCACCAGCAGCTGACAAAGATTGATGGTGCGGCAGTAAAAAAAGAAGTTGATGATACGAACCGGAATATAAAAAACATTTGTGGAAGTCCGGCAACGCTGCTCAGACCTCCGTATGGTGCAATCAATGATACGGTAAAGTCGAATGTGGGCATGCCAATGATTCTCTGGAATGTAGATACACTGGACTGGAAGACAAGGAACACGCAGAGCACGATTGACAGTGTAATGAAGAATCTGAAAGATGGGGATATTGTACTGATGCATGATATTCATAGTCAGACGATTGACGCAGCACTGGAACTTATCCCGAAACTTGAAGAAGAAGGTTATCAGCTTGTAACGGTTTCGGAAATGGCTGCGGCAAAAAAACAAGATCTGAAAGACGGAACGGCTTACAGTGATTTTACAAATTAAACAAAAGAACCTGCCAATGGCAGGTTCTTTTGTTATCACAGTATGCAAGAGAAGTCGCCGGTGGCAAGTTCTCTATATTTTTACAAAGTACCGTTGTGTTTCTCAAGAAGACGGTGAATCTTCTCAGTTGGATCCATAACTTTTCCGATACTGATGTCATGATTCATAGAATCAATGATCAATGCAATGAATTTACTCATGTCTGCAATCAGGAAATAAGGTTTTTCCTTTGCTTCGGCAGGAAGATAAGTAAGATTGGTAGTAATCACACGGTCGATATATCCTTTTTCATAATATTCATCGAATTTCTCGAATCCGTCTGTAAAAAGTCCGAATGTAGTGCAGACAAATACGCGGTTTGCTCCACGGTCTTTAATCTGTTTTGCAACATCGAGCATACTTTCACCGGAAGAAATCATATCATCAATGATGATCGCATCTTTTCCATCAAGATGTTCACCTAAAAATTCGTGAGCGACGATCGGGTTTTTACCATTTACAACCGTTGAATAGTCACGACGTTTGTAGAACATACCCATATTCACGCCCAAAACGTTAGAGAAGTATACAGCACGCTGCATAGCTCCTTCGTCCGGACTGATGATCATTAAGTGTTCTTTGTCTACTTTAAGATCCGGCTCAGCTTTTAACAATGCTTTCATGAACTGATACGGAGGATTGAAACTGTCAAATCCGTGAAGTGGAATGGAATTCTGAACACGTGGATCGTGGGCATCAAATGTAAAGATATTAGATACACCCATATCGATCAGTTCCTGAAGTGCGAGGGCACTGTCCAGAGACTCACGTTTGGTACGCTTGTGCTGACGGCTTTCATAGAGGAAAGGCATTAACACATTGACACGGTGCGCTTTTCCGTTGGCGGCAGCAATGATTCTCTTTAAGTCCTGAAAATGATCATCCGGTGACATATGATTCAGATGGCCGTTTACAGAATAAGTAAGGCTGTGGTTACAGACATCTACCATAAGGAACAGATCTGTTCCGCGGATAGATTCTGTAAGAAGTCCTTTTGCTTCGCCACTTCCAAAACGTGGACACGGACAATCGATCAGGTAATTGTCACGCATGTAATTATAATATAATGGTGAATCTGTGTTCTTGTCCATTGTGCTTTTTCTGAATTGTACAATGTAATCATTTACTTTTTCACCAAGTTCGCGGCATGATTCCAGAGCACCGATTTTTAATGGCGCAACAGGAAGTCCGCTTTCCATTAATTTGATATTTGGCATAATAAAAACTCCTGTGTATTTTATATGATAAGTTACTCCTAATTATTTATATCACTTTTTCTATAAAAAGGTCAACTACTGATTGGACTATTTGACAAAGGTAATGTATAATAGTATCGTTAAGTGACAAATATAGAATGAAATATAGAGGAGAGTTAAGATGAGTAAACCAGTAGTTGCTATTGTGGGAAGACCAAATGTCGGTAAGTCGACCCTTTTTAATGTACTGGCGGGAGAGATGATTTCGATCGTCAAAGATACGCCTGGAGTAACAAGAGACCGTATCTATGCCGATGTTACATGGCTGGATAAAGAATTTACTATGATTGACACAGGGGGTATTGAACCGGAGAGCAAGGACATTATCCTTTCTCAGATGAGAGAACAGGCACAGATTGCCATTGATACTGCAGATGTGATTATTTTTATCACAGATGTAAGACAGGGGCTTGTAGATGCAGATTCCAAGGTTGCGGATATGCTTCGAAGATCCGGGAAACCAGTTGTACTGGCTGTGAATAAAGTTGACAATTTTGATAAGTTCATGCCGGATGTATATGAATTCTATAATCTGGGAATTGGTGATCCGGTGCCGGTATCGGCTGCTTCCAGACTGGGAATCGGTGATATGTTAGATGCAGTGATCGCACATTTCCCGGAACATGAAGCGGAAGAAAAAGAAGATGAACGTCCGAGAGTGGCAATCGTAGGAAAACCGAACGTAGGAAAATCTTCTATCATTAACAAGTTGACAGGAAAGCAGCGTGTGATCGTATCTGACGTAGCCGGAACGACCAGAGATGCAATTGATACAAACGTTAAGTATAACGGAAAAGATTATGTCTTCATTGATACTGCCGGACTTCGAAGAAAGAGCAAAATTAAAGAAGAACTGGAACGTTACAGTATCATCCGTACTGTAACGGCGGTAGAACGTGCAGATGTAGTACTGGTCGTGATCGATGCGACAGAAGGTGTCACCGAACAGGATGCCAAGATTGCAGGTATTGCACATGAAAGAGGAAAAGGTATCATTATTGTTGTAAATAAATGGGATGCCATTGAAAAGAATGACAAGACCATGAGAGAGTATGAGAATAACGTACGTCGTGTGCTTTCATTCATGCCATATGCAGAGATTATGTATGTGTCAGCAGAGACAGGACAGCGTTTGAACAAATTATATGATATGATCGATATGGTGATCGAGAATCAGACACTGCGTGTTGCGACCGGTGTCCTGAACGAGATTATGACAGAAGCAGTTGCGATGCAGCAGCCACCGTCAGATAAAGGAAAGAGATTGAAACTGTATTACATTACACAGGTAGCGGTAAAACCACCATCATTCGTAATTTTTGTAAATAATAAAGAACTGATGCACTTTTCTTATACCAGATATCTGGAGAATAAAATTCGTGAGGCCTTTGGATTCCGTGGTACAGCTTTGAAATTCTTCATCAGGGAAAGAAAGGAAAAGGATCAGTAATCATGGAACGGTTGATATGTGTGCTTGTCGGATATGTGTTCGGACTGATTCAGACCGGATATCTATACGGGAAAAAGAATGGTGTTGACTTAAGAAAAAAAGGAAGCGGAAATGCGGGAACAACAAATGCACTCCGTACTATGGGATGGAAAGCCGGAGGAGTTACGCTGCTGGGGGACTGCTTTAAATGTGTTGCGGCAGTAGTGGTTGTACACATGATTTATGGGAAGACTCATACGGATATGATGCCGTTACTTTCTATGTATGCAGGAATGGGCGTGGTTCTTGGACATAACTATCCATTTTATCTGAAGTTCAAAGGTGGAAAGGGAATTGCGGCAACGGCAGGACTTATCATCAGTACAACAAATATATGGATCGTACTGATCTGTCTTGCAGCATTTATTGCAATCGTCGCAACAACAAGATATGTATCACTTGGATCTATGACAGTTGTTACGATTTATCTGATCAGTGTGATTGTATATGGTCAACACGGAGGATTTCATGTGGAAAATGTAGCGTATCTGCATGAGATGTATGGGATTGCAACATTTTTGATGATACTGGCATTCTGGAGACACAGAGCGAATATAAAGAGACTTTTAAGCGGCACGGAAAATAAGATCAGTGTCGGGGGAAAAGATAAAAAATAGTCAGAGACGATAAAAGAAAGGACAGGCTCTTATGGCAAAAGTAAGTGTGATCGGAGCCGGAAGCTGGGGAACAGCGCTGGCACTGCTCTTATATAAAAACGGACATGATGTGACAGTCTGGTCATATCAGGAAGAAGAAGTCCGCATGCTGAGTGAGAAGAGAGAACATGTGAGTAAGCTTCCTGGAGTAAAGATTCCAGAGGGAATATTCTTTACCGCGGATATAAAAGAGGCAGTAGAAGAAAAGGATGTAGTTGTACTTGCAGTACCGTCAATCCATGTAAGAAATACCGCAAAAAAGATCAATCCATATGTAAAAGATGGACAGATCTTAGTGGATGTAGCAAAAGGAATAGAAGAAGATACGCTGATGACTCTGTCTCAGCAAATTGAAGAAGAGATACCGCAGGCAGATGTGGCGGTCCTTTCCGGACCAAGTCATGCCGAGGAAGTAGGAAGAGGCCTTCCCACGACGGTCTGCATTGGAGCACATACAGAGGCGACTGCAAAGTATTTACAGCAGCTCTTTATGAATGAAGTGTTCCGTGTATATATTAGTCCGGATATTCTGGGAATTGAGCTTGGTGGATCGCTTAAGAATGTTATTGCACTTGCGGCAGGAGTTGCAGATGGCATGGGATACGGAGATAATACCAAAGCAGCATTAATTACCCGTGGAATTGCCGAGATATCAAGACTTGGTGTAAAGATGGGAGGTGCGGCTGAGACATTTGGCGGTCTGGCAGGTATTGGAGATCTTATTGTAACCTGTGCAAGTGTACACAGCCGTAACCGCAAAGCCGGATATCTGATGGGACAGGGTAAAACTATGAAGGAAGCCATGGATGAAGTTAAGATGGTGGTAGAAGGCGTATATTCTGCAAAGGCAGCGGCAAAGCTCGGAAAGAAATACAATGTATCACTTCCGATTATTGAGGAAGTAAATAAGGTACTGTTTGAAGATAAGAGTCCGAAAGAAGCGGTAAATGAACTGATGCTGCGTGTCGGAAAAGCAGAACACACAGCTCTTCCGTGGGAATAATAAAAAGATTAAGCAGATATGATATAAAGATAACAGAGACGAAAGTTTTTTAACAATTTTTCGTCTCTGTTATTTTTTACAGGTCTGCGTGTTCGGTTACGTATTTTTTAAAATCCATGATAACAGGCGCCTGATAAACATTCTTTAAAGTAGCCATATAAAAGAGTCTTTCCCAGGAAGGCTTTTCGATTTCGATAATGGATACAGGCATATAGGAAAGAACCGGCATCTTTGGAACAACTGCGATACCGAAGCCTGCACCGACAAGACCGGCAACTCCCTGGTCTTCTTCCATAGAGTAGGCAATTTGCGGATAACCTCCGCATTTTTTAAACAATTTGTCAATGACATGCCTTAAGCCGCTTCGCTTGGAAAATGCAATTTGCGGATAAGCAAGTGTATCTTTCAGATCAATAGAGCTGCGTCCTTCCAGTGGATGACCTTTGGGTACGATCAACACCAGTTCCTGCTTTGCGACAGGTGTGAATTCAATCAGCGGCTCATTGTCCATCATAGAGCAAAATGCGATGTCATATTTCCGGTCTTTTAATCCCTGAATCATATCAGAAGTAAGACCTGTGGAACTATGAAAATAAAAATCAATTTTTTTATCCGGCGTAGAATCCAGGAATCCTTTTACGAAATTGGGAACAACGGTACTGCTTAGAGCACGAAGTTCCACGATATCGATACGACCTTCGCCACGACCTGTCATCTGAAGCTTGTTAACGCTGGAATCAATCATATCCAAAGCCTGTTCAACATCATTAAGAAAAGCCTGTCCACATTTGGTAAGTGCTACATTACGGCCCTCCTTCTCGAAAAGTTTTACCCCTAGTTCCTTTTCAAGAGATGCAATAGCATGACTCAGACTTGGCTGAGTGATGGCAAGAATTTCAGCGGCTTTTGTGTAATGCTCCAGATGGGCCAGTGTGGCAAAATATCTTAGATGATACAGATTCATAAAGCCGGCCCCCTTTCTTTCGTTATATTTATATATGTCTATATCTTATCATGAACGGAAGGTAAAAACCTATGAATAAAATCTATAAATTATAATAGAATAACCAATTTGTTTTTTATTTAAC
>OLRW01001686.1_pt1 | contig 13693 bp, 14 predicted proteins | sample 1672701 | NCBI WGS metagenome assembly OLRW01 (sample SAMEA3136715, study PRJEB25190) | human gut metagenome | biome: human gut; feature: human-associated habitat; material: faeces | place: Austria | collected 2013
GGAGGACATGCTATGAGATTAAGAAAGTTATTATGTGCAATGACTGCCAGTGCAGTTCTGCTGGGAGGAACTTTCCCGGCTGCTGCATATGAAGGTACGCAGATGCAGACACAGGTAACAGAGAGTATTCAGGAAAACTACAGAGATGATGGGATCCTGATGAAAAAGAAAATGAATTTTGACTATTATGGGAAATATGAGAATAATATTTACAGCAATCAGAAACTTCTGACTTGTGTGAAACTGAAAGGAAACAGTACGAATCTGAAAGCAGTAAGTTCAGATCATTCCATTGTTTCAGTGGAGAAAGTGGAGACCGGGGACAGCTATAGCTGCAATATTTACATAAAAATGAAGAAACCGGGAAAAACAGTTTTGAAGGTTCAGGTAACAGAGAATGGAAAGACGAAAACGGTGGATACTTCCGAGATCACAGTTCGTAAATACAGTAATCCTGTAAAAAGCCTGAAAGTAGGAAACCGGGAATATGCTTCGAAATTGAACAAGCTTCCTTCAGCTAATTTATATAATGTGAAAACAGGAACTTATAAAATTTCATGCACAGCTGCCAAAGGATGGAAAGTAAAAGAAATTACATATGCAGTAAGAAAGAATACATCTGACTACGGCAGTATAGAATACCGGAAACTAAAAAATAACGGAACAGTAAAATTGAACAAAAAGGATATGAAAGACTTCTATGTGGAGCTGTATAATCCAACATTGAAAATTACCTCCATTGTAAGCTTGTTGTCTCCGGAAGTATATGATATATTAAAAAAGGATTAACAAATACAGCAGACAAACAGCAGGATACCAAGGGGAAAATCAAATGAATATAAAGAAAATATTGTGCGGAGTACTTGCGGGACTGCTTTTGTGTATGGGGACTCCGGGAAATGTGCTGGAGGCACAGGGGAAAAGTACTGTTTCAAATCTGTTCAGCAATGGTACAGAAACGAAACCGGAACTGAACAGCCAGCCGGTAGTTACCTTCCGTTACAGCAATGGGAAAATATATAAAAGATATACCGTATCCAATGGAAAATTAAAACTGCCGTCCATGGCAAACAAAAAAGGCTGTACATTTATGGGCTGGTCCAAAGTTAAGGGAAGAACAGCCAATCCGGCGTATGAATCCGGTGATACTATAACTGTAAAAAGCAATATGAATCTGTATGCAGTAGAATTCAGGCGCAGTGCAGAGCCGAATCTTTCGGGAAAAAACATTCAGATGCCGCGAAAGTATTCCAGGGTGATCTTTGTGGGCGATTCCAGAACCTATGCCATGGGAAAGGTGGTCAGTGAAAAGTTCGGCAAGAATGCATTTCCAGATGTTTACTTTGTGGCGAAAACAGGTTCTACATTGGACTGGCTGGAAAGTACCGGGGAATCTAATCTTATGAATATACTGGCATCCGGCAATGGGAAAACGGCTGTAATATTTAATCATGGGGTGAATGACCTTAATCATAACTGGAGCAATGTAAATGTAAAAAGTCTGGCAAATACATACACTTCTTATATGAAGAAACTTGGCAGAACACTTCAAAAGAAAAACTGCGATCTTTATTATATGTCTGTAAATCCTCTGAATTCCGGGACATCGGCACGTCTGGGACGTCATGACCCTCAGGAAATCCGACAGTTTAATCAGCGGCTATGCAGACAGCTTGGAGGAATGTATCAGTTTATTGATACATATTTTTACCTGAGAAAGAATGGATACGGAACTGCCAGATGGCTGGACAGACAGAATGAAGATGATGGACTGCATTATACCTATAAGACTTATAAAAGAATTTTCTCTTACTGTATGAAGTCCATAAATTCCCTGAATGTATCAGGAGATTATGTAAGTAAGAAATTTTAACCGAAACTGCGAAGCAGATATTCGGCTATGAGCAAGTAGCAGAGCAGATTGCGAATATCCGCTTTGCTACTTGTTTTATTTTGTCAGTTTCTGCCAGAAACAGAAGATACTTGTGATGATTATAAAATTTACTAATTTTATCCAGATAAAAGATGGATTTTTCATAGAAAACGTAGTATAGTAATAAATACATTGAAATGTGATTTCTTTCCTGAACATTCAGTAACAAAGTGAGAGACAGGAAAGGAATAGATTCATGGAAAGCAGGTGACAGAAATTGGAGAAAGTGATAATCATAGGCGCCGGACCTGCTGGAATTTCCGCTGCACTTTATGCAGTAAGAGGAAATCTGGATCCGTTGGTAATCAATAACGGGATCGGGGCTTTGGAGAAAGCAGAGAAAATAGAAAATTATTACGGACTGGAGCATCCGTTGTCCGGTCAGGAATTGTATGATACGGGAATCGCCCAGGCGAAAGCGCTTGGCGTACGAATATTAGATGCACAGGTTCTTGGAGTCGGCGGTTTTGATACCTTTGTGGTAAAAACTACAGAGGGTGAATTTGAAACACAGAGCCTGATCCTTGCAACAGGAAGCAGACGTGCTGCACCGAAGATTCCGGGTGTTAAAGAATTTGAGGGAAAAGGTGTCAGCTACTGTGCAATCTGTGATGCTTTCTTTTACAGAGGCAAAAATGTAGCAGTTCTGGGAAACGGTGACTTTGCTATGCATGAAGCAAAGGAACTGTCCAATACAGCTTCTACAGTAACTATTTATACAAACGGTGAAGAACCGGAATTTACCCCTGAAGGAAATATCAGTGTAAATACAATGAAAATCCAGTCTGTAGAAGGGGATGACCTGGTATCAGGAATCCGTCTTGCACCAGATATACAGGCACAGGAAATGAATGCAGATGCAGGTCAGCAGGCAAATGATTTCTGCCCTGCAGCAGGTGTATTTATCGCGATGGGAACTGCCGGAAGTACCGAGATCGCCCGTCAGATGGGAGCGGATCTGACAGAAAAAGGCAATATCAAAGTTGATGAAAATATGGAAACAACCATTCCGGGACTTTATGCGGCAGGTGACTGCACCGGTGGACTTCTTCAGGTGGCGAAGGCTGTCTATGAGGGTGCACAGGCAGGCATTAATGCCGGAAAATATGTAAGATCATTAAAATAAGAACAAGTAAAGGAGACATCAATCATGGCAAAAGAGATTACTGTAGCAAATTTTGAAACAGAAGTATTAAAATCCGAGAAACCGATCCTGATCGATTTCTGGGCAACATGGTGCGGACCATGCATGCGCCAGGGTCCAATCGTAGAAGAACTGGCAGAAGAAGGCTATGCAGTAGGTAAAGTAGACGTAGACCAGAACATGGCACTTGCACAGCAGTTCCGTGTAGTCAGCATTCCGACAATGATCCTGTTCAAGGACGGAGCAGAAGCGAAACGCTTCGTAGGTCTTACTTCCAAAGAAGAATTGAAGAGTGCTCTGGATGCATAATAAAATACAACTGATGCAGAAATCAGGATTATTGATTTGAACAGTTTGAGAAAGCAGGTTTGGCGAAAATGCAGACCTGCTTTTTTGCTACAGACAATTTGCACAGTATGTCCCGAGATTGTAGCATAGAAATAATAATGATAAAGTTTCTTAAAACTAATTAATAATTGACGTTTTCAGACACTTATCTTATAATTTCCATAGAACTATAAAAATAAAAAAAGTATCAATAGATACAAAGGAGCGACATGACATTACTTGAGACAAAGACTACGCAATGGTATCAGGTGGAGGAAATCCATGAGTGGGAAAATGTACAGAGGCGTCTGGAAGCACTGGGAATCCTGGAGGGAACCAGAGTGCAGGTGCTGAATCAGAAAAGAAACGGCTCCACGATCATCCGTGTCCGCGGAACCAGATGGGCACTGGGAAAGGAAATCGCAGGGGGAATTGAGGTGAAAGAATATCATGAACAGTGAACATACCATTCAGGTAGCTTTCGTGGGAAATCCTAACTGCGGAAAAACTACATTATTCAATGCTCTTACAGGAGCCAATTTGAAAGTTGCCAACTGGCCCGGAGTTACAGTAGAGAAAAAAGAAGGAACTGCATTCTATAAGGGACAGAAGATCAATTTGATCGATACGCCGGGTATTTACAGCCTTACTTCCTATTCCATAGAAGAGAAAGTTACAAGAAACTGTGTGATGGAAGATGATATTGATGTGATCGTCAATGTAGTGGACGCTTCTTCTCTGGAGCGAAATCTGTATCTGACTCTTCAGCTTCTGGAACTTGGAAAGCCTGTGATCCTGGCTATGAATATGATGGATATTGTGAAAGAACGTGGAATGGAGATTGATAATCATCGTCTCCCGGAAATGCTGGGAAATATCCCGGTAGTGCCAGTTTCAGCCAGAAAAAGAACCGGACTGAATATACTTCTTCATGCGGTCAAGCACCATTATGAAGAAGATGTACAGGCACTGGTAGTAAAATATTCTGATGAGATTGAGAATAAGATCACAGTGCTGACAGAGAAATTGTGTGAAAAATATCCTGAACTGAGTTTTAAACGCTGGACGGCTATCAAGCTTCTGGAAGCAGATGAGCAGATGATAAAGGCGTATCCGGTGGATCTGCCGACAGTTCTGGACAGAAGTTATGAAAAAGAAATCATCAATGGCAAATACAAATATATTGAAGAAATCATAGAGGAAGTACTGTTTTACAAGCACTCTTCCAAGGAAGAGATGACTGACCGTGTGGATCAGATCCTGACACACAGGATCTGGGGCGTTCCTGTATTTCTGGGAATCATGGCACTGGTATTTTTCCTGACGTTTACCATCGGCGATCTTTTGAAAGGAGTATTTGAAACAGGCCTGGATGCATTGCTGAATGGAGCGACAGCATTGCTCACATCTATGAAAGTGGCAGACTGGATGATCTCCCTTGTGGTGGATGGAGCAATTGCCGGGGTAGGTGGAATCCTTACATTTCTGCCTAATATCTTTATTCTGTTCCTGGCACTGGGAATTCTGGAAGACAGCGGGTATATGGCGAGAGTTGCCTACGTCATGGATGGGATCATGGGAAAGGTAGGACTTTCCGGAAAAGCATTCCTGCCTATGGTGCTTGGATTCGGCTGCAGTGTTCCTGCAGTCATGGCATCCAGAACGCTGGAAAAAGAAGAGGACAGAAGAAGAACGATCTTTTTGACACCATTTATGTCCTGTTCTGCCAGAATGCCGATCTATGTGCTGTTTTCTTCAATATTTTTCCCGGACTATGCAGCAGCGGCAGCATTTTCCCTGTATGCACTGGGGCTGGTCATTGCTATTCTTATTGCGTTGATCATGGGAAAAATAAAAAAGGGTGACAGTGCAGGAAGCCTTCTTATGGAACTCCCGGAATACAAGATGCCAAATGCAAGGACGATTGCCATTTACGTGTGGGAAAAGGTGAAAGACTATCTGAGTAAGGCAGGAACCACCATTTTTCTTGCATCTATTGTAATCTGGTTTGTGTTGAATTTCGGCATACATGGAATGGTACAGGATGTGCAGGAAAGTTTCGGTGCTGTCCTGGGACACTGGCTGGAACCAGTACTTGCACCTGCAGGACTGGGATTGTGGCAGATCGCCCTTTCTCTTATTGCTGGACTTTCTGCAAAAGAAGTGGTAGTATCAAGTATGGCAGTGCTCTTTGGCATTGCAAATATTAACTCAGCAGCCGGTATGGCCGGTTTATCCACTGCTCTTGCACAGTACGGTTTCGGACCGGTCAATGCTTATGCACTGATGGTATTCTGCCTGCTTTATACACCTTGTATGGCAACAGTGGCGACCATTCATAAGGAGAGCGCATCCTGGAAGTTCACCATGAAGATGGTGCTGTTTCAGCTTGTCCTGGCTTACGCCGCTGCTGTGATCGTATTTCAGGCAGGGAGTTTATTTTTATGAAAATCATGTTAGCGGCATGTAATGCCAAATATATACATTCCAATCTTGCAGTCTATGATCTGAAAGCATATGCGCAAAAATACGCATCCAATGTGATCCTTAAAGAATACACTATCAATCAGCAGAAAGATGATATCCTCCGTGATATCTATCTGGAACAGCCGGATGTGGTGTGTGTTTCCTGTTATATCTGGAACATTACCTTTGTGAAGGAGCTGATGCGTGATCTTGCGAAAATTCTTCCGGGCGTCTCCTTCTGGGCAGGCGGCCCGGAAGTTTCTTTTGATGCGCCTCAGTTTCTGGAAGAGAATCAGGAATTTACCGGTGTGATGGTAGGAGAAGGGGAGGAAACTTTCCTGGAGCTTGCCGGACATTATATAGAGCAGAAACCGGAGGAACTGAAAGAAATCACCGGGATCTGTTACAGAGATGCAGAGGGAATCCATCACAATGGATGGAGACACATTCTGGATCTGTCCTCGATTCCCTTTATCTATGAAAATCTGGAGGATTTCAAAAACCGTATTATTTATTATGAGAGCAGCAGAGGCTGTCCATTTTCCTGCAGCTACTGTCTTTCTTCCATTGATAAAAAGCTCAGGTTCAGGGATACGGAGCTGGTAAAAAAAGAACTGCAGTTTTTCCTGGATCATAAGGTACCGCAGGTAAAATTTGTGGACAGGACTTTTAACTGTAAACATGATCATGCAATGGAAATCTGGAAATATATCAAAGAGCATGACAATGGGATCACAAATTTCCATTTCGAGATTTCCGCAGATCTTCTCAGGGAAGAGGAGCTGCAGGTGATGGAAGGAATGCGCCCGGGACTGATCCAGCTGGAGATCGGTGTGCAGTCCACCAATCCACAGACTATCAAAGCTATTCACAGAACCATGGATTTTCAGGAACTTACCAGGATCGTAAACAGGATCCACAGTTTCGGAAATATCCATCAGCATCTGGATCTGATTGCTGGATTGCCATATGAAGATTATGACAGATTCAGACAGTCTTTTAATGATGTGTATCAGATGGAACCGGAACAGCTGCAGTTGGGCTTTTTAAAGGTATTAAAAGGTTCCAGGATGTATGATATGGCTGAAACATATGGCATTGTTTATCGAAAAAAAGCACCGTATGAGGTGCTGAAAACAGACTGGATGAGTTATGATGATATTCTGAAGTTAAAAGGTGTGGAAGAAATGGTGGAGATTTATTACAACAGCCATCAGTTTGAGCAGTCTGTGACATATCTTATGCATTTTTATAAGGCACCTTTTGATTTTTTTGAAGATCTGGCAGCGTTTTACGAGCAGTGCGGATTTGGCAAAGTACAGCATGGCAGAATGCAGCGATATGATATTTTGCTGCAGTTTGCAGAGAAACGGCATCTGGGGAAAGTGGTCAATGATATGGCCGCAGCTGATAAAAAGAAGGATATTCAAGAGGTACACGGTGATGCCATAGAAATTCTGAAAGCCACCATGCTTTACGATCTCTATGCCAGAGAGAATCTTAAGTCGCGGCCGGAATGGGCACATGAGATTCTTTATCGTCCGCTGTGTGAAGATTTTTACAGGAATCGGGAAATGACAGAAAGGTATCTGCCATCCTATGAGGGATGCACGGCCCGCCAGATGAAGCGAATGACCCATATGGAAGGATTTGCCATGGATATCCGGGCAACGGCGGCATCCGGGCAATGGACAGGAAAACCGGAAGTACTGCTGTTTGATTATAAAGAGAGAAATCCATTAACGTATGCAGCAAAGATGACGGCAATTTCTGTGTCGGAATGCAATGCTGAAATGGAGGAAACAGCAAATGGTTAAAGATTATGTGGTATTTGACCTGGAGACGACAGGACTGTCTCCGGATAAAGACACGATCATAGAAATCGGCGCCCTGAAGGTCATTCAGGGGAAAGTGGCAGACCGTTTTTCGGAGTTTATTAATCCTCATCAGAAGCTGACGCAGCAGATTTCCGAATTGACCGGCATTACGGATGACATGCTGGCCGGGGCGAGAAATCTGCAGGCGGTTGTGGGAGATTTTGTCGATTTTTGCGAAGATTATGTGGTTGTCGGTCATAATCTGGGGTTTGATTATCGTTTTACCAAAATGGCTGCCGAAAAGTACCATCTGCCTTTTGAGCATGAGGGTATTGATACTTTAAAGATTGCTAAAACTGTACATAAGGATCTGCCGTCGAGAAGTCTGGGCGCATTGTGTGAACATTACGGTATTATCAACAGTTCCGCACATCGTGCTTACCATGATGCATTGGCGACGGCTAAATTGTATCAGACGCTGGCCCATTATTTTGAAACATCGGAGCCGAAGCTTTTTGTACCGGAGAAGATGGGCTTTAAGGCAAAAAAGCAGCAGCCCATGACAAAAAAACAAAAAGCCTACTTGAAGGATTTATGTAAATATCATAAAATAGAGTTTAACGATGCAATGGAGCAGATGACAATGAGTGAAGCGTCCCGTTGGATTGATAAAACGATTCTTCAGTATGGACGCATGAAGCGTTTTAATAGGAGTGATAGAAATGAATAAAAAGACAACAAAGATTATTTCAACGATTATTGTTGCATTGATTGTAATTTCCATGGTTCTGAGCATGGTTATCCAGTTCGTTTAGAATGTGCAGTTATTCAGACAGGGCGTTGAATAACATGAGATGTATTGAAACCGAAGACTGACAGGATAGAGAGAGCCTGTGGGGGACATATGATGAAAAAAGCTTGGAAAGGAATACTGGGACTGTTAATGGCAATGACGTTCACAGTGTCAGCCGGCAGAATGGTTTATGCTGAGACGGTTGATGAAAATCATGAAGTGCCGGATGGGGTCACTGTCAATGGTATGGAACTTGGCGGCCTGACGGTGAAGGCGGCAGAAGATAAGCTGCAGCAGTATATGGATGAAGTTTGCGGCGGTTCCGTGACATTAACTGTTTCAGGGGAAGATGTCACTTTTGCCTACAAGGATTTTGATATGCATGCGGCGGACAGTACAGTTGTGCAGGATATATGTCAGATCGGCACAAAGGGCAATTTGATCAGGCGCTACAAAGAGCTGTCAGATGTGAAGAATAATAAAGCTGAATTTACATTGAAGTTTGAATATGATCATAACAAACTGAAGAAAGTTATCAGTGAGAAGACAGGGCCGTATAATAAAGAGGCTGAGAATGCGTCACTGGTGCGCCATTCCGGTGAGTTTATTATTACAGATGATGTAACAGGGGTGAAAGTGGATACAGATGCCACAACAGCTGAAGTTGAAAAGGCGTTAGGCGATGGCTGGGACGGATCCAGTCAGAAACTGGATGCTGTGGTTGAAGAGACGAAAGCGGCTCATACAAGTGATGAGCTGAAACAGGTGACAGATCTTCTCGGCGGTTATTCAACAGATTATTCGTCATCCAGCAGCAATCGTATTGCCAATATTGCCAACGGTGCATCGCTGGTCGATGAGACGGTCGTCTATCCTGGGGATACATTTTCTTTTTTGAATCATGTAACACCTTTTACGGCGGCGAATGGCTATTACCAGGCCACCGGCTATTCAGGCGGTCGGGTAGTACCAAGTACCGGCGGCGGTATCTGCCAGGTTTCATCCACGATGTATAATGCCGTTTTGAGAGCGGAACTGGAAGTGGTTGAGCGTTCCAATCATGGTCTGACTGTTGGATATGTGCCCCTTGGCGCAGATGCCACGGTTGCGGAGGGCGGTGTGGATTTCAGATTCAGAAATAATCTGGATGCACCGGTTTATATTGAAGCCTATACGTACGGCGGACAAATCTATGTGAACATTTACGGGCATGAGACAAGAGCTTCCAATCGAAGCGTTGAGTTTACCAGTGTGACAGATAAGACCATTAAGCCCGGGGATGATGTTATTACCAAGGATGATACACAGCCGGAGGGATGGCAGGAAGTAACACAGAGCGCCCATGACGGCTATGTGGCATCGTTTTATAAGAAGATTTACGTGGACGGAAGCCTTCAGGATACCGTCTGGATCAACACAAGTTATTACAGTGCGTCTCCGAGGTATATCACTGTCGGTACGAAGAAGGAAAGCAGTGATGGCAATAGTGATCAGAAGGAAGAGGCAGATAATACAAGCGGCGACAAGAAGAATGAGTGATGTATGCGCAGCGTCGGTTTGAACTGCGGAGCATTCGATGGTCAATAGAGAATGAATATCAGGAGTTGGGATATGCTGGATTACGGCAAGGTGACAGACACAATTTACAAACGTTCTGTAAGGAAAGTAATAGAGAGAAATGTGCCGGGTGCGGGGGACGATCGCATCGGCGGAAGAGATATATTATATTTTGCGGCGGACAGTGATAAAGCGATGCTGACGGCTTTTGCGACATTGACAGGCAATCAGCTGGCAGCAGCAGGTGCGGTGCATCTGGCAGTCAATCGTCTGGCAGCAGCAGGCGCCTATGCGCTGGCTGTGAATATACAGTTGATCGTATCCGCGGAATTACCGGAGAAATCCATCAAAGCACTGATGAAATCGGTTTCTGAGAGCTGCGGGAAGCTTCATATAATATCCGTGCAGGCGGATGTAGCTGCGGTTCCGGGTTTGACGGAAACTGTCATTACAGCAACAGCTATTGGGGAAGCCGGAGGCCTTTTTGAACCGGAAAAGGCCGAGGCGGACCAGGATATTATCATGGCTGGTTATGCAGGCGATTATGGTGCGGCAAAGCTGGCTTTTGCCGGTCAGGCAGAGCTGGAGCGGCATTTTAATCCTGTATTTTTGAGTCCTGTGATGGAAGCGGATTATACAGGAGATACAATTTCGGCTGTATCAGCTGTCAAAGCGGCAGCGGCAGCCGGAGTGAGAAGTATGTATGCCTGCGGCGAAGGCGGTGTTTATACAGCTGTATGGGAACTGGCGGAGAATGCAGGGCTCGGAGCTCGTATTCAGCTGAAGGAAGTACCGCTCAGGCAGGAGACAGTGGAGATTTGTGATTATTTTAATATCAGCCCATATCAGCTGATGTCAGCAGGCGCAGTGCTTCTGACGGCCACGCATGGTCAGAAAGTATTGGCGGAGCTGGCTGCCGCGGGCATCCCGGCTGTTATCATCGGACATCTGACTGATGATAATGACCGGGTGGTTTTAAACGATGAAGAAGTGCGCTTTCTGGAGCCATTTCGATATGAGAGTCTGAATCAGGCAAAATCTGAATCATAGAAAGCAGACAGCTGGATTTGATCATCTATAGCAATCATAGAAAAGGGGTATGAGAAAATGAATGAAATGAAAGAGAAGATTTTATCTGTCATAGAAAAAAACAGCAAGATCAGCATCAAGGATCTTGCAATTGTACTGGGTGAACCTGAAGAAGAAGTTGCAAAAGCCATTTATGAGATGGAATCAGACAAGACGATTTGCGGTTATCATACAATCATTAACTGGGATAAGACAAATCGTGAAAAAGTTGTAGCATTGATCGAAGTGCGCGTGACACCTCAGAGAGGTCATGGTTTTGACCATATTGCTGAGCGTATTTACAACTTCCCTGAAGTGGACACGGTCTATCTGATGTCCGGTGCTTATGATTTCTGTGTGATGCTGGAAGGCAAGACTTTGAAACAGGTGTCTGCATTTGTTTCCGAAAAACTTTCCACACTGGAATCCGTGACAAGCACAGCAACCCATTTTGTACTGAAGAAATACAAAGACCACGGTACAATCATGGTTTCTGAGACAAATAAGAAAGAAAGGCAGCTGATCACACCATGAGAAACCCATTATCCGATAAAGTCATAGACATTAAACCTTCCGGCATCCGTAAGTTTTTTGATCTTGTCGTAGAAATGAATGACCCGAATGTCATTTCTCTTGGTGTGGGTGAACCGGATTTTGATACACCGTGGCATATCCGTGAGGAAGGTATTTATTCTCTGGAAAAAGGCCGTACATTTTATACATCCAATGCCGGATTGAAGGAACTGAAGGAAGAAATCAGTGCTTATCTGGAACGCAAATGCCATGTTGAATATGACCCTGTGAACGAAATTATGGTGACAGTGGGCGGTTCTGAAGCCATTGATATTGCCATGCGCGCCATGCTCAATCCCGGTGAAGAGGTCATTATTCCGCAGCCAAGTTATGTTTCTTATCAGCCGTGCGTTGTGCTAGCGGATGGTGTGCCTGTGATTATTAATCTTCAGGAAAAAAATGAATTTAAACTGACAGCAGCAGAATTGGAAGCTGCGATCACACCAAAGACAAAGATTCTGGTGCTGCCTTTCCCGAACAATCCGACAGGCTCCATTATGACGGAGGAAGACCTAAAGCCCATTGCCGAACTGTGCGTGAAGCATGATATTTTCGTTATCAGTGATGAAATTTACAGTGAACTGACTTATGAATATCCGCATACATCCATTGCATCCCTGCCTGGCATGAAGGAGAGAACGGTTCTTATCAACGGTTTTTCAAAGGCTTATGCCATGACAGGATGGCGTCTCGGTTATGCCTGTGCACCGGATGTGATTCTGCATCAGATGCTGAAAATTCATCAGTTCGCCATTATGTGTGCACCGACAACCAGCCAGTATGCGGCTGTGGAGGCTCTTCGCAATGGTGATGATGATGTAGCCATGATGCGTGAATCCTACAATCAGCGCCGACGTTTCCTTGTACATACATTCAGGGAGATGGGACTGGACTGCTTTGAACCATTCGGCGCTTTTTATATTTCCCAAGCATCAAGAGCCTGGGCATGACCTCAGATGAATTTGCGGAAGAATTATTGAAGAAGGAAAAAGTAGCAGTTGTTCCGGGTACAGCATTCGGAGACAGCGGCGAGGGTTTCCTGAGAATTTCCTATGCCTATTCTCTTGAAGAATTAAAAGAAGCGACAGACCGTATGGCACGTTTTGTCAGCTGGGTGAGAAAAGAGAAAAATCTATGAGTATGAATATTGTTTTACTGGAACCGGAGATGCCTGCCAACACAGGCAACATCGGACGAACCTGTGTGGCCACCGGTACTAAACTGCATCTGATAAAGCCTCTGGGCTTTGAAATTACGGACAAGATGGTTAAGCGTGCGGGACTGGACTATTGGCCGCACCTGAACTATGAAGTGTATGAGAATTTTGAAGATTTTCTTGAGAAGAATCCGGATTGTATCGGCAAGCTTTATATGGCAACAACAAAGGCCAGACATATTTACACGGAAGTGGCCTATGAGCCGGACAGTTATCTGATGTTTGGCAAGGAAAGTGCCGGTATCCCGGAAGAAATTCTTGTGAAATACGAAGATTATTGTATGCGTATCCCGATGGAATACAACATACGTTCATTGAACTTGAGCAATTCAGTGGCCATTGTGCTGTATGAGGCCCTCAGACAGCATCAGTTTGCGCAGATGGAACTGCAGGGGCATCTGCACAGACTGCATTGGCACGAAGAGTGACGAAAATATCAAGTGCTTAAATTTGTTGGTAATATAAATAAGGGCTTTTCTATTTGACGTCTTTCGTATATAATAGTGAAGAATCTTGAGACGCTATAGAGAAGAGGAGAACTTTTATGGAAAACAAAAGGATTATACAGGTTGATGAGAAAGTCCCTGTAAAGCTGCTGATTCCGCTCAGTATTCAGCATATGTTTGCCATGTTTGGTGCGACTATTTTGGTGCCGATATTGGTAGGCGGCTACTTTAAGGAGGCATGCGGCGAACCGCTCACACAGGGGCTTACGGTTGCGGTTACGTTGTTTTGTGCAGGTGTTGGTACACTGATATTTCATGTGTGTTCCAAATTTAAGGTTCCAGCGTTTTTGGGA
>OLRW01001690.1_pt1 | contig 13651 bp, 9 predicted proteins | sample 1672701 | NCBI WGS metagenome assembly OLRW01 (sample SAMEA3136715, study PRJEB25190) | human gut metagenome | biome: human gut; feature: human-associated habitat; material: faeces | place: Austria | collected 2013
TTCCGATCATTGCAATGACTGCAAATGCATTTGAGGAAGATGCAAAAAGATGTCTCGCAGCCGGCATGACCGCACATCTGGCAAAACCATTTCAGATAGAAGATGTGGAGAAAACTATTGTGGAGTGCTGTGGAAAGTAATGTCATCTGCAAAATATGTTGCTATCAGTAAATTATCAGAATCAGAGTTCAAAGTCTGGATGACGAAAATATGAGTAGAGAAAGGCGTAAGTCACAGAAATGTGGGTTGCGTCTTTTTTTGAATGTGTAAAAACGTGAAAATATTATGAATAAAGGCTCATAAAACGTGATGCTTTGTTGAGGAAAGGAGAACAAAAAGAGAACAATAGCCATTGAGGGCTGATAAGACCGATTGCTGAAAGAACTTTCCCGGAGATTGAGCTTTTCTTTTTGTGCAATTGGATTAGAACGTGTTGGGGATGCGGACAGTGGAATTTAAAATTTCATTTTAGGGACGGAAAATACAACATAGTTATCGGTTGACATACTGCATTTACGGGTGATAGAATAAAATTGAATTATGAAACATAGTGAATAAGCCGGATCACCGGATATTATGAATACAGTAATCATGCAGTAAAGAGCAACGAAGGAGATACACATATGGCAACACTCAAGGACGTGGCGAAGGCATCGGGACTGACAGTAGGGACTGTTTCCAGAGTTTTGAATAATAGAGGATATATCAGCGATAAGACACGGGAAAAAGTATATCGGGTAATGAAAGAACTGAATTATCAGCCGAACGAGATGGCCAGATCCCTGTCGAAGCAGAAGAATAATACCATCGGTGTGATTCTGCCGCAAATTGAACATCCTTATTTCGCCAAAGTTCTGAGCAGACTGGAACGGGAAGCTGCGAAACAGGGATATCGTATCATGCTGTTTGTTTCCAGAAATAAAGAAAAACGGGAAGAACAGTGTATCGAGATGTGTAAAAGCGGCAGAGTGGCCGGCGTAGTGCTTTGCAGCGGAAGCTTCGAAACTGAGAAGTTCAGAGGACTGGATTTCCCCCTGATCACACTGGAACGATCTATGGATGAAGGTACTTTGAGTATAGAATGTGATAACTATCAGGGTGGAACATTGGCAACTCAGCATCTGATTGATAAAGGATGTCATAAACTGATGTATATCGGCGGAATGAGTGCAGGTGAAGACGTCCGTATGCCGGCAGATTTCCGTGAAGTGGCGTTTCGTGACACCTGTGCGAAGACGAAGACAGAGAATGTTGTCATCGTGACAGAGAAGCAGATGTTTGATTCTATGGAATATTACGAATTTGTCAGGGAGAAACTGATCGAGCATCCAGATGTGGATGGTGTTTTCGCCAGCTCAGATGTGATTGGTGCCTATGTACTGCAGGCCTGTTATGATCTGAATATCGAAGTCCCGGGCAGACTGAAGATCGTAGGATTCGATGATGTGAACATTGCACAGTTTACCAGTCCCGGACTGACTACCATTCATCAGCCCGTAGAACAGATGGCGGAGCAGGCGATCTCGGCAATCGTACAGATCGACGCAGGTAAGGTAGTTCCAACCAAGACAGTATTTCCGGTTACGCTGGTGGAACGTGGAACAACCTGATAAGCTATGCATTGTGAATATCCGTTGGACATAATATAATAAATAATCGGCAGGTATCGAGAAAGATACCTGCTTTTTTATTGCATAAAATGAAACTCCAATGATACCACCGAAGTGCTTTGCATCCCTTCAAGCAGACAGGATAACATCATAATCGGTCATTCAGAAATGTGGGATGTATTTGAAATGAATATAACATGCGGTTGATATAAAAATAAGCGAAGTTTTATAGAAAACCAACTCAAATATGTGATAATCCAGTGAAAAAACAAAAACTGAATGTAAAAATGCACAAAAACAGACGATAAAAATAGTGCTATTATAACAAAATGCCTTCGGAACGCAAAAAATATATGACAACCGATTGACATATACAAATCATAATGATAGAATAACACTATCAAGAAAATACGTCGGGGACGTAAAGACAAGCTAAAAAAGCAGGAGGAAAAAAGAAAATGAAAAAACGTATTTCAATGGCACTTGCAATGGCAACTGCAGCAACAATGGCAACTGTATCCGTACCGGCTATGGCGGCGGATGACGTAAACATCACAATCTTCAACTCCAAGATGGAAGTTCAGAGCCAATTCGAAGAAAAAGCTGCTGAATATTCTGAAGAAACAGGTGTTGGCGTAGAAGTTTACTATTCCAGTGATACAGTAGCAGCTCACCTGGCTACCAAATATTCTGCAAACGACCCATACACACTGGCCATGGTAGATGCGAAAGATATCTACTCCCTCGCGAAAGATCACGCGATCGACTTAAGTGATCAGGACTGGGTAAAAGAAACAGATTATGCAATTGGAATTGATGACCAGATCAATGGTTTTCCGACATGTGTAGAGGCTCGTGGACTTATCTACAATGCAGATGCCATTGAAGCTATCACTGGTGAGAAATTTAATCCGGAAGATTACAAAACATTAGATGCATTTAAAGAACTCCTTGAAACTCTGAAAAAAGGAGGAATGGAAACACCTACCGGAATCATGAAAGAAGACTGGTCACTGGCGGCTCACTTCCTTACACAGGTATATGAAGAGCAGCCAGATGTAGAAGAATTCATCAGCGAACTTCACGAAGGAAAAGCAGACCTGATCAACAACGAGAAATTCAATTCCCTTATGGACTTCTTCGATGTAATGATGGAGAACAACTACGCAAAAGATTCTGCAATCGCTGCAGAGCGTGAGACAACAGAAATGATGCTTGCAGAAGGACAGATCGCATTCATGTTCGGCGGTAACTGGGACTGGTCAGTGCTTAATGCATATGACTACTCCGAAAACATGGGTATGATGCCTATACCACAGAACACAGATGACGGTTCCAACGAGAAACTTGTAGGCGGCGGTTCCAAATTCTTCATGATCGACTCCTCTGATGCAACAAGCGATGAACAGCGTCAGGCAGCAAAAGACTTCCTTACATGGCTTGCTGATTCTGAAGAAGGACAGTCCTTCATCGTAAATGACTGTGCACTGATCCCGGCATTCTCCAATAATAAACTGGAAGTAGCTGATCCGCTTGGAAAATCTGTAAAAGAATATGCAGATGCCGGCCAGTTGATCGGTAACTATAACTACATGCCAGATGACAGTATTTCCGTGTGTGGTGCTATCTGCCAGAAATACCTTGCAGGACAGATCGACCGTGCAGAATTCGCATCTGAGATTGAAGATTACTGGAAAAATACAGCTCCTGTAGAGCACTAACATTAAATAAAAGGCATATGCCACCCCGGGAGGCTGCACGCCAGTGTCATGCGGCGTGCAGCCTCTTTCCCTTAAAAGGGAGAAACGGGGATAATAAAAGGGAAAGGGGATCGTTAATATGGAAAGAAACACGATGAAGTATAAAGTAAAACAGTACTTGATGTTCGCCGGTGTTTCCACAGTTCTGTTCTGTGCGGTAGTGATTGTTCCATTTATTTATGGATTATATCTTACATTCACGAGCTGGGACGGTGTCTCAAAAGAAAAGCCTTTCGTAGGGCTTGCAAACTATATATCTACATTTCAGGATGCAGCATACTGGCAGGCACTTGGCCGTACACTTGTTTACTCCGTTATCGCTGTAATTCTGGTAAATGTAGTAGCATTTTTCCTGGCATATCTTCTGACCAGTGGTATTAAAGGTCAGAACTTCTTCCGTGCAGGTTTCTTCATTCCGAACCTGATCGGTGGTATTGTACTTGGTTATGTATGGAAATTCGTATTTAACCGTGCTTTCGTAGCACTTGGCAAATCTTTATCTATCGGAGCACTTTCAACTTCCTGGCTGGCAACCACCAATGGTGCAATGGCCTGCCTGATCATCGTATCTGTATGGCAGTACGCCGGATACATGATGCTGATCTATGTAGCCGGATTCATGAGCGTATCCAAGAGCCTTATGGAAGCTGCACAGATTGATGGATGTACAAAGACTCAGGCAACGATCAACGTAACGATCCCGCTTATGAGATCTTCTTTCGTACAGTGTCTGTTCCTTACAATTACAAGATGCTTCATGGTATACGATGTGAACCTTTCCTTAACAAAGGGCGAGCCGTTCAACTCCTCCGTAATGGCAGCCATGCACGTATACAATCAGGCATTCTCTTATAAGAACTACGGTGTTGGACAGGCAGAGGCCCTTGTTCTGTTCATTGTCTGCGCGATCGTAGGTGTTACTCAGGTTTATATTGGTAAGAAAGGAGAGGTGGCAGCATAATGGATGAAAATAAAAAAGCAGCTCAGAAAAAGAAAATAAGCCATTTTATTACAATAGCAGTGCTGGTCATCTTATTCCTGGCGTTTATCTTCCCGTTTATCATGGTTATTATCAATGCCTTTAAGACCAAAGGTGACATTACAGCAGATCCGCTGGCACTGGTTGGATCTCATGGATTTATCCTTACCAACTTCACAGATGCAATGAAGAAAATGAACTTCGCGACTTCCTTTACGAACTCACTGATCATCACAACTACCTCCACAATTTTGACGATCGTGCTTGCAGCAATGACTGCATTTGTAATTGTGCGTAACAAATGGAAAGCATGTGGACTTCTGTTTTCTGCAATGATCGCTTCCATGGTTATTCCTTTCCAGGTTCTGATGATTCCGCTTGTATCTCTTTACGGTGGTATCTTCGGTATTCTGAACAGTCGTGTGACACTGATCTTTATGCATGTTGGTTTCTCTCTTTCTATGGCAACTTTCATGTTCCACGGAGCTATTCATACAAGTATTCCGCTGGAACTGGAAGAAGCCGCATATATTGATGGATGCAACAGATGGCAGACATACTGGAAAATCGTATTTCCGCTTCTGAAACCAACCATCGCAACTGTAGCAATTATTGATGCCATGGCATTCTGGAATGACTACCTTCTTCCAAGTCTTGTGCTTGCACGTAAAGAGCTGTATACACTTCCGATCGCCACACAGGCATTCTATGGTACATATTCTACAGACCTGGGATTGGTAATGGCCGCCCTCCTTCTGGCTATGCTTCCAATCCTGGTATTATATCTGTTCCTGCAGAGATATATTGTGGAAGGTGTTACTTCCGGAGCTGTAAAAGGCTGATAAATAAAGTTACATGGGGCCCAAAGGCAATTTATGTTTTTGGACCCCTTAACTACTATATTGAGGAAATGGCGAAAAGAGGAATTTTCGCCTGATATTAAGGAGATAGATTATGACAAGTCAGACATTACGCGATGCCAGAAGATATGAAGAGGCAATGGCACAGAACATTACAGACCAGGAGAGACCGGAATTTCATTTATCTCCAAGAGTGGGCTGGATGAATGATCCCAATGGTTTTTCCTATTATAAAGATAAATTCCATCTGTATTATCAGTATTATCCATATGACAGTCAGTGGGGACCTATGCACTGGGGACATGTGGTAAGCGATGATCTCCTTCATTGGGAGTACCTGCCTTCAGCTATTGCACCGGACATGCCGTACGATTATGTGGGATGTTTCTCCGGAAGTGCTATAGAGCTTCCGGACGGTAAACAGCTCTTTATGTACACAGGTGTGCGCAAAGAAGTTCAGCCGGGCGGCGGTGTCCGTGACATCCAGACTCAGTGTCTTGCTACGGGTGATGGAACGGATTATGAAAAAGATCCGAGAAATCCGATCCTTACAGTAGAAGATATGCCGGAGAACAGCAGCCCATTTGATTTCCGTGATCCGAAGATGTGGAAATGTGAGGATGGATCTTACCGCTGTGTAACTGTAAATGACAGAGCAGATGGAACAGGCGGACGTATTCTGCTGTACAGAAGTGAGGATGGATATAACTGGAAATTTGAATCCGTCATGCTGTCCAATGACGGAAACTTCGGAAAAATGTGGGAGTGCCCGGACTTCTTTACTCTGGATGGAAAGGATGTTGTGCTGGTAAGCCCGCAGGATATGCTTCCGAAAGACTTTGAATATCATAATGGAGATGGAACACTTTGTCTGATCGGTAAATTCGATGAGACTACGAAAACTTTCATTCCGGAGAGTGATCAGGCTGTAGATTACGGAATTGATTTCTATGCAATGCAGACTGTAGAAGCGCCGGACGGAAGAAGGATCATGATCGGCTGGATGCAGAACTGGGATACCTGCAGCAATAACCGGATTCCGAAGGGAAAATGGTTCGGACAGATGAGTATTCCGCGAGAACTTTCGATTAAAGATGGCCGTCTGATCCAGAAGCCGGTCAGAGAGATCGAGAACCTTCGTACAGATAAAGTAGAATATAAAAATGTAACATTTGAAAATGATCTGAAACTGGATGGTGTATCCGGAAGATGTGTAGATTTGGAACTTACACTTCGTCCGGGAGATACAGAGGATATTTATAAGAAATTTGCAGTACGTTTTGCCCAGAATGAGCAGTATCATACGGCAGTAAGTTTCCGTCCCTATGAATCTGTGCTGAAGATCGACCGTAAATTCTCCGGTTCCAGAAGAGCGATCATTCATCAGAGAAGAAGCAAGGTAAACAGCCAGAACGGAGAGCTTAAACTTCGCCTGATCCTGGACCGTTACAGTGCAGAAATCTTTGTCAATGATGGAGAACATGTGTTGACTGCTACAATCTATACAGACGCCTCCGCAGACGGAATTTCCTTCTTTGCAGATGGAAAAGTGGAGATGGATGTTACCAGATATGAATTAAGAAAATAAAAGCAGATGTAACAGACATTAAAGGAGAATTGATATGTTAGAAAAAGACTGGTGGAAAAGTGCCGTAATTTATCAGATATATCCAAGAAGTTTTCAGGACACCAATGGAGATGGATTTGGAGATTTCCAGGGAATTATTAAGAGGCTGCCTTATCTGGAGAAACTGGGGATAGACTGTATCTGGCTCTGTCCGGTGTACCGTTCTCCTCAGGATGATAATGGGTATGATATTTCTGATTACTGTGATGTGGATTCCATGTTCGGAACCATGGCAGATATGGAAGAACTTATCGGGAAAGCCAGGGAACATGGCATTTATATTGTAATGGATTTAGTACTGAATCATTCTTCCGATGAACATAAATGGTTTATAGAAGCGAAAAAGAGCAGGGAAAATCCTTATCATGATTACTATGTATGGCGTGATGGAAAAGAGGGAGTACTTCCCAATGATATGAAAGCTGCTTTCGGCGGTTCTGCATGGGAGTGGGTACCGGAAGTAGAACAATATTATTTCCATCAGTTTTCTGTGAAACAGCCGGATCTGAACTGGGAGAATCCGAAGCTGAGACAGGAGCTGTGGGATATCATTAATTTCTGGATCGATAAAGGGGTAGGCGGTTTCCGTCTGGATGTTATCGATTTGGTGGGAAAAGTGCCGGATGAGAAGATCACATCCAATGGTCCGAAGCTTCATGAATACATAAAAGAAATGACGGCACATACATTTGTGAGAGATAATCTGATTTCTGTAGGTGAAACCTGGAGTGCTACTCCGGAGATCGCCAAACTGTACAGCAATCCGGACGGCAGTGAACTTTCCATGGTGTTCCAGTTCGAACATATCTGTCTGGATCAGCAGGAGGGCAAGGAGAAATGGGATCTGGCTCCTCTTCCATTCCATAAGTTCAAGGAAGTGTGGAATAAGTGGCAGACAGAGCTCTATGGATGTGGATGGAACAGCCTGTTTTGGGATAATCATGATCTTCCGAGAATCGTTTCACGATGGGGAGATGAGGGTCAGTACAGAGAGGAATCTGCGAAAATGCTGGCAACACTTCTTCACGGAATGCAGGGAACTCCGTACATTTACCAGGGGGAAGAACTGGGTATGACCAATGTGAAATATGAGCTTGAGGAATATCGTGATATTGAACTTTTCGGCATGTATAAGGAGCGCAGGGCACAGGGATATACCCATGAAGAGCTGATGAAATCTATCTATGCGAAAACCCGTGACAATGCCCGCACACCGATGCAGTGGGATACTACAGAGCAGGCTGGATTTACAACCGGAAAACCGTGGATGAAGGTAAATCCCAATTATACAGAGATTAATGCTGCAGAGCAGGTAGACTGTGAGGATTCTATATTTAATTATTACCGCAAACTGATCCAGCTGAGAAAAGAGCTTCCGGTTCTGACAGATGGCAAGTTCACCATGCTGGATATGGATCACGACCAGATCTTCGCATATCTGAGAGATAACGGCGAAGATAAGCTTCTGGTAGTCTGCAACTTCTATGGAAACACAGTTGATTATGCTGTTTCTGAGAAAGCAGAGGATCTGGAGCTTCTGATCGGAAATTATACAGAAGAAAATATGCAGACAGATGTACTGCGTCCTTATGAAGCAAGAATCTATCGGATTCGATAATAGATGGATACGAGGAGAAAAGAAAGTGAATCAGAGGGAAAGAAAGAAAAGAACAGCGAAGACGGAAAGCGCTGTTAAGACAGTTGAAAAAGCAGAGACAGTAAAGGTTGAACAGACGAAGAAAGCTGTTGTTAAGGCTGCAAAAGCAGAAAAAGTTTATAACACACGATTCGAGAAGAAACTGGACGAGCTACGCTGGCTGTACATGGAACTTTATGGAAACAGCCCCATGTTCGCAGAATTATGTGACCAGATGCACCGCTTCTATGAAGAACGTACAGATGTCCTGAAAAAGCTGGACAGCAAGCGTGAAGCAGATCCTGACTGGTATAAGAAAAACGACATGCTGGGCATGATGTTCTATATCGATAATTTTGCCGGAAATATGAAAGGTGTGGAAAGCAAGATTGACTATCTGGAAAAGAACAATGTTAATTACATTCATCTCATGCCGTTTCTGGATACTCCGAAAGGTCGTTCTGACGGCGGATATGCAGTAGCAGATTTCAGGAAAGTTCAGGAAAATCTGGGAACTATGGATGAACTGGAAGAGCTTACAGGTGCCTGCCATGAGAAAGGCATTAGCGTGTGCATGGATTTCGTTATGAATCATACTTCCGAGGATCATGAGTGGGCGAAAAAAGCCCGCCAGGGAGATGGTGAATATATGAGCCGTTATTTCTTCTATGATAATTCATATATTCCGTCTCTGTATGAGAAAACAGTACCTCAGGTATTCCCGACCACAGCTCCTGGAAATTTCACATGGCTGCCTGAGATCGGACATTATGTAATGACTACATTCTATCCGTATCAGTGGGATTTAAACTACAGAAATCCACGTGTGTTCAATGAGATGATGTATAATTTCCTGTTCCTTGCCAATAAAGGAATTGACATTATCCGAATCGATGCAGTGCCGTATATCTGGAAGGAACTGAATACTTCCTGCAGAAACCTGCCACAGGTACATACCATTGTACGTATGATGCGTCTGATCAGTGAGATCGTTTGCCCGGGTATTCTTCTTCTGGGCGAGGTTGTTATGGAGCCGGAGAAGGTAGTTCCTTATTTCGGAACAGTAGAGAAACCGGAATGCCATATGCTTTATAACGTAACGACTATGGCAACAACCTGGCATACAGTTGCCACCAGGGATGTAAGTCTGCTGAAGAAACAGCTGGATATTGTCAATGGTTTACCGAAGGATTATGTATTCCTGAATTATCTGCGCTGCCATGATGATATTGGCTGGGGTCTGGATTATGCCACTCTGAAACAGGAGGGTATTGAGGAGCGTTCCCATAAGAAATATCTGAACGATTATTTTCAGGGTTATACAGGGGAAAGCAACAGCCGCGGAGTCCTTTATAATGAGGATCCTGTAACAGGAGATGCCAGATTCTGCGGAACTACAGCTTCTATGTGCGGAATCGAGAAAGCCGGATTTGAGAAGGACAAAGCTGCCATGAAGAGCGCAATCCAGATGGATGTAATGCTTCATGCATATATGTTCATGCAGTCCGGAATCCCGGTTCTTTACAGCGGAGATGAGATCGGACAGGTCAATGATTACTCTTATAAAAATGACCCGGATAAAGTGCAGGATTCCCGCTATATCCACAGAGGCGCAATGCACTGGGATCTGGCTGCCAGAGCAGATGATCCAAAAACAGTAGAGGGACAGCTCTTCGGACAGCTGGATAAACTGGAAAAGATCCGCAAGAAAGAGAAAGCATTTATGACCAATGCTGATACCTGGACAGTAGAAACCTGGGATAACAGCATTCTCTGCATCGGCCGTTACTACGACGGAGACAAGATCTATGGTCTGTTCAATTTCAGCGAATATGACAAGACTGCATGGATCAACGAAAGAGATGGCCTGTACAAAGACCTCATCACCGGACAGGAGATGGAAGCTGCAGGAGTAAATATCCCGGCATACGGATTCTACTGGCTGAAGAAAAAATAAGATGAAAAATTATGAAGGGATGCCGGAAAATTTCCGGTGTCTCTTTTTTGACTCTTTGTGTCTGTAATTTTAACAAACAATTGTATTTGTTAAGGAAAGAGTAAATGTCTGTCAAACATAAGAAAACTGTATTGTTTTTTGAAAATTTGGGTGCTATACTCCACCCGACGACTGAAAAAAACAGAATACTTTTTATGGATGAAAAGGAGTCTAATTATTATGAAAAGAAAATTAATTGCAGGTCTTTTAACAGCACTTTCAGTAACAGTAGTATGTCCGGCGGCATATGCTTCTACCGATCATTATATGGACAGCAGCGTGGTTGGAGCTGATTCCGGATGGTCTGACTGGGATGCGGCATGGGAAACAACAGCGACAGATTTTACAAAAGTATCCCTTACACCAGGTGCTGATGATACGCAATTAAACTTCGCGTGGTACAGCCAGAAAGGTGACAGTGATGCAACACCTGTAGTTCATTTCGGAACAGACAAGGACAATCTTGAAACCTTTGAAGGAACTGCCGGTGATGTAGACCAGAGCTTTACAGGAGACAAAGCATATGAATATAATCATGTAACAGTTACCGGACTGGAGCCGAATACAACTTATTATTATACAGTTGAGAAAAACGGCGAGCAGACAGATGTATGTGAATACAAAACACAGGGTACAGACTCTGTAAAAATCCTCTATGTAGGTGACCCGCAGATCGGTGCTTCCAAAGGCCAGACTCAGAATGGCGCAGAACTTACCAATGAATCAGGTGCAGCAAACAAAGCAGCAGAGAACGATGGTTTCTCATGGAACCGTACTCTGAATACAGCACTTTCAGAAAATCCTGATATCAACTTTGTGATCTCCGCAGGTGACCAGGTTAACAAAACAGGTGAAGCAAAAGAAGAAGAGTATGCTTCTTACTTAAGCGCAGATGCCCTGAAGGGACTTGCAGTGGCAACTACAATCGGTAACCATGATTCTCTGAATGAGGATTATATGTATCACTTTAATAATCCGAACAATACAGAGAATGGTAAGACTCAGGCAGGCGGTGATTACTATTACAGCTATGGAGACGGACTTTTCATCGTTTTAAATACTAACAACTACAATGTAGCAGAACATCAGAAGACAATTGAAGAAGCTGTTAAGGCTTATCCGGATGCGAAATGGAGAATCGTAACGATCCATCAGGACATTTACGGATCTGGCCTTGATCATTCTGATACAGATGGTATGATACTTCGTACACAGCTTACTCCGGTGTTTGATGCAAATGATATTGATGTTGTTCTTCAAGGACATGACCATACATACAGCCGTTCCAAAATGCTCTACGGTGATGGACAGACTCATGGTAAATATGAGTTCAGTCTGAATGAAGACGGAACTGATTATGACTGGGATCATGCTACAAATGTAGATACACAGGAACAGATCGCACTTGCTCCGGAAGAGGGCGATACAGATGCGCAGGCAGCCCTGGATGCGTTCCATCAGGACAATGACTGCTATACCATCGAGGATGTTGACGGAGATACCGTTACAGATCCAAAAGGAATCCTGTATATGACAGCAAACTCTGCTTCCGGTTCCAAGTATTATGAACTTCTTTCCACTCAGCAGGATTATGTTGCAGCCCGCAGCCAGAACTGGCTTCCAAGTTATTCAGTTATCACACTGACTGCAGATACTTTTTCCATTGATACTTACCAGATCACAGATGACGGTAAGGCTGAAGCGATTGATGATACATTTACAATTAAAAAGACTGGTGCAGACACCACAGACACTTCTGCAGACACCACAGACAGTGCCGATGAAGAAACAGATTCTTCAGATAATACAGATACAGCAGATAATGCAGATGCTTCCGCAGATGCAGCAGCTGAAACATCTGAGAATTAAAAACAGGGTCTGAGAAATCAACTCTATGAAAAGCACAAAATTTACCGGGCTGCTTACGAAAAAGAAGACAGTCCGGTATCTTGTTTATCTTTTACTTGTCTGTATGTTCGCTGTTTTTGTCATTAAATTGAATCAGGTGGAAAAAACAGAGCTGGTGGTCCGGACAGGACAGACATTTGAGAAAGCAAAAGTGGTCAAAGTACTTGAAGATAATCTACAGGAAAACGGAACCCGTGTAGGAGAGCAGAAGGTTCGTGTACATATGCTTACAGGTGAACGAAAAGGACAGGATCTCGATATCACAAGCAGTTCCGGATATCTTTTCGGTGCTGCATGTAAACCGGGAATGAAAGTCATTGTTATGCAGAGTGTTGCCGGTGATTCGACTGTTGCCAGTGTTTATACCCAGGACAGAGAAGGCATTATTTATATCTTTGCGATTATCTATCTGCTGGCTCTTTGCCTGATTGGTGGGAAACAGGGAATTAAGGGATGCCTTGGGTTGATTTTTACATTCTTCTGCGTGATCTTTGTTTATCTGCCGTTGGTATATCTGAAATTTTCACCGTTCTGGACGGCGGTGTTTGTATGCTTTATTACAACGTTGGTTACTATGTATCTGATCGGAGGTCCGACACGGAAGACATGTGCAGCGACACTTGGAACACTTGCCGGTGTTGTTCTTGCAGGAATTTCAGCGTGGTGTTTCAGCAAGGCTTCCGGGATTACCGGTTTTAATGTTTCGGATATTGAGACACTGATGACTCTTTGGAACACGAATCGTATCCAGGTTGGCGGATTGCTTTTTTCAGGATTGCTGATCTCCTGTCTGGGAGCAGTGATGGATGTTGCTATGTCCATTAGCAGTGCTATTGATGAAATCTACAGACAGAATACTTCATTAACCCGGAAAGAACTTTTCAAAGCCGGGCTGCGTGTGGGAAGAGACATGATGGGAACAGACAGCAACACACTGATCCTGGCATTTGCAGGAAGCAGTGTCAGTACACTTCTTCTGGATTATTCTTATGATCTTCCGTATCAGCAGATCATTAATTCCAATAATATTGGTATTGCGATCATGCAGGGACTGGCGGGAAGCTTCGGGATCGTGCTTTCTGTACCGTTTACTGTACTGATCTGTACGATACTTTTTCATAAGAGTAAATAATACAGGGGCTGTCTTTCGACAGCCCCTGTTAGGATTCTGAAAATTACCGTATTCTTTTCTTTATCATCGGTCCGATGATCATGGCGATGATCATTTTTACCAGATCAGCCGGTATGAAAGGGATTACGCAGACTGCAAGGGCC
>OLRW01001714.1_pt1 | contig 13519 bp, 9 predicted proteins | sample 1672701 | NCBI WGS metagenome assembly OLRW01 (sample SAMEA3136715, study PRJEB25190) | human gut metagenome | biome: human gut; feature: human-associated habitat; material: faeces | place: Austria | collected 2013
CAGCAATTCCTCGTGCTGCAAGTTCTGCTCATGGAGAACAGGATGTGCAAAATGCCGCTGATACCGGGCACGATATTTTTTGCCCATCTTCAAAGCGTAGAAGATATGGATCTCGGTGCCGGGCACATGGATTTTATCCGGCAGCGGGGTGATAAGATCGGAATAAAACTGGTTTTTACAACTCTGCATGGTCACATAAGGGCGGGCCTTACCGAACATTTTCAGAAAGGCTTTGACATAATCCCCCGACTCTTTGGCATGTTTTTCCAGCTGCTTTTGGAGAAATTTTGCCTTAAACTTTCCGTCCCGAACCACAGGGTAGATCAACGGCAGCAGAAGATTTGTCTGCAAGCTTGCCGCCAGCGGCGATGCCTGATCCAGGTCGGAGCTGCCCGGATGTGACCACCGCAGTGGTTCTTGAGGTAGGCTTCGATCTTTTTGGTTTCCTCCAGCATGGTGGGAAATTCGGTCTGTTCGGTTTCGTCAAAGCCATCGTAGCTGACACACAGCACCCGGAAGCTGTCTGCCAGAAGCGGAATCACTGCACCGAAATTACTTTTCCAATGGCAGCAGGTACCCGGTAGCAGCAACAGCACCGGGGCATCCTCTGCACCAAATGTGTAGATTTTCATCGTGATACGTTCCTTCTCTATTTATTTTCCACCTGTAAATAGAAGAGATATATTTCTTCGTATAGGGCAGAGTTTCAAGTTAGATAAAGCTAACTTTCAGTCTTATAAAAAGCCGCTTCTCAGCGGTCCTTCTGCCAAAATAATACGCCCTGCCGTCTCCTCTGTCAAGGAGTTTAGTCATTTTCGGAGATTTTGAAAAAGATTTCGCTTTCGGGAACCCCCAACCGTCACCCCAGTGCCACATCCAGCACCATCATCACGCTGAAGCCCACCGCAAAAAACACCGTTCCAACGTTGGAGTGCTGCCCCTGGAGACGTTTATAGGTAAAGGACAAACCTGTCATTTCATGTAATTTTTTCTTGCACAAGACGATATGGTCTTTTTATATCACCCGCCGTATGATAGAAGAAAGGACGTCTTTCACTATGAAAAAATTCTTCTCGCTTTTGGCCTCCATTGTTTTCTGTACAGCAGTTTTACTAGGGACACCCATTGCTATTCATTCACCGACTGAACTCGAACCTTCCTCATCTGATTTGGCCGATTCATCTGAAAGCAGTTCTAGTAGTGAACCAGAATCCCCCACTACACCAGCAGATGCCGCTACACCACAGGACGATATTACTTAACATTTAGAAAATAATGTCCAGATATTTTTGGGCCTCATTACGAATAATCTGCAAGTCATCCTCGTATCTCATAACTTTGCAAATGTAAAAGGCCTCACGATATCGCTCTGCACTCTCTTCTTTTTTGCCAAGGAAGAAATCACACTCAGCTTCGATTTCCAGGCAAGAGTGAAGTACTTGATAATGTCCATATTTAATGCAAGCTTCTTTTCCATTTCTTGCAACTCTTGCGCTTTCTTCATATCTTTCCAACAAGTCCAGAGATCTGGCAAAATTGTAGAGAACCAAAGGAAGCATCCTGTTTGATGTGACCATTTCTTGGAGATGGCGTCTCATATACTGAAGCAACCGATAAAAAATATCGGCTGCTTTTTCATTATCACCAGCCAAGGAATAAGCATTTCCAATTTGATTGACTAGCTTCATTTCGTCCAACGTGTAAAGATAGTCTTCAATTTTACTCAGTCGAAAATTTGGTATAGTCATTTGAATAGCTTGCATAAGCATTTGGATTCGCTCGTCACTTGAATACCTTTTATCCAGCCCACCAAGAAGAACCTTTGATCGGAGAATAAATTGCTGTGTAATTTGATCATCTGGCTTTACAATTTTTTCAAGCTGACTGATTTTATCAAAGCCTTCATTAACGTGTTTCAGCGCATTGCATGCCACGATTTCCTTTTTCAATGCCTCAATTTCCAGCTTCTCTGGTGTTACAAGTGCATAATACCGATCATCTGGCAAGCCAAGGCGTTGTAGAATAGCATTGATTCTTGTACGACTGGGGGTCTGCCTTCCATTTTCAAATCTGGAGAGAGTAACAGGCTCGCAAATGCCTGCACAGACTTGCTCCTGCGTCAAATTCAACTCCTGCCGTCGCTGGCGGATATAATCACCAAGCCTATAGTTCTGCATTCTTCAGTACCTCAAAGAATCAATATTATAATTATTATAGTATGCCTTATGTCATCACGCAAGCACTTCTCTCGTTGACTTGTCGTCTTATGAAATTATTTATTACACCAGACGATATGGTCAACCGGTTTTTACTGTGATAAGATGTAGACACCGCAAAACTCACGGCTTAACATAAAAGAAGCAAACCGTTGAGTAGAGCCGAACACCTATTGTCGTCTGAACCAGAAGGAGTTTTGCATCCCTGAGAAATACTTTCTTGACAAATATATCAAGAAGCTCTACATGGAAGCAACTACAAAGTCAGGGAGAGGAGACTTCAAATGAAACAATATCTTGAAAAACGTGGAATCTACATTACTTGGTCTCAGCTGGTTATGCGAATCATTTTTGACTTGGTGGGCTTTTTGCTTGCCTTGTTGCCTGCTGGCCTAACTCTGTATCTTACAGATGTCTGGATTACCTCAGGCACTCATATGCCAACCTCGTGGATTTTGGGAATTATTGTTTGTGTTTTTTTAATTCATTTTTACCAGTTTTATTTCGTCAACTATAATTCTCAGATGAATGCAGATCGCATGGCGGGTAATTACCGCCAACATCTGGCGCAAAAGATTTTGAGTAGCAGTACCCCTGCCTATGAGAGCCAGAACAAAGCCCGTATTCAAAATATGGCTAACGATGTCAGTGCGATATATACTGTAAGTAGCTATTTGGTCACAGTACCTGCAAACTTAGTTAAAGTAATGATCATCATTGAACTTCTGCTTTTCTATGCCAGCCCATCTGTTGCACTGACGGCAATCATTTTGATTCCGCTCTACATGGTTCCCAGTTTTCTTAACAAAAGCGAACTGGAAAGACTAGTAGCCAAGGAGAGGGAAGCTGGAGATTTATGGTTTCAGGAATTTGATGTAATTCTCAACGGCAAGGTTAGCATTACTCTAAACAAGGTCGAAAATTATATGCAGAACCGCTATAATGAGGCTCTGAAGTCATATCTTGATGCTCGCAATCGTCAACACTTTCTTCTGCTGATTGTGCAAGAATTCCCTCTTTTTGTCACCACATTGGCACCTCTGCTTATTTTAATCACTGGTGGAAACCAAGTGGTGTTGCAAAACATGACCATTGGTCAGCTGTTATTCTCTATTCAGATTATTGCCTACCTGTTCAATCCTCTGTCAGAAATTTCTCAACTTCATGCCCAGATTATCAGCCAGAAGCCATCCTTCGATCGTGTGGCAGACTTTCTTGCCATGCCAGATCAGCAAAAGAATACAGAAACTGTAGCCCCTCCAAAAATCGAGGCTCATAATATCGACCTGATGCGATCGGAGAGTGAGTCGCTTTTCCATGTGAACGACTTTACTGTCCATGGGAAAGGTTTGGTGCTAATCCATGGAGAGAATGGCTGCGGCAAGTCATCTCTGTTCAATATAATCTCTGGTGTGTTTGCCCCGGACGCAAAGCATCTCCGTTTCAACGAAAACGGAAGATTTAACTGCGGCAAATCAAAACCAAGTTATCTTTTCTATCCTAACTTCATTTTTCCAGGTACAGTCCGAGAAAACATTGTTTGTGGACGAAAGATTTCCAATACACAGTATCAAGAACTTGAAACTGTTCTTCAGCTGCCTCCCGCTGACAAGCAGGTGACTATCAAGCCTGAGAATCTTTCTTTGGGCGAAAAGCAAAAGATTTATCTAGCACGTACCCTTTTGGGTAACTCTTCTTGCATCTTGCTGGATGAACCCGGAAGCAACCTTGACGAAAAAACTGAACATAGCCTGATCAATCACTTGTTAAAGCTCAAGGAAAAAAAGTTAATTCTCGTTATCAGTCACAATGCCTACTATGATGCCGTAGCAGATAGAACTTACGAGATTCGTAAAGGAATAATGCATCAGGTACAATCACATTAAGCTGTCTACGGATCGTCAAAGGAGCGTGCGTTTGAACAAAAAGAAAAAGTCCACAAACACTTCCCCTTATCCCGATGAAGTCATTGACCGTCTGGCACGGGCATTCTACCCGGCCATCCTTGCCTGCTGGAACAGCGAGGAAGGCCAACGGTCACTTGTCGGGGCAGAGGCCCCTCCATCTTGCTAACGCAAGACCGTTCGGTCGCTTAAAAGCCCCACTGGGGCTTTCATTGCTCCGCTGCGCTGCGCAAACGCGAGCTTGCCTATGGCAGGCGGAACAGGCTCATCATGCCCCCAGCAAAGAGAAACAGAGCGTTCCCGACGGGGAACGCCCTGTTGTACATATCGCTATCGTCTGTGGCTTTTGGCAGGGTGCGTCCGGGTGGACGCACCCTGTTTTTGTGTCTATTTTTACCATCACATAAATTTGCGCTGTTGTTGCCATAGCAACCGACAAAGGAAAATGAATCTGATAAACTGCTTGGCAGTTGGTTATTCTTGACTAACCGCCACAAACAAAGAACTATCTGTTTATTAAAGGAGTTTTCCATGAAAAAAATTTCTCGTCGTTCGTTTATCACTGCCATGGCTGCTGTAAGTGCAGCCGGTGTTCTGGCCGCCTGCGGTTCTTCTTCCAGCAGCACGGCTTCTTCTGTGGCTTCTTCCGCTGTATCCAGCGAAGCAACTTCCTCTGCCGCATCTATGGATGAGACCGGTACCCATACCGTCGTAGACCACGGCGGCAACGAAGTAGAAGTGCCTAATAAGGTCACCCGTGTCGTCATCGACCAGATTCCAATCCTGTCCACCTACATGGCTTATTTTGAGGGCAGTGCTCCCTACATCGTGGGTTACTGCGGCTCTTTCAAGTCGGTCATTTCTGACACTGTATTGAAGAATATCGCCCCGGAGCTTCTGGAGTCCAGCGATACGGTCTATGCTCAGAGCGACCTGAACATCGAGGAGATCATGAAGCTGAACCCTGATGTTATCCTGTACAATGCTGGCAACTCCTCCCATGCCGAAATCCTGAAGGCCAGCGGAATCCCCTCCATCGGTTTCGCTACCGTGGGCGCATCTACGGAAGCTGATCCCGTTGAACGTTACGAAGAGTGGCTGAAGCTGCTGGAGCAGATCTTCAACGAACCGGGCAAGACCGACGCCTTTGTTGCTGCCGGTGATGAGATCGTGACCGATGTGGAAGCCCGTATTGCGGAAATTCCTCAAACGGATCGTCCCAGTGCGCTGATTCTGTGGAAGTATGCAGACGGTGTGCCGCAGGTATCCGGTCAGGGCACCTTTGGCACCTACTGGATGAAGCGTCTGGGCGTAACAGACAAGGCACTGGAAGCCACTGGCTTTGCACAGGCAAGCATGGAGCAGATTTATAGTTGGAATCCCGATATTCTTTTCTTGGATGGTCCCGGCCTGCAGCCCCTGCGCACCGAGGACGTGCTGAGCGGGAATGTGGACGGTGCTGACTTCTCCACCCTGACTGCCGTGAAGAGCGGCCGGGTCTACAACACTACGCTGGGTATGTGGAACTGGTTCACCCCGAATCCGGATGCTCCGCTGGTGCTGGCATGGCTGGCCTGCAACACCTACCCGGATGCTTTTGCCGATTATCCGCTGGGCGATACCATCAAGGAATATTACAAGACATGGTACGGCTACGATGTGACAGATGACGAGTTGGAGGAAATGCTGCTGTACTGATGAAAGATACCATCTGGATAAAAAAAGGCCGGTTCACTCCTCTGGCTGTGGTATTGATGTTCGCTTTTCCCCTTGTGACCGCACTCATCTGCCTGTGCTTTGGGCGAATGAATGTTCCGGCAGGCGAAGTTCTCACAGCTTTGCGCACTGCGCTGACGGGTGAGAGCACCTCAAATGTACAGAACTACTCCATCGTCATCAATCTGCGGCTGCCCCGCATTCTGACGGCCATCATCGTCGGCGCAGGTCTGGCTTGTGCAGGCAATGCCTATCAATCCTTATTCTCCAATCCGCTTGCCACACCGGATATTTTGGGTGTAACCAGCGGCACCTGTGTGGGTGCAATTCTTGCTATTATCCTGTCTTGCAGTATTCTGGAAACGCAGCTCATCGCCTTGATCTTTGGCCTGATTTCCGTCTGTTTTACTCTGAAAGTCGCAGGCAAGAGTGATGGGCGTTCTATGGTTTATCTGGTGCTGGCCGGTACGATTGCATCCTCTCTGTTCAACGCACTGGGTTCGCTGTTGAAATATACTGCCGATCCGCAGGACAAGCTGCCGGAGATCACCTACTGGCTCTTGGGCAGCTTTACCAGTTCCAGTTACCAAAAGATCCTGATTGGCTGCCCACTTATCGTTGCCGGAATCATCATCATCTATCTGCTGCGCTGGCGGCTGAACATCCTTTCACTGAGTGATGACGAGGCTCGTGCCAGCGGCAGCAACATCAAACAGACCCGGATGCTGTTTATTGTTGCATCTACGCTGATCACGGCTTCAGCCGTTTCCATGTGCGGTCAGGTGGGCTGGATTGGTCTGCTGATCCCGCACGCATCCCGGATGCTGGTTGGAAGCAACAACCGTTATGTGGTGCCCCTCAGTCTCAGTCTGGGAGCCAGCTTTATGATCCTGATCGATACCCTGTCCCGCAGCATCAGCATTATCGAGCTGCCTCTTTCCATCCTCACCGCTATCATCGGTGCGCCGGCATTTATTTCTCTGCTGAATAAAACAAGGAGCAACCTGCAATGATCTTGGAAGTGCAGAACGGCTGCTTCGGCTACCCGAAGCAGCCTGTGATTCTCGAAAATATCAATTTGCGTCTGGAAGAAGGACACATCCTTGCAATTCTTGGACCAAACGGCATCGGCAAGACCACTTTGCTCAAATGTATGATCGGTCTGCTGCCGTGGCACAGCGGCAAGACCCTGCTCTATGATAAGGATATCCACACCCTGAAGCCGAAGGAAGTGTGGAGCACCATTTCCTACATCCCGCAGTCCCACGGGTTTGCCTTCTCCTATACTGGGCTGGAGATGGTCCTGCTGGGTCGCAGCGCCCATCTGGGCATGTTCCAGCAGCCCGGTGAAGAGGAACTGGAAATGGCCGAAGCCATGATGGAACGAGTTGGGATCACCCGTCTTGCCAACAAGGACTGCAACCGGATGAGCGGCGGTGAACTACAAATGGTGCTCATTGCCCGTGCCCTCATCAACGAGCCGAAGCTCATCATTCTGGACGAGCCGGAAACCGGTCTGGATTTCCACAATCAGATCTTAGTACTGAATATGGTGGAGCGGCTGGCGCATGAATCCGGCATCAGTGCCATCATGAATACCCACTATCCCACCAATGCTATGAGCGTAGCGGACGAAGCCCTGATGCTGAACCGCAAAGGCGAATTTTTCTACGGTCCAGCTGCGGAGATCTTGAACGAGGAGAACATCTCGTATTCTTTTGATGTTCAGGTGCTGGTGGATGAACTGCATTATCATGGGCGGTCGGTGCGCAGCATCGTTCCGGTTGCTCTGCGGGAGGAAACTGCTGTATGAACAATGTCCCTTTTACACTTTCCCAGGTTCGCCCGATCCGGGATGCTATGACCGTTTCCCGACCTTCCGGACTGGGCTATGGAGTGCCGATAACATGGTTTTCCTTGGGCGCAGGCACTTCTATTACCCCGGAATACTATGACTGCACCACTCTTTATCTGGGTGGTGAGGGAAACGGCAAGTTTCTTCTGGGAGTCGATGGGCAGGAAGTGTCTGTCAAACCCGGAGAAGTGCTGTATGTACCGCCGAAAACACTGTGCGGCACAAAAACCGACAGTGGAATGATCTATACCGAAATCATTTTGAAAAAGGAGAATTTTACCATGAACAACATTCTCAAAGCAGGCCAGCCCACCGAACTGAAAAATCTCATTTCTTACGAGGACGGCAGCATTGCAAACCTCGACCTCGTCCACGCCGACAACATGAAATTTGTCCTGATGGCCTTTGACGAGGGCACCGGCCTGACTCCGCACCGCGCTCCCGGCAATGCCATCCTGACCGCCCTCGAAGGCAAGGCCATTATTGGCTATGAGGGCAAGGATCACGAGCTGAACGCAGGCGAGAGCTTCCGCTTCGATAAGAACGGCCTGCACAGCGTTACCGCACAGGGCAAGTTCAAGATGAGCCTGCTGCTGGTCATCGAATAAGCGATTTTCTCATCACAACTGACGCAAAGAACCCGTCCGGACGTACCGGACGGGTTCTTTGCGTCTGCCGGATTCAGCAGTAGTAGAGGAACGAACGCAAGCGGCTCCATGCAGTTTCATCCCAGTCATTATCAAGGGAAAGCTGGAACAGTGGGGCACTGCAGGCATCGTGCAGGCCGCGCATATCCAGAATCATCGCGGTATTTTCGTACCGGGGTGCAAGGGTCAGCACTGCATTGGTACGGCCAGAAAGCTCCACGGCCTTGGCGTACCGATATCGACCGTTCCCGCCTGAAAAATTCGGCAAGGCAGAGTCCGCAATGAGGAACAGTGTTTCAGCGTCTTCCGCAAAGGCACTGTGCGCTCCAAGTTCATTCCCAAGGGTCTGCATCTGCCTCTGCATCTGGTCAAGCCAACCAGCCGATGGTTTGTTTTCATCCAAATTGTCTTTCCACAGAAACCAGAGTGCCTCGCTGAGCGGGGCGCGAAGCACCTGTTCGCCTTCGGCTTCCAGCGCGGCAAGTACGCCGCTGTCCAGTTCTGTCAGGCAGAGCGGCGTACCAACCGCGGCAATGCGGCGGCCTTTGGTGAGAAGTGCTCCGCTCTCTCTCGCCGCTGTGTGCAGCTGCTCCCAGCCAGGCAGAGCATCCCACTGTGCCGAAATGTCTGCACGTTTATCTGCCGGAGCAGCATAGAGGATATCTCCCGCCAACAGTGCGCGGAAGAGTGCGTCACGGTTCTGCGCCATTTCGGGCAGTGTTTCCAGCATCGGGCTGACCAGTTGAGCATTCCGCTCTTTTCTGCGGTCCAACACAGCACGGATGACACGGGCGTATTGACCGTCCGCTTCCGCTCCCTGCGTCTGCGGAATCAGGAACTGCGCATCTGTCTGGTCGTTTTTTCGCTCGGCAAGGATACTGCCCAGCAGTGCCGGGAAAGGCAGGTATTCTTTTGCACTCGTCTCCGCTCGGCCAAGGCTCAGAATATCGTCCGTCAGGTGCGGCAGCTCGTAGGGGTCTGCCCCTTGCTGTTTGAAATATGCGGCCAGATAGGGCGTATAAGCACCCATCGCCGGAAGATAGAGCGGCACATTGGGGGATGGTGTCTGTGCCAGACGACAGGGGCGAATATCGACCTGCTCGATGTTGAAATCTGTCGGCAGAGCCACCGCCGGGCGGTGCTGCAGGCTGTTCAGGAACGCTTCAATGCGAGTGATGACACCCACATTGGAAAAATGCTCATCCACTTCGATTTGCAGGTAGGGTTTATCGCCCATCTCCTGCTTGAACAGGTGTGAGAGCATGGTGTCCGGGCCGCAGCCGTGGTTGGTCAGATAGACAGCGTAGAGGTTCGGGTGGTGAGCGATCAGCTTTGCTCCGGACAGGATATGCTGCCCGAACGGATAATAAAGATTATCGTATTCATCGGAGATGTCCAGCGCATGACCGGGCAGGTGGCTCAGCGTGATGACCTTGTAGCCCCGCTCCAACAGCAGTTCCGGGATGCCCATGTTCAGGATGGGGTCGGAAACGCCGTAGTTGCGGGTGATGAGCACCAACACTTTATCGTCCGGTCTCAGGGTCGCCAGCAGAGCTTTGCCCTGTTTTTCCACGGCGGCGGTATGGCGGCGCACCGCCATGGCACCACTGAGCAGAGCTTTGGCACAAAACGGTTTCGGGATTCCTAAAATCTTGCTCAGTCCCAGCATTGCAGATGCCATCGCTTCCTGCCCAAAATCGAGATCGAATACCGGACTGAGCAGAGTGATGCCCTTGCTCTCAATGTCCAGAGCTTTGGCAATGGATGCGGCTGCCGTCTGCATATAGACGCAGCCGTAGTTGTGTTTCACACGGCTCTTTTCGTGCTTCATCGTGTGGATGGTGGGCAGGAAGATATAATCTACTTTTTGGTCGATGAGCTGCTGCATATGGCCGTAAATAAGTTTGACCGGGTAGCAGGTCTCCCCTTGTGCGGTCTGCTGAGCCAGCCGGATCGTTTCCTCACTGGTGGGGTCAGTCAGGACGACATTGAAGCCCAACGAGGTAAAGAAGGCATTCGCCATCGGGAAGAATTTGTGGATCATCAACGCAAAAGGCACACCTACGGTCTTTTTACGTGGGTCACGTTTGCCAGTGTAACCCTCCAAAAGCAGTTTGTCCGCCTGCTTGTAGAAGTCAATATTCTTCTGAATCTCCGCACTGCGGCTGTCCTCTGCGTCCTGTGCCGGGCTGTCAAATCCCACAAATCGGCTGGGTGCGTCGCCCACAGCTTCCTGTGCCAGCAAAGCCGCGCCATACGCACCACTGATGGAAAAGACCGGGCTGACCTGTACGCGGTCGCCGTATGCGGATTGGAATGCCGCCACAATGCCGGGGTTGTAATCGACACCGCCCTGCAAAACGATGTGCTGCCCCACAGGTTTAGAACCAACAACTTTATGCAGATAGTTCTGTACGATGGAGTGACAAAGGCCTGCGGCAATATCCGCCCGTGAAATACCTTCAGCGGAAGCGGACGCAATGGCCGTTTCGATAAACACAGTGCACCGTTCTCCCAAGGATGCCGGATGTTCAGAGGATAAGGCTAATGGGCCAAACTCCGCCAGTGGGATGCCCATACGGGCAGCTTGTTCTTCCACAAAAGAACCGGTACCGGCAGCGCAGATCTTGTTCATCTGAAAATCCACAACTTCACCGTTCTGGATGCTGATGTATTTGCTGTCCTGCCCGCCGATCTCAAAGACAGTATCCGCCTCCGGCACCCAGTGCGCAGCGCCCTTTGCCTGCGCGGTGATCTCATCCCGCACGGCATCGGCACCGATGCGCTTGCCGACACGCTCCCGCCCGGAGCCAGTCACGCCCACCGCCGTAAAGCGCACCGCACCGAACCGTTCCCGGATGCTGGCCAGCCCCTTGCGGACAGCTCCTTCCGGGTTACCTGCGGTGCGCAGATACTGGAAATCCACCAGTTCACCCTCCGGCCCCACCAGAACAAGGTCAGTGCTGGTGGAACCGATGTCGATGCCCAGCGCACAGCCCTTCTCCGGGAGGACGCCGGTGGCCTTCGGCTCGGAAAGATCTGTACCGGGCAGCAGTTCCAGTCTGGGAAGCCCGGTTGTCGTGGAGTGTGCTGTCATTGCATTGTTCAGCAACGCATCCAGCTGCGCCAGTGTAAATGCACCTTCCGCTTTGCACGCCGCACCGATGGCCGCTTCAAAACGCGCTTCTTCCGGGACGATCAGTTCCTCTTCGGTCAGGCCGAACACATCCCGGATAGCCCGTATCACACCGGAGTTGCAGGTCACGCCGCCGCAGAATACCACCGGTTTGCAGACCGGCAGCCGCCGTACAATGGTCGCCTTGTAATTGCGGATCATTGCATAGCACAATCCCAGCAGAATGTCCGGTGTGGAAACGCCTTCCTGCTGGCGGTGAATGATATCCGTTTTGGCAAACACGGCGCAGCGTCCGGAAAGCCGCGGGACGCTCTGCGCCTGCTCAACCAGCGCAGAATAATCCTCCAGCTTGCAGCCCACACGGGACATCTGATCCTCAAAAAAGGAGCCGGTACCGCCTGCACAATGCTCGTTGGCCGCAAACTGCGGGGTCCGGCTCTGGACTTCCGTGATGAACCGCGCACCCTGACTGCCGATTTCAATAATCGAACCGGCCTGCGGAATGATCCAGCGCACACCCTCGACGATAGCTGGGATATCGCCTAAAGAGGGAATGGCTGAATCTTGCTCCAGCAGAGCCTCCGTGTTGCTTCCGGTCACACAGAGTGAAAACGGAGTATCCATCGCCAGTTCCAACGTGGAAAGACCCTTTTCCAGGCAGACAAAAGGGTTGCCGTGATGCACCGCCATCCACTGCTTTTCAATTTCTTGATTTTTCAACAGCACCAACTTGACCGTTGATGTACCGATATCCATTCCCAACGAAAGCATTGTGTCACTCCTTCGATATCAACCCTGAACGTTATAGGGTTTGACATTTCAAACTTTATACCGTATAATAATGATACCTTTTAATTAGACATCTCTAACCAAGAGTTTAACACAACTACCTCGGAGTGTCCGTTGTTATGGCAACGGCAAAGCAAATTTTAAGATGGAGCAATATTATTCAATTTTACAGCAATGCGGCATGTTCAACGGCATCCAGCCGCGAAAATATAGGGAAGTCCTTCGTTGCTTGAATGCGACTGTCCGTGAATATCCTCGTGGTGCGCACATCGTCGAGCTGGGTGAGCAGAGCCACAATACGGGTGTTCTGCTGGATGGCACGATGGAAGAATTTTTGTATGATGAAAATGGCAATCAAATCAGCATCTGCCGTTTTTGTCCCGGAGAAGTATTTGGTGCAGAACTGGCCTGTACTGGCTGGACGACAAGTCCGGTCTGTCTGCGTGCCAGTTCGGACTGTACCGTAATGCTGCTGGATTTCAGCGCATTGATGTCACAGAAAACGCTGTCCTGTCCCTGCCGGATGCAAGTCACAGCAAATCTTATGCAGGATATGGCGCAGCAGCTTCTCTTTTTTAACACCAAAGTGCGTATTTTAGCACAAAAACGGCTTCGAGATCGTCTGAAGATTTATCTTCAAACCTTGACACCCGATGAAAAAGGCTGTTACAGTCTGCCCTACACCCGGACAGAACTGGCGGATTTCCTCTGTGTGGACCGCAGTGCTCTTTCCCGTGAGCTGTGCCGGATGCGCGATGAGAGGATCCTTGATTTTTCCGGTGCAAAGATTCACCTGTTGAACCCAACGTTTTTGTATGGTTGGAACTGATAGTACTTCTAAATCTATGAAAAAAATTGTCTGCCGAATATTTTTGTTCGACAGACAATTACTTTTTAATCTTCTAGTGTACGACTACCGGACACATTTTTCAAATATTCCTTCGGGTCGCCGTTCAGAATCAAATCCGCATAGCCCAGTGGGTCATTGTAGATAAGGTAGTCCAGTTCCGTCTGCTGCGCCATGGTCACATCCAGTGCATCCTCAACCCCGGTACAGTCAATGGAAATTTTTCTCCCATCCCGGAGCAGCAGTTTCACGCATCCGGTGCCCATGTTGAATTTGCAGGTTCTTTCATCGTACTTCATATTCGTGTCCTTTCTGCCTTACGGCACTCTTACCGTGGTCTGTCGTGCTTTTTTGTGATAAGGTCTAGGACGTTTTTCGATGGAAGCAAGGGATTCGTTCTGTTTTCCAA
>OLRW01001716.1_pt1 | contig 13509 bp, 20 predicted proteins | sample 1672701 | NCBI WGS metagenome assembly OLRW01 (sample SAMEA3136715, study PRJEB25190) | human gut metagenome | biome: human gut; feature: human-associated habitat; material: faeces | place: Austria | collected 2013
AGCAATCATTTCCGAAAAGGGGCTGAGATCTCCCCCTACAGCATATGCCTCCAGCGCATCAAAGTATTCTAGCCGGTTCTCCTTTGCAATGGAGACCGGGAGAAAACCTGCAAACATAAGCTGGTAGTTCATCAACATACGGGATGTTCTTCCATTCCCGTCTACAAAGGGGTGAATCTTTACAAACTCAGCGTGTGTCCATGCGGCAAGCTCGATAGGATTTAGATCTGTCCGGTACGGCAAGTCTGCAAAGAAATTTTTGACCTGTCGGAACATTTCATTGGGGGCTGGTGGTTTGAAGCCTGCACCAGAGATGCGGACTTCCACGTTGCGGTACACACCTCCAACAAGGATGTTTTCCATCAGCAGTGCATGGATATCTTTGGCAATCGCCTCATCCAAATGCCTGCCTTCTGCGACACATTTTTTGACAAAAGCAAACGCTTTGGCGTGATTGGCCACCTCATAGATTTCCCGAAGTGTCTTGCCGCCAACGGAGAGGCCATCTTCGAGGATTGCTTTTGTCTGGATGAGGGTTAAGGTATTTCCTTCAATGGCGGTGGAGTTGTGCGCATATTCCACGTCGAAACTTTTTTCAAAGCTCTCCAGCGCCTCCTGCTGAATCTTGCTCCGGACCGTAGCAAGCTGTTCTTTTTTATGATAAAGAATGTCATAGTCCATATCTACTCACCTCCATCGTTGATTATTATACCTGGATCTTGGACAAACGCAACAGGGAAACTGAAAATAGGTTAAAAATCCAGATTGATAAATGAGAAAAGCCCCGCAGAGTATCTCTGCGGGGCTGCTTGTGTGGAGTGGTGGGATCCCACGATCTGCACGGGGCAGTACTCTAGTGAGTGTGTACTGCCGCCCGTGTGCATAAGAAAAACGTTCTATCTGTTACTCCGGCGGACCGCACAGAGCGCTGCGGTTACGGCGCAGACATCAACATCGCGGGAAAACAGAGAATGCTTACGCGCCAACCATGAGGACGGCGGTTAATTGAGCTTCCAACGCTTGCTGGCGGGCACGTTCTTCCCGGCGCTCGCTGGCGGAGTCCAGCACGGCCTCTTCTTCCTCGTCCTGATCCTCCTCCTCAAACCACTCATCGGAGTCCAACTCGTCCAGAAGATCGGATTTGATATCTTCAAACTCGCTGTCATCAATGCCGGTGATATCACCGTAGCAGTCGATCCGATACCAATCGTAGCCAGTAGGGATGTCGTCCAGGAAGTTGTAGAGATCCCTCCAATCGGTATAGTTGATGACCTCATTGTTCACGAAGTCGTCGAGGGCATCTTCTGCGTAGATATCCTCGATCACATGGTCGTAACCTCTGTTGTTTGCGCAGAAGTTATACAGATCAGACATGTCCAAAATATCGTCGATGAATTCTTGTCTTGTCATGGTGTGATCTCCTTTCTTATTCTATAGACACAAGAGAACCCCGCCGAGAAGAATGGAAGATCGACGGGGAACTCCGCGTGCGAATGGTCGGAGCGCTGGGACTCGAACCCAGGGCCTCCTGCCCCCAAAGCAGGCGCGCTACCAACTGCGCAACGCCCCGTGGAGCTGACACTCGGACTTGAACCGAGAACCGGTTGCTTACAAAACAACTGCTCTGCCAATTGAGCTATGCCAGCACGCGCCCCGTCTGTCCGGGTGTCAAGCGTCTTTCCGCTTTGCCAGTTAGCAGGATCTGCTCCGTGGCCTTTGGAGCACCTCCCGCCCACACTCTTTCTACGCATGAGCGCAGCTGTCAACGTATGGGAAGGAGAAAATTTCCCGGAGAAGAAACTCCAAACCATCTCTGGGAGGGGAAACAGCCACATCCCCAAGCCGTTTCCCATGGTTTTCCGACGGCACACCCTGTCGGGATTATGGGGTGAATTTTCTCGGCATTCCAGCCGACCGCCTTTGGGCCGGACTCGAACCGGCATCCGTGCCCAGATCATGGGCCGCTCTTCCAACCGAACTGAATCGGCCTGGTTGCGCTACCGTGGAGAAAAGGTTTGATTCTGCCCCAACCATCCAACGCCAAACAAAACACGTCTGCCTCACCGGCGCAACCTTTTCAGGTGGTTGAGGTGGTGCGGAGTACCGGACTCGAACCGGTATGGCAAGGCCGGCAGGACCTAAACCTGCTGTGTCTTCCAATTTCACCAACTCCGCAAATCAACCGGCATCGGTTTACTGTTGTCCCGTTTAACTTCCCCGCTGGGATGCACCGGCTGTGGTGGTTCCCCTCCGATTTGAACGGAGATTGCATCAGTTATGAGCTGAGCGTCCTACCATTGGACCAAGGAACCGTAGGTGCCTGTCTTTCCAGGCTGTCACCCGTCTGTCCGGGTTGTATTGGGTCCCCTGTGGGAGTCGAACCCACCCACGCAAAAAAAGGAGATACACCACAAATGAATATAATGCAGTTCTGGGTGATTACGCTGGAACTATCAACATCAAAGTGCTCACCACGGATCAGATGAATAAAGGGGCATCTTTGGCGACCTTGCGGGGAAAACGCCTTGTGATTTCCGGGGAGAGGCAGAAGCGTGGCTCCTTCATAAGGGGACATAGGAGAGGAAAAGCAGCGTGTACACCACCCTTCCTCTTATTAGGAAAACTGACACTATCCTAGTTATGGCCGTAACCACGGGACGAAATAGGGTCGTCTCAATCAAAGGGAAGCCATTTCGTCCCGTGGTCTTGGGATTAAGAGAGAGCTTTCTGGTCCTCTTTCAAAGCGGCCAGGAGGTCGGTGTGATACTTTTGATTGTTGTACCCGATGACTTTTTCCACGTAGGGTTTTTCTACCATGGCATAGTAGCTCATGAGGCCGGCAAGAACCTGAACGTCGTGCAGGGACCAAGGGGTTCCGTTTTGCCGGTCCAAGAGGTAGGAACAGACCATGGCGCGAAAGCGCTTTTTGTTCTTGTGGCCGATGGTGATTTCGTTGTCCTTATTGAGCATCACCCCCAGATTCCAGTTGCTACCGGCGCTAGAACCGTACCGCGTTTTCTCCTCTTTGATAAGAAAAGGGGCAGAGAACGCAGCCAGGGTGTTCTGGATGAGGGAGAGAACGGCCTCCGGACGAAAACCATACCGACTGGAGATGAGCAGGTCATCGGCGTAGCGGGTGTAGACAAACGTCTGCCGCTGGAAATTCCGCAGGGTGTTGAAGAGCGTGTAATCCACGGGGATCATCATAAGGTTTGTGAGCATGGGAGAGATGGGCGTGCCCTGGGGAAGACCCCCGTGGAGAAAGCAGAGATCCAGCGCCGCTTCCAAAGCAGACCGCCCCCGTTCGGTTTCGCAGACCGAGGAGAAGGGAAAGATCTGCGACAGCATGGACAGGAGAAAGGGGAGGGTGGTAGACCCGAAGAAGTTGGAGAAATCCACCTTCAGAAACCACCGGCTCTGGTTGCGCTGGTGCTTGCGCACGGCGTCTACGGCACACCGACCTGGGACATAGGCGAAGGCGCTGGTGTGGTAGAGGGCAAGAAAGCGAGTTTCCAGAAGCCCTTTCAGAACCCGAAGGGCGTGCATCAACTCTGGAACCGGTGCGTTGATTTCCCGAAGCCCACCGGACTTTTTGGGAATATGGAAGGTGGTGTAAAGCTGCGAGCGATCCTGCTGATAGAGGGCTTGATGGTCTGCGACAAACTGCTCCAGAAGAGAAATCAGGGTCTCCGGAGAGGCCACATGACTCAGACTGGGTGGAATGTTCGTGGAGCAATAGGTTCTGGTATTGGATTCGTGGTGGGCGATGGTAAATTTGCTGAGGTCCACGGGGCCGGCCAAAATCTCCTCCAAGGTGAGTTGATGGACGGCAGGGGACTGCTTGACGGTAATGTATGGCATAACATGCCTCCTCTCTGGGGATTGGTCTGTAATCTTTATGGAGAATCTGGAGTCTAACAAGCTCTTCAGTATTACTAATAAGCTCTTGGGATGTTCCGCGATGCGAGCTGCGGCGACCCATCGCCGAGGGTTGACAAATCAGTCCACCCTTGCTATCACTGGACGGCTTGCTGTTCCATTTGGGTTCGGTTGGGATTTGGGTCGTTTAACTCTCGGTTTCAAGGTTCCCCCAGGCGCTTTCGGACTGATTCTCCTTCGCACTCAACTGCCACGATCGTCTGGGATCAAGTATTAGGGCTCTTACCTGCGTGCAGCGGAATCTCCTTGGGGAGCCAAATGTTCCGCCGGTTGACAACACGGCGGGCCTTTTCAAAGGGGTGAAAAAGCAATGCATTACAGACGTTCCTGTTTGTTTTAGAGGGGAAGACCCCCGGTGGCAGGATCAGAGCGCTACCACCGAGGGAGCAAAGGCGTCCACCAGAATGAGATTGTGCATGGGATCGCCCTTGACGAGGTTGATGAAGTTGGCCACCCCCAGCGCCACCACCGTACGAACGGTGGGAACCACGGAAAGGGTAATGTTGCAGGCGGAAACGGGGGTCTCCTCTGCGGCTTCCTCATGGGAGAAGGCCATGCTCTTGAGGAAGTTCTCCACAGCCTTTTTATCCGACCAGTCGGCAGCGTAGTGCTGCGCGTCGGTGAGGCGCATCCGAAAATCGAACATGGCTTTGACGTAGGAGCTGCCTTGACAGGCCTCGGCGATTTGGCGGCGGAGATCGATATTGTCCACGCACAGGAAGACATAGCCAGAAAGCTTCTGGCCGGTCCAACCCTCGGGGACCAGTTTGAGGCCACGGTCGATGTCCGGATTGATGGCGCGAAGCTGGTTGGCGGTGGCTTCAATTTTCAGCTTGCCGAGATCGGTTTCCCAGAACATCTGGTTGGCGATGTTGTGTGCTTCCACCCGGTCAAAATCGTAGAGGGTGATTTTTGTGATGCCGAACCGGGCAAGGTTCTCGGCGACCGTAGAGCCGATGGCTCCGCAGCCGATGATGTGAACCCGGGAAGTGAGCATATCGGGCTGGAAAAATTCATAGCTTTTGGACAGATCCATGAGGTACCTCCTTCTCAGTGCTTCTGTTTGCCTTTTTTCTTTTTGCCTGCGTACTGCGGCAGGTCCAGATCGTCATCATCGTCTTCGTACCCGTACCCGTAGTAGTAGCCATAGATGGGGTCACGCTCATCCTCATCCTTCTCTCCCTGCTGCCCGTAGTACGGCCATCCGCTGTAACCGGAATAGCCGGCGGGTTTTTTGGGAGAGGATGACTTGGCGGGGGTATAGACCTTTTTCTTGACCAGCTGATCTGCCTCCTCCAGGAAACTATCCAGGGTGGGGCAGACCAGGTCAATATCGGCGTCCTCATAGAGTGTATTGGAGGCCAGATCGTAAATTTTAACGGTGTGCTCCAGGCGTTTGTTCCAGATCATGAAGATGTAGAACATATCGTCATCCAGCTGGTTCAGGATCTCTTCCTGGTGAGTGAGATCCACAGAGGAGGGAGACGTGCCCATGTTCACGTGGGAATGCCCCTGCATCCGGATGGCGTTAAAGACCTCATCCTCCTGCGCATAGAGCCACTGGGTGTATTCTTTCTGATCGGTGTTGACATTGGTTCCGTCCACCTGTTGGGGGTAGACAAGGATGTCCTCGATGACGAAGTGGAGGGGATTGTCCGGGTCCCGGGTGACGGTGCCGTGCCAGGCCACCTCCGAGCTGTAATGCTGGAGAAGAGATACCATTTTGACATAGGCAAGAGGGGTGAACTCCAGGATGGGAATATCGTCCTCTTTTGAAGTCCAAACGAACTGTTTGGTGTAGGAAACTTTCCCGTCGGACATTTTGAGGGAACGGAGGGTAGCCTCAAAATCCTTTTTGATTTCCTGAAGGAAAGCTTCGGTGATGCGAATGGGTTTACTCATGATCGGTCTCCTTTCCAGTTTCTTCCTGATCCTCTAACCAGAGGACAGCATCCAAGGGGGTGACTCTGGTGCCGTCAGGCAGCTCCATGCACAAGGTTTCTGTATTCCGGCACAGGGCTCCAATGAATTCGTCCCCGACAACAGAGTCCGTGAAATTGAGGTTCCGGGCGGAGGCCACACAGGACCCCACCGCCATGACGTAGTCGTGTCTCCGCAGGGCTTCCTGAATCTCCATCTGGTGATTGCCCAGGCATCCAAATCTATCCAGATGGGGATTTGGCATCGAACCGGAAAACTCTGTGGGGTATCCATAACTCTCTAATGCGGTTACACAAACCATTTTGGAGTCAATGCGGAAGGCAGCACAGGTGTGGATCTTGATGCGACCTTCCTGGAAGACGGCGCGGAGAAGTTTTTCCATTCTCTTCTTGGTCATTTCACCGCTCAAACGCTGATAGAAGTAACTGTGCGGGTTGTCTGCGGTGACCTCGAACACGTCGGGATCATAATCGTCCAAGACGGTGTCTACCAGGAAGGTGATCTCAGTCCCATGGACGGATTGGAGATACAAGGATTTGCTGCGCAGGAAGTAATCCATGAGCTCGGAATCCCCGCCGTTTTCTTTGGAGCGGCGAATCTTTTCCTCCAACCCCACTTTCTTGGTGAGATAGGCTTCCCGATCCCGACAGACACGAGAATACTGGTCACTGATCCGGCGGAGGGCTTCATCGGTGTTGCGAATTCCAGATAAAACTTCTCGCAGTTCTTCCTCTTCAAAGCGACGCTCAAACCCTGCCAGACCGGAACGGATGCGGAGCCCACGAATGTCATACTTTTTCGTGAGTGCTTCCACCGCCAGCAGATAGGCTTCCTTGGTGCGCTTGGTGAGGGAGAGAAGTAGGTCCAACTCCTCCTTGGTCAAGGGCTTTTCCTGAAAATACCAGGGAACCAGACGGGGGAGCAAGGACTGAAGCAGGTGCCACCGAGACAGGCTGAGTCCTTCAACAAAGACACAGGTGCGCCTGTGTCCCTCATTGACAAAAATCTTTGCATTGACCCCTTTCTGGTGGAGAAACTCGGCAACGTCCGACAAGGGATGGTACTCCGCAGGAAGGATCTTTCCCTCTTCTAGGAGAGAAAAATAGGAACGCACATCGTCTCTGGGCATAACAACATCGCTGATTACTAGAAAAGGATGTTCTGTGGACGGGGCGTACGCCACTTTTCTCTCCATATCCTCGGTGGAAACTTCGTTTCTTCGGATTATAAACGACTCCCCTTCGGGGATGCGCTCGGGCAGCAGGGCCCGAGCCGTGGCGAGAAACGAGCGGTCCTGCTGGTAATCATCTGCATGAAGATTGGGGGCGAAGGCTTCCAGTTCCTGCGAGAGTAAGGTGGCTTCTTGGATAGCAGTGGAAAACATCACGACACTCCTTTCAAGGAAAGATAAGAGAAGCCCGCCGGAAAACCCGGCGGGCTATGCTCTACGGTTAGGCGTTATCGGCCTTCACCACGTTCAGGAGGTAGCACTTCTCGGTGATGCCGAAGTCCGCAAAGGTCTTGTCCAGGTCGCCGGGACCCAGGGGTTCGCTGTTCAACTGCATGATGCCTCTGGTGTAATCCACACCGGTTTCCTCCAGGGCAGCGCGGAGGGTTGTGTGCTCGTCGATGATGATGGGGTCGTTGCGCTTGACGGTATTCCCAGTGGTAACTTTAATCATAATAAAATCTCCTTTTCTGTATTATTTATAATAGGTATGGAAGGGGAGAGAGGCGGGGAAACCTCCCCGCCTCGGGTGACGGTCAGGCCAGGGTGATGTTGGAGAGGACCTCAGCCCGTTCCATCTCTACCTGGCGCAGGGCGGCGGGAATCTGTGCCTCCACCTTGTTCAGCTTCATGACGGCGTAACCAACCTTGTCGGCGGCGTACTCCTTGGCGTCTTCCACATCATTGGGGATGCACAGGGTGATGACGGCCAGCTTCTCCTCATCATGGGTGGCGGAGGAGAAACTTGCCCCATACTGGTTGATGGAGCCGGTGCAGGTGGTGGTCCCTACCCGGAAAACCTCCTCCTGCTTGCCGTCCTCATTGGCTTCATAGAGGCGGAGCGTCTTGGGGGCATACTGTTCCAGGGTGCGGATGTCCTCCAGGGTGTGGGAGGAGATGACGGCCATTGCGTCACCGATGATCTTGATGTTTGCCATATTACGGTACTTCCTTTCTGTGGGCTTTGCCCGTGATTTTTTGGTTCCGTCCGCCGTGCAGAAAGCACGCCCACGCCGGACCACGGGGAGGTGGAACCACCCGGCGCAAAAAAGCCCGCCCCTTATGGGGCGGGGTGGAGAAGGGCGAGAAGTTCTTCCTCTTGGACAGAGGGAAGAGGGGTAATCAGTTGTAGGCTTTCTTCGTCGAAGTGCCAAAAAGCCCCCGCTAAGACATAATAATTGCAACCGGGGTCAGATATTTTGACGACAAATTCCTTTCCGATCATCTTTTTCATTTCTTCGTTGCAGCCGTATCTGCAATTTTTCACCTCTGGCGTTACCACAACGGTATCTCCGACCTGAAAACTCAAGGGATCACCTCCTTAGAAAACAAAAGCTGGGTCAGCTCCTCTTCCTCGATGGAAGGAACAGACTCCTGAAAGCATCCTTCGTCCCAGTTATAACGACCGCCATCCGCATCGATGGAGTAGCGGTCGCAGTTATGGTTGCAGGAATACCAAGCATGTACAACCTTTGCGATTTGACCGCAGAAGCGGTCCATGTTATCGATCCATCCAAAAGCACAGTCATAGTTTGGCTCCGGCACGATGGAAACAAAGTCACCTACAGAAAACTTCGGCAAAGAAAAACACCTCCTTACAATAGAATGGAAAGAAACTCTTCTTCTGCAATGGGGTCCGGGGAATCAATCAGATCCTCTTCGAAGCAGGTATCGTTCCAAAAGAACATCTCATCGTCAATGTTGAGATTATAGCAAGCGTGATAGACCTTTGTGATTTCCGCCTCTAGGCCGGCATAGCGAAGCATAGAGCTAACCATGGGACATGCTTTTGTTTCGCTGAGAACCTCTGCCCGGTCTCGGGAAATAATACGGACCCGGTCTCCGACTTGATATTTCATGGGGGACAAAACACCTCCTTAATCTTCGAACTCACGGCTGAGAACAAAGTCATGCCGGGATAGAATGTCGTCCACGGCGTTGCTCTCTGGGTTATAGAGGAAATAGGTGAGCATCACGGTGCCGTCCCGATAAGCAGCGTCAGCGGAGGCATAACTGATGTAGGCATACTCGGGGTCTGCGGCGTTCAAAACCTCCCCGTCTCCGGTTTGACCATTGATGACCAGGCCGATGCAGCGCTCCATGATAACGGTGCCTTGCCGGTGGGTCAAAACCTCCTGGGTGAGTTCAGAGGAATCGTAGAGAACATAGTCTGTAAGACCGGCCTCCTCCAACTCCATGAGGAAAAGCTCCTCCGTCTCTAGGTAATCCAACTCCTCCAGGGGAATAGGGGATTCCTGGGATTGGGGAAAGGGCAGCCAGTGGGTGGTACCGTCCTCATACCCCAGCTGGACTCCGTGGGGTGTGAGGTCCATGTCTACATGGGTGGGTTGGGTAATCCCTCCGGCGGCTCCAGCAGAAAGCAAAGCGGCCATCAGGATAGAAAACAGTTTGGTGAGCATTTAAAATTCCTCCTCGATAGATTGGGTGTGGGCCGGAGCGTTGTGCCCATAAGCAGGACGCGCCTCCTCCCAAAAGAATACTGCCCCTAGAAGAAGCAGTGATAGCGCGTAGGGCATGGCGGCGAAGAGAAAAACCAAGGGCTTAGGGATATTCATAGAACCACCCCCATTTCTCGCAGCTCCTCCTCGGCCTCCCGCATGGTGTCGGCGGAGAAGAGAAAGGTGCCGTTGAGAAATACCTCAAGGTGCTCTCCGCGCACCCATAAGAACTTCAACATAGGAAACCCTCCTTCGATAGAATGGAACGGAGCTCGGCCTCGGAAACCTCGCATTGGTTGCAGGGAAGATGCTCAGGGTGATACTCCAGGTCAAAGTAGGGGTACCAGTCATCATAATTTGCGGTTCCGAGGGAGAGAATCCGCTGGTTCGTTTCTGGATTGTAAAAATCCAGAATATCATCATGCTGCTCAACCATCGGATCATTGGGGCGCATAGCACAGAGGACGGGCTGCGGAGGGAAGGAAAACTTCGGAGGCTGTTCCGCCACCGTAAGTTCTCCACAATGGCTACGATAGCCGTCGTCGGGATCCTCCAAAACCTCATAGGATACCCCATCCAGAGTGAAGACCACCCCGTAGCCATACCCTTCCGAGGAAAGCACCTCCACACCAGAGAGCAGATGCTCGCCCTCCAGATCATACAAACTCTGGGGCATAGAACCCCTCCTTTCAAAAATCCTTTCGATGCACTCTGCGTTCTCACGGGCTTGTGACCGTCCGCCTGGAAACCTTTTGGGCTCCGGCGGGCCGCATTACCCCGCCCTGGAAAACCCCTCCAGGACGGGGAAGAAAGGAACGCGCCGCATAAGCGGCAAATGGGGGAAATGCTCCCTCCCAAACTGAACAAAAAGAGGGAGCGGTGGCGGAGACGGTGGGATTCGAACCCACGGGCGAAACCTTCGCCAACGGCTTTCAAGGCCGGCACCTTCAACCACTCGGACACGTCTCCATGGAAAGGTTCTCATAGGGAGAACCTTACAGGGGAGCTCACAGCCCCATGAGGCCCAAACGGGAAACCTTGCGAGGCTGGGGAGCAGCTGCCGGGGGAATGATAAACTCCCGGATGTCGAACCACTTGTCCTCCAGGATGTTGCCGAACCGGAAGACCATGGTGCCCCAGGCGGACTCCTCCACTCGGACGAATGTACCGGGGAGGTCCTCCCACCGGGAAACCCCGGCCACCTCCAGCACACGGCGGATGGCCTGGATGCCTCGTCCAAAGAAAACCCTACGGCGGCCTATCTCGTCGTAGGTATCCAGGGAAATGCCGCCCACTTGGTAAACCCGTCCGGCTGCCTCCATGGTGAGATAGAAAACCATGGACCCGTCCTCCTGGACACCGAAGTTGGTGCCGGAGATCTTTGCGTTCAGTGTTCTCATAAAAACCTCTCCTTTTAAATCTCGTGCCAATGAAGCCCTCTGGCTTGGTACAATGGCTCAAAATGAGCGTCCATAAAGCTATACCCAGCCCCATCGATGCCGAAGAAATATCCGTATTCCTCGTGATAGAAAACCCGGAAGCCGCAGCGGCTCAAAACCTCTACGCCGTCGCCTTCCTCTACCCACCAGATATCACAGGGGTCGTGGAAGCTCCACATGGTGCCCCACATGGGAAGGACGTCGTCGTAGAAAACCTCACAATCTTCGCGAGGCACCCAGAGGGAAGGACCTCCATCCAAATGGACGAGAAACCTTTCCCTACCAACTTTCTCCAACTCACCCTCTCCCGGCTCCGCATCGCAGACAAAAACTCTGTCGCCTACGGCTGGATGGGTGACTTCCTCCCACTCGTCTGGTGCGTGGGACATCAGCTCGGAAACCATCATAGTGGGGATGGCGTTAAACTCGCTCACCCATAACTCTGTACAATCCCGGACGGACTTGTACTCTTTGATCATGAGGAAACCCTCCTTTCTGAAAAACCTTTCTCAGAGAACGGGGAAACCTCGGCAGGCTCCCGCCCATCAGAGGCGAAGTAAGCCACCGTCATGTCATGGGTGGCTCGGATGGCACAGCGGTCGCAGTCGATCCGCATCCCGCGACGGCAGCAAACCTTGCAGGAATACCGAAAACTTTTCACGGCATCCCGGACGCTCATGGCGTCGTATTGCAGGTCTACGCCCACTTGCTCAAACTTCGTCATGCCGAAAAACCTCCCTTCTCATGACGATACTGAAGCTTCTCAGAGGCAAAACCTCAGCCGATGCTCTGGCGAAGGCAAGCCCTTCCAGAAGGAAAAACCTCAGGGAAAGCTGCCATCTGCCGAAGCACAGCGAAGGCAAACCCTCAGGGTTACGGTAGGTTACACCAGAATATGACCCTCTCTATAGCAAAATCAAAAATTTTAAAATAGAAAAGGTTATATTTAGACGTAACCTAGCGTAACCCAAGAAATCTCTCAGGCTTGGGGTGCTCTGTGTTTACACGGGCTTGCAACCGTCCGCCAGAGGGGAACTCTAGCGGGCCACATTACCCCAAGGGTTAGGGGAGCGAAGCTCCTCCTTGCCCCAAGGGCTAGGGGAGGGCATAACCCTCCCCCGGTGCTCAGGCGACCTCAGGGGAAACCTCGGTGGTCTCGGCCTCAGGAACCTTAGGGACGGCAACCGTCTCAGGCTCGGAACCTTCGGGCGCACCTTCGGCCTTGCTCTCGACATCAGTACCCTCGGCCTTCTTCGCCTTACGACGGCGCTTTTTGGGGGCGGGTTCCTCGGGAACCTCTTCCCCGTTGCGCTTGGCCAGAAGGGTCTTATGGTCCTCAGCGCACTTGGAAACCTTCTCCCGCAGCTCAGAGAGCTGGACATCCAATTCCTGAATCTTCTGATCCAGATAGGAACGGGCTTCCTCGGACTGCATGGCTTTCCGGGTGGTGACGAAACCTTCCCGGGTTCCGGTGAGTTCACCGATGCGCTTTTCTGCCTTCTTCCACTTGTTGAGAATCTTCTTCTCAGCCATGAGGAAATCACGGTCCTCGTCGCTCAAAACCTCTACCTGGGCGATGCGGATGCCCAGGTCGGTCTCTACCGAGCGGGTGAAAAACCGCAGGGGCGTGACGCTCCAGACCTTATGGGACTGGAAGGTCTTGTCCTCGCCGCGACTGACGTCGTTGCGGTCGTCCATAAACTTCTGGCAAAAGCCGACCAGATTGTCCACGTCATACTCCTGGACACGGAGTTCCTTGCTCAGGGCAGTGCGCTCCCCGCAAGAGAGCATTTCCCTCCAGAGGGGGAAGATGGCCTCGCGCAGAGCCAAAACCTCAGAGGGCTTGGCTTTGGGGGAGTTCTTCGCCCGAGCATAGGCGGAAACCGCCTCAAAGAGGGTCTCCATGTTCTTTTTGTAAACTTTGAAATACCCCTCAGAGACGCCGTGCTCAGCGCAGAACTTCTTGTCGATCATGCGACGATTGCCCTGCTCATGGGCCGCCAGAAGGACGGGACGCATGGCGTTGATGTTATAGACTTTCTTGTTCTCCATTGATGTATCTCCCTTGCGTTTTACGGCCGCCGCCTAAACTCTGCTCCGGAGAGCATGACGGAACCCTCGAAGCGTTCAGAGGAACGTTCCCGGCGGTGGGTATACTCTGACCCATGGCGCGGGATCCTCCGAGGCCTCGAGGGCTCGACATGCCCTCAGGGCTGAGAGAAGTCCGAGACTTGCCGCCAGAAGGGGATCCACAGTTCCCGCCCAACGGGCCTGCTCAGCATCATCTGTCACAGGCGGGATCCGTCCAGGCGTCACGCTATGGGCCCTCCGGGAAGCAAGGCTCGGGGGAGTCTCACAGGGAGAAGGCAGATTATTCTGTTGTGCTCCATGCTCTCGATTGCACCCCGCCCTTGCTCCCAGCGGCTCGACGCTCAAAGCGGAGCCTCACGCAAGCGGGGGTCCTCACGGCCATGGAATGGCCTGGGTGACTAACCCTCATGCA
>OLRW01001721.1_pt1 | contig 13491 bp, 14 predicted proteins | sample 1672701 | NCBI WGS metagenome assembly OLRW01 (sample SAMEA3136715, study PRJEB25190) | human gut metagenome | biome: human gut; feature: human-associated habitat; material: faeces | place: Austria | collected 2013
AGTTTTGTGTAAACAGAAAAAACTGATATAAGATATGTCATTAGTTATCGAGGACGGAGCCCGTTTTGGGGACTCTGTCCTTGTTTGTATTATAATGCAATTTCCAGGCATGTCAAGCAGGCTGTCATCCGATGGAAATACAGTTTTTGATTTTGTGACTTTTCGGAGCTGGCGGTTAAATCCTTCGATGGTGTTGGTCGTATAGATCAGGCGTCGGACTGCTTCTGGATACTCCCGCCGGTGACGATTTTCACCAAATCCACATCTTTATTTTTTTAATAACTTTTTAGCTTTTGATGCTGTAAACTGAATAATCGGTCCTGAGATAATGATCGTTACGATTGTACATATGCCAAACTTTCCCCCCAGCAAAACTCCGGTAAGTACCATAACAATATCCAGTATCATCCGCACTGCTTTTACCTGCCAGCCGTTCTTTTCCGCAAGAGAAAAGGTTAATGCCTCGTAAGAACCACGTCCCAGTGAAGCTGCCGCATAAACTCCTGTTCCGACTGCAAAAAGCATGACTCCCAGCAACATAATCAGTGCATTCACCCACAAATGCGTACTGTACACATGTGCATTTGCAAACAAATCAACACAGAGGCTATACACAAGCTGATAAATAATCGTACCAATATGTATCTGTGATCTGTCATAGAAAAATGAGAATACGATCATAATTATGGCTACAATCAGAGATGCCATGCCTATACTTATATGAAATGTCCTTGAAATCCCCTGCCACAAAACAGCAAGGGTTGCCCCTCCAAATCCCGCATACAATGCAAGGGTAATGCCATATGCTGCTATGATCGAACCAATCACAATGATTATTATTTTTTTCGTCCATTCTGTTTTACTCATTGTTATAGCCTCCTTTTATTTTTATTTGAATTCTTACTACGCATTTTATCTTTATACTATAAATGAGCAAGTTCGTGATTTTGCATAAAAGAAAGACACCTTGAATTCGATTGTGTTGTATAATGAAAGTGACCAAACCAACATTTACAGCATTCACGAAAGAAGGTGTCTCCTGCAAATACTATACATCATTCAGCATTCATATACAACCAGTTTAAAAAATTAGGTTTATGCAAATCGTATTCTAATGCCAACTCCTCCGGTACAGTCCTATTTTCTTTGTGACTGTTGGTACGTTTCTGAAAAAATAATCAACACCTTTGCCGTACAAGGATTTCATACCATTGGTGCTTTGAAAACAAATCGTTTGCTGTACCCGTCAGGAATGAAAAAGAAGCTCAGCGAATTGGCTGCCGAATTATCCGTGACACATAAAAACTTTGATCTTGTGACAGTTAAAGGCAGAAACTCTTCCTTAACCCCGACCATGAGCACACTACCCGCCTGACTGAATTTTATGGCATTGTCCATAATATTCGACAGAATCCTTCAAATCTCCGCTCTGTAGTTTATTCATACCCAGCACATCATTTACCAGAGACACCAGATATTTCAGGGATTCCATTACCTTTTCTCTGATCTTCTGCTGCATCTGTGGATCATCTGCGTACTGATTTCCATTTCCCTCTTCTACCTTGTGGGTTTTATGATGTTCCAGGCACCTAATCCAGATTCTTTTGTAACGTATCGATCAATTCTTCAATAATTATTGGCTTGGATAAGAATCCATCCATACCGCATTCCAGAACTTTCTTTCTATCCTCATCAAAAGCATTAGCAGTTATGGCAAGAATGGTAATTCCCGACAGTGCCGGATCAGTAAGCGCACGGATCTGCCTGGTAGCCTCATATCCATTCATTACAGGCATCTGCACATCCATCAGTACCAGATCATAATCCCCTGGTGTTGAATTTTTAATTTTCTCCACTGCCTCTGCTCCATTTTCTGCTGTATCAACCAGGAATCCATATTCTTTCAGAATTTCCACTGCAATTTCACTGTTCAGTTCATTATCTTCCACAAGAAGTATACGCCTGCCTCTGAAATCTAAATCTGCTGCCGGAAGAATCTTATCCTCTGCCTGGGCCTGTTTCTGACCGATGGCAGCCATCAGAGTCTCTCTGATATCTGACATAAACAGAGGTTTCGCGCAGAATGCAGTCACTCCTGCAGTTCTGGCTTCTGTTTCGATATCTGACCAGTCGTATGCAGTCAGAATAATGATCGGCGTATTGTCATCAAGACTGCGGATCTGACGTGTAACTTCAATTCCATTCATATCCGGCAGACGCCAATCGATGATATAAGCATGAAATGCATCCCCCAGCTCCATTGACTGTCGTGCACGGAGAACAGCCTCTTTACCCGAGACTGTCCATTCCGAACGCATTCCAACCTTTACAAGCATCTTTGTTACACTGTCACAGGTGTTAAAGTCATCGTCTACAACCAATGCCTTAAGACCCTCTAGTTCCGAAATCTTCTCTATGCGATGATGCTCAGGCTGAGTCCGAAATGGCAGACGGACTATAAACTCGGTGCCTTTGTCCTGCTCTGTCTGAACCTCAATAGTACCGCCCATCATATCCACGATGTTCTTGGTAATGGCCATTCCAAGTCCCGTACCCTGAGTCCTGCTGACTGTAGAAGTCCGCTCCCGCTCAAAAGGAGAAAAGATCTTCTGTACAAATTCCTGACTCATTCCAATTCCGTTATCCTTTACCCGAAATTCATACAGTTCGCTGCCTTTTACTTTTCCCGGGTACTGTCTGAGACGGACAGAAACGGTTCCGCCTGCCGGAGTAAACTTAACCGCATTTGACAAAAGATTCAGCAGTATCTGGTTCAGCCGCAATTTGTCACAATAGACATCCTCATTCGTAACATCCATGGCATCCATATAAAGCTCCAGCTGCTTCGCATGAATCTGTCCACTGATGATCGTCTTCAGATCATGAAGCACATCCGACAGACAGACTTCTGTTTCTTCCAGATGGATCTTTCCGCTCTCAATCCGGCTCATATCCAATATATCATTGATCAGTGAAAGCAGATGCTTACTGGAAGAAAGAATTTTGCCCAGATAATCCTGAACCCTTTTTTTGTCATCAATATTACTTGCAGCCAATGTTGTAAATCCAATAATCGCATTCATTGGTGTCCGGATATCATGAGACATATTGGAAAGAAAAATACTCTTCGCCCTATTTGCAGTCTCTGCCGCATGGACTGCCTCAGAAAGAGCCTGGTTCATTTTCCGGTCAGAGGTACGGTCTGACATAACCAGAATATATTTCTTTTCCCCGTTTACCTCACTTCCCATTGCAATATTATGAAACCAGCGCCTTTCCCCTGTCTTCCGATGTATAAATTCACAATCCCACTCCTGCTGTTCATGAACCGGAATTTCTTTCAGATGATTCTTCTGAAAGTCTTCGGAATCTGCAGGGTGCAGTTTTCTTAAAACACGAATATCCTTGCGAATCTGTTCTACTGTAATACCCAGCAGTTTTTCCGCATTAGGGCTGACGTAATCCGTCTGATATGTTTGGGCATCCAGCATCAGGAAAACGTCATCCACATTCATTGAAAGCTTTTGAAACAGCTCATCACGGTACCGGATCTCCACATCCTTTCTTCTGAGATTTTTCCTGTTTTTCTGGATAATAAGACTGATAAAAAAGGCAGCAATGCAAAGTACAACAGCTCCAACAAGAAGCATCGTGGTAAACTGCAGATTGTTCATACTGGCATTGACAATATCAGCCTGGACAAGTCCCAGAAACATCCAGTCCTGAATATCCGATTTTTCATAGACCAGATAATAATTTCTTCCATCCAGATTCAGCAACATCGCATCAGTACGTCCCGCTTTAAACTTCTCCAAAAGGACATTGATCTCTTTTTCAGACATATCAGAATACCTACTCAGAAAACCGAAGAAATTATACACTTTTCCCCATAACTCGGAAGAATGATCAATCACAACACGACCATCCGGATGAATAATAAAACTCTGGGCATTTCCATCAAAAGCAGAAATATCCAGTACATCTACGATATCAGAATTTTCATAAGCAATGGCAATCGCATCATATTCAAATCCCTGATAAATTCCATGCGCCTTAGGTGTGGCAAAAACAAGCAGCTGGGATTTTCCGGGAACTGCTGCATTCGCTATCACATCATTTCCCTGCCGGATATCCTCTTCAATATTTTCCTGTAATCCAAGATACCCGGTTTCACCTGTCGCCATCTTGTAGTCACCGTCAGATGATAGAAAAAAGAATTCCAAAAAGCCTGCATCTTCCTGCGCTTTCTTTATATAATCACGGATCTCGTCTTCACCGGAAATATTCTGCAGATTCTCGCCCCAAATATGGAGGTAAGTCAGGTTCTTATTTGTCAGTTCTCTCAGCATCTGATCAGACTGATGAAGAACTTCCGTCAGATGAGAAACACTTTCCTCGTAAATAGATTTCGACATAAACTTATAATATCGGAAAACAGCCAGAACAACTCCTATAAAGAGAAGAAGAAAAGCAACTATTCTTAATCCTTTTTTCCTGACAGGTTTCTTTCTATTTCTATTATAATTCTTAACATCCATTTTTCTCACCTCAGGGTTATGTAATCTTCAGGTTCTGCAAGAACGGCATTACCACCTGAAACATATGCTGTCCAGGTATCTTTCACAGATGTAGCTCCTCCATCAAATATCATATTTTCATCTACAGGATAAGTTTCCATATGCTGCGGTGTGGCAAGACAGGTCACCGTGAAAGTATCCTCATCCCGAACTGCCTTTCCATCCTTTGTAACTTTACTTAATGTATAGCCATCTTCCGTTTCATTAATTTCCACAGAAATACCACTAACCACTGGCAAAGAGCCACGGTTAAACGGAATAAATCCTCCCTCATAGCCTTCTACAAAGTTTTTGATTATTTCTTTCAGCTCAGCCCCACTCATCTTGCTGCTGTAAGCCGCCAGACCATTTGGCATGATCATGTCACCTGCCATTTTTTCTGTGTAACCGGCTTTCAGCACATTTCCCGTAAAGCTGTTTCCGGTTGCGATCAGCACATCTGACCCATAGATGCCACGTAGCGTGTTTGCCATAACAGAATATGCTGCATTTCCTCCACTGCTGTGGAAACGGTTGGAATACGACTTCTGTGAATCCAGCACGATATCCTCAGAAGCAGTTTCTTCCTCAAGAAGCTGAGAATTAAATGACTGGTATGCCTGCCCTGCATCGTATTCTCCTGAGATCATTTTGGAAACCACATCCTTGGAAACAGAGAAAAAGTCACTTGACGCAATACGGATATACATATGGTTTTCTTCGATCACAGGTTTTATATCTTTCAGATATTCCGTAAGCTGCATATCCACCTCCTGACTGTAGCTTAACAGATCCTGTCCATCACTAATGATCCTGTTCTGCGCATCCTCTGAAAACATTGTATCCAGTACCTCCATTGCTTTCTTTCTGCGTGTTTCATCCTTTGTCAGATCATGGTTTAAGGCCACCTGGAAATATGGCGTAGTCATAATCCACTTTTCACCGTTCTCCTGAAAGAATGGAAGAAATGTTGTGTTAATGCCCTGATCCTGGAACATTTTTACACCGAAAGAACTGCCAAAGTACATGGCAAGCTTGCCACTTTTGTACATCTCAACAACATCATCATAATTCATATTCAAATCTTCCTGACTAAGCCCTGTATCCTGAATAAACTGTTCCATACGTTCAAAAGCCTCTGGCCAGACGGTATCGTCCAGACCTTCTCTCTTTGTATTTTCCGAGTCACTGTAGACCGTCCGCCACTTGCGTCCTTCCACAGAAGACAACTCTGATATAGACAGACCCTGCAGTGTTTCCATACAGGTATAATCATAAGAATAGTCTGCCGTAAATCCACGAACACCCACTTTGTCAAATGCCTGGCAGGCGGAAACAAAACTCTCGTAATCTGTTGGCAACGGGATATCATATTTTTCAAAAAGGTCTTTGTTCACTACAAAACCATGGGCATCTGCACACACAGGAAGCCAGTTTACGCTTCCATCCTCGTTCCTGAAATTGCTGAGGTAGGTATCATAGACAGCACCTGCCGCATTGGTTGTGGAAAGATCCATCAGACTGTCTTTCAGGGGACTTGCATCATGCAGGGAAAATCTGCAGCAGGTTATAATATCCGGCAATCCACCGTTTTCATCAAGGAACTTGTAGAAATCCAAATCATTATTCCCTACAACAAACTCGACATTGATATCCGGAAGCTGTTCCTGGATATATGGTGCATATTTTTCATACAGGTTTGTGCTCCATAAATATACTGTGATTGTTTCTGCATCTTCTTTTTCCGCACTCTTCCCGCCACAGCCTGACAGAAGCGATACGGCTGTCACCATCACTAAAAATACAGACAAAACCTTGCTCCATTTTTTCTTTTTCATTACAAGTTCTCCTAATAGAATTGTTATAGTCACGTCTATGAAATAACACCGTAAAAAAGCACTGCCAAACAGACAGTGCACCTCATTTCATGCAACTGGCTGCCATTTTACAGGCCCTGTAGCTTTGCGTCCCAGACTTTCATCTGGTTTGCCGATCGTCCTTTTTAAGCTTTTAAACTTATGCAAAAAACTGATTTTATTATACTTTAACGCTCTATTATACACAAGAAAAAAAATAACCGTTTTAACGTTCCAAAACAAAAAAGCCGAAAGCCACATTGTTATCCGTGACCTCCGACTCATCTTTTAGAAAAACGGTTAATCCATGATATATTATTTTCTTGAGTGAATTTTTACCCTACCTTGATCACCCTGTATCATTTAATAACTTCTTCTCTTGTCATAATCCCCGTAAATTGTTCAACGCCAAAACGTCTCATAAACATTTCACATTTGCATAGGAAAAAATAATAAATATTTAATCCGCAACCACTTAATCCTTCATAATTCCCCTGACCTTTAGAAATCAGCAAATCAGCGTTCTTGATCTCCTCCATTGCTTCCTGGGATATTGCTCCTATAACGTTACCTGGCATTCCTGTACCGTTTCCAATTACCTTTTGCGCAACATTTTCCATATGAATATATTTTGCATCCTCTAATATCGCATCATTTAGAACCGGCTTTCCTCTTACAATTACAGATATATACAAATCAGGATTAATATCTCGAAGAGTTGAAATGAATAACTTATCTGTTACAATTTCTCCGCAGTTATCTGTAAAATAAACTAACCTGTTTGCATTGACTATATCTTTCTGAAAAACAGTCAGCAGATTAGGATCTATATGTATATTTACTGCTTCATCCAGCTGAGTTTTTAACTTAATTTCATTCACATTTTCTAATGCACCAAAATCAATATAATTTCCAACCATCGCATACTGTATTGCCATTTTCAAATGATCTTCAGCTATATTAACTCTATTTTTCATATATGGAAGACATTCCAACATTAATTGATTATAATGTTTTTTAATTTCCGTATAGTCCATTAAATTCCCAAACATATCCCGACGAAGGTTGTCCATTTTCTCTGCTATCTGTGGTGTAGTTAATCCATCACTATTCCTTATGATTTCGTTAACTTCATATTGATATTTTTTTATTTCTTCTTTAGTTACATTATCAGGGTATTTATCAACATTTCGTTTTATCTGACATTTTTTACATTCTTTATTTATAACCATATTATTCTCCCTACATCATATTAGTTTATTACAGTAAATAAAAATGATTCTTTTCATTTTCTTTTTTGTAGATTGTTGTTCTATTTTCAATATCGACCCGACACGTTTCTGCTATACTATTTACTATTTTTTCTGTATTTCCATGATGCACCGATGCATATACAATTGCTTTTCTCATATCTCCCCTTTCTATCAGATCAATAATAGAATTATACCATCATTTGTCAGCTTGTAAATCTGTTTCATTACAAGCAAGCCCTGTAGCTCCTCCGATCACAACAGCGTTTTTCCGATCAGACCTTTACTGAAAACCTGCTCCAGTGATTCCAGATTCTGAAGGCTCATACCGGCCAAGTCATCCGGATTCAGGTTAAGTAATGGATTATCGCTCACTTGCCAACCTCCTTCTATGTTTTTTTATGGTTTTATTATAGCCGCAGCTTTCTTTTAGAAAAATACTACTTTTGTATGATTTGCTGTGTATTTCGCCTGTATTTTACTATTTTTATCAAACAATGTTTCTTCTTTCTATTAATTATTTTTTACAAAGAACAAAAAAGAGAACCCCAACGGATTCTCTGTAATCAATATCCTTTCAAAAGCCCCAACGCGCTTCCCCTCACCAAGAGACGTGGTGGGTTCTGTGAGCTATTTGGTTAGCACTGTTGCTATCGTTCACAGCAAGATGAGAAAACCATTCATCCGGTGCGGCACCATGCCAGTGTTTCACTTCTGCCGGAAAATACGGTGCAAACCCATCATTTGGTGCACCGATAGGAAATACCATCTCTTTTTGTGTTACACCATGATTTTTTGCATTTTGAAGATGATATTTTAAAGAAGAATCCGTAATTCCGGAAGCCATCAGAGCAACCACTGTGATGATACTTCTTGTCTTTACATCGATATCCTGGTTATTCCAGTTTTCGCCGAAAAGCACATCATCGTTAAAATGTGCAAACTCTGGTGCAAATTCACCAAGTGCATTTCTTCCTGCTGTCTGTATTATTTTTCCCATTTTCTGTATACCTCCATAGCACTGTTATTTATAAAGATTTTACCCACTCACTGATTTCCTGTTTTGTTCCACGGTTTAACAGGCTGCCTTCTGTGATAACCGCATCCGGTGCAGATGGCTGTAATTCCTTTACAGTATTACCGAATCCACTTCCACCGGATGTTCAAAAGCGTTGTCTACTTCCCGAAGAAGAGCTGATTCCACAACATCAGAAATATCGCGGAAATGATAATAGAAAGTATTCCGGTTCACACCGCAGCGCTCCACAATATCCTTCACTGTAATTTTCGCAAGAGGTTTCTCATTAAGCAGTTCAAACAAAGTCCTGATAATAATTTCTTTCGTAAAACCAGACATTTTCTCACCTGTCATCTTGAAATGAAACCGGACAAAAGCCTAATCGGCTATGTTTCCAGCTTGTTAAGTTATTATCACAGATTATGCCACAAACCAATTTAAAATGCAAGGACAACGCGCCCTTGCATTTACATTAATTTCCCCTGTTTTGATAAAACATCAATTTCTGGAACTGATTCATTTCTTCGGATACGTCCCGGACAGCTCCATAAAACATCTTATGTCCATCCTGTTCTCTCAGGAAAAATGCTTTGATATTTATCCATATATACTGACCGTCTTCTCTTCTGCGGCGCACAGTTCCCTCTGCACCTTCAGCCAGTCTCTGGAAAGACCGCTGGAAAATATTCTGCATTTTTTTCCTGTCTTCCGGGTGTATTGCCTCCATGACCTGAACATTCTCTGCCAGATCCACAGGATCCTGTCCAACCAGCAGACAGTATTTATCATTTACCTGCAGCAATTCCACATTGTCACAATATACATCATAAATGGCAATTGGCCCAAGAATATTATTCAGTATGCTGTCACTTGCCAGCTCAGACTGAAACAGATCCTTGAAACGCACATGCTCAATTTTTCGTGCCTGAATCCCCCGGTAATCCACATTATTCTCGTCATTGAGAAGTATTTTTATTTCTTCGACTGGAAGAGGCTTGTAGAAGAAATAGCCCTGACCATAAATACAGCCCATATTCAGCAGATAATTGATCTGGTCTTCTGTCTCAACTCCCTCTGCGATCATGCGAAGTCCCATAATATTTGCCATTCTGGTAACAGCCTCAAGAATTCCCATTCCCTTGTCCATGGTATTCTCATCCATTTTCAGGAACTTCATGTCAATCTTCAGAACGTCTACATTTACATCCTTCAGCATATTCAAAGAAGAATATCCGCTTCCAAAATCATCCATCAGAACGGTAAAGCCTGCATTTCGCAGCGCCTCTGCCACACCGGTGATCACCTTATATTCTTCTACATAAGCACTTTCTGTAATCTCCAGCTCTACATATTCCGGCGGAAGCCCGTATTTGCGAACCAGATTTTTAAAATGCTCTACCACATCAATTGCATAAATATCCACACTGGATACATTGACAGAAATAGGAATTACTCTATGTCCGCTTTTTATCCAATCCTGCAGCGTCTGGCAAACCTGCTCCCACACCTTCATGTCCAGTTCCGTGATCAGTCCGTTACGCTCCATAACCGGAATAAAATATCCAGGTGCCACAATTCCCTTCTCAGGATGCTTCCAGCGCACCAGAGATTCCAGTCCGACGATCTTACCTGTGTTCAGATTACATTTCGGCTGAAGATAGTAGATAAACTCATCTCTTTCCAGACCGGCCTGCACTTCAGCAAGGAGCACATGATTATTCTCCAGGCGTGTCTTCATATCTGAGCTGTAATAAGCACAGCGTACAGCATAATTTCCCTTTACTGTCTCCTGCGCAAGAATTGCCCGGTCATACATCTGTGAAGCACTGAGACTGATATCATCAATTACATAAAAACCAAAAGCAGGAAGGAATCCGGTATGTCCACCGTATGCACGCACAAATCCGGTAATACGGCATTTCAGATTTTCGAGAACTTTTTCATCATTTGGAAGAACAATTACAAAGTCATCCCCACCCATATATCCGGCAATCCCACCAAATTCCTGACGCATTTTATTAAGATGCGCCCCGATTTCTCTCAGGAGCTTGTCTCCTGCCACCTGACCATACCATTCGTTAAAAAGCTTAAAATGTTCAATATCAATGGCTACCAGACAGTATTTCCCTGCCGCAGCTTCATTTATTCTGAGAAAGGTTTCTGTCTGTGTAAAAAAAGGAATTCTGGCAAATAAACCTGTAAGCTTATTCTTCTCCGTCTTGCCCGGGTTTCTCCGTTCCAGGATCTCCTTCTTCATATTTACAAAACGGCAAAGATTATCCATATCTTCCTCGTAAATATCCTTTGCCAAAATCACATGACAGTTCCTTGCTCCCGGCCACTCGACCTCTCCGGCATTGATTTTCAGCCATTTCCCCTGATCTTCATTATAGAATAAATCGGTCTTCCGGTTCGGATGTGCCAACGGGCAATTACGACAGGGCTTCTCTCTTCCCCGAAACTTCTCATAACAGATCTCGCCAGGCTCAAAATCCGAAAACTGTTTCGCCAGTGCTTTACTCATATACTGAATTCGATATGACTCATCTACTATGTATGTAATTGTCTCAGTTCTCTTATCCTGTCTCATACGCGTCCTTTTCCATTTCTGAATGTAAATCCAACGATTAAAACTATTAAAAATATTATAAGCTATTCCTTTTCAATACGCAACAGGTCAACTCGCGAAAGTTTTTCTGTTTTTTTTTAGGCAAAATGACACATATTACAATAAAGCTAAGAAATGCTCCCGCCAGAAAACAATAGAATCTATTGGCTGGCTGAATGAATTGGAAAAACAGTATGATGACCCTATTGCTCACTTTCAAAAAAGAGTGGAGCAGCTAAAAGCTGACAAAAGCCGACAATATTGTTGCATTTAGCGTGGCTTTCTTTTACACTCATATTTATCGGACAAGTACGTTTTTATACGGTGCAGTATATCCATAAGCTTACGTACAATATTTTCATAAGAATATCTTAAGATTTTACCCCTTTCATCTTAAATTTTGTCTGATACCTTATATATTACAGGGGAGGTGAAAAAGAAAATGGCAACAATTCTTGTATGTGATGATGATAAAGATATTGTAGAAGCCATCAGCATTTATCTGGAGCAGGAAGGTCACCAGATTCTAAAGGCTTACGATGGACAACAGGCACTTTTGGTTTTACAGAAAAATGAGGTAGATCTGTTGATCATCGACGTAATGATGCCGAAGCTGGATGGCATCAGGGCAACTTTGAAAATCAGGGAGGAACATTCTCTTCCTATTATTATTCTTTCAGCAAAGTCCGAGGATGCAGATAAAATTCTTGGATTGAATGTTGGAGCTGACGATTACGTAACCAAGCCCTTTAGTCCTTTAGAGCTGATTGCCAGGGTTCGTTCCCAGCTTCGAAGATATACCCAGCTGGGTGCAGCGGTTTCCTGTGAAAGTCAGCATATTTATACAACCGGCGGGCTGACGGTGAATGACGATCAGAAAGAAGTTCAGGTGGATGGCGAAACCCTGAGGCTTACGCCAATTGAATATAATATTCTGCTTCTTCTCATAAAGAATCAAGGACGGGTATTTTCCATCAATCAAATTTATGAAAATATCTGGAATGAAGAAGCAATTGCGGCAGATAACACAATTGCCGTGCATATCCGGCATATCCGGGAAAAGATTGAGATCAATCCCAAGGAGCCCAGGTATTTAAAAGTTGTCTGGGGACTTGGATATAAAATTGAAAAGCTTTGATTAAAAGTATTTGAAAGATTCGCTATTGAATATGCCAAATGGCGTTACCAATACGATAAGCAGCACATTATCAAGAAAGGGATTAATCATATGGAAAAGAAAAAATGGCACCGCAGCCCTGGTATCAAAGGGCTTTTGCTCCTTCAATATATTTTTCTGGGAGCTGTAATCTTCTCAGGTTTATTTTTAATTACCTCTTTGGCACATGGTCTGAGGCTTTCTGATTCCGGGAAAGATTATCTGGATTCCACGGCATTTGCCAATACCCTCTACGACGCAGCCTATGACGTGATGTACGGAATTTCTGGTACATTTCCCTATACTAACGTATCCTGGAAAGGCCTTGCCCAAAATGAAGCTTCCCAGTCATCTGACAAAAATGCCTCATCTGAGGCTCACGCTTCTTTAATTCAGACATCTGCATCCCAAGTAGTTGATCTTAATGAAATTGCCAACGATGAAGAAATCTCTTTTCAAAACACCTCCGGTCTGGCCTATTCAGTTTCAGACCTGGAAAAATGGGCGCAGGATTTTGATACCTCCAGTGGAAATCCCATTGTGATCTGCCACCAGGCTTCTTCTGCCGGCGAGTCACTTTCCCGGCATTATTATTATGTTCAGGATTTTCTGGAAAAAATTGACAGTGGAGAGCTGGATTTTTCTGTGGATATGGAGTATTACGGATTCAGTGACTCTGCAACTGAAATAGCATCCTACGATGAAAATCTCAAACAGCTTATCGAAGACATCAAATACGACATGCAATATGGTGTAATGGATGATCTTTCCGGCATTCAGATCACATCCGGGGACGGCAAAGTGCTCTATGATTCCATCTCCCTCTATGATGGATATTAAGAACCAACAGAGGCTTATCCGCCCCAAGGCGCAGACAGCATTCTGGATGTTCTAAATTCCAATGCCAAATGGAATGACCGCATAGATGAGGCTTTCGAATCTCTTTACAGCCTTCTTTCCAGAACTGACTTTTATATCCAGCAGGAGCAGATTCTGAAAAATTATTCCCAGGGTCACTCCAACATGAGTTACATTTACATTAACGAG
>OLRW01001741.1_pt1 | contig 13360 bp, 12 predicted proteins | sample 1672701 | NCBI WGS metagenome assembly OLRW01 (sample SAMEA3136715, study PRJEB25190) | human gut metagenome | biome: human gut; feature: human-associated habitat; material: faeces | place: Austria | collected 2013
TGGGCTCCCAGACCGAAATGGTGCAGCTGACCCAGACCGGTGCCATCGACTTTGTGGTGGCGTCCACTGCCATCATGGAGACCTTCAGTGCCAAATACCAAATCTTCAACCTGCCTTACCTGTTCTCCAGCGTAGAAGCCTACCACGAGGCGATGGACGACCCCGAGGTGACGGATCCCATTTTCAAGACCACTTCCAAGGCCGGTCTGGAAACGGTGGCATGGCTGGATGCCGGCACCCGCAACTTCTACACCATCAAGACCCCCATCAACCAGCCCTCCGACCTGAAGGGTCTGAAGATCCGCGTGCAGCAGTCGCCCACCAACGTGGAAATGATGCGTCTGCTGGGCGGCACCGCTACGCCCATGGGCTTCGGCGATGTGTACACCGCACTGCAGGCCGGTATTCTGGATGGTGCCGAGAACAACGAGCTGGCTCTGACCGATAACGGTCACGGCGATATCTGCAAGTATTACTCCTACGATATGCACCAGATGGTGCCGGATCTGCTGGTGGCAAACTACGCCTTCCTGAACGAGCTCAGCGACGAGGAACGCGCGATCTTTGAAGAGGGCTTCCAAATCGTGAAGCGCACCGAGCAGGACGCCTGGGAGGATGCTGTGGCTGAGGCGAAAGACAAGGCCGAGAATGAGCAGCACGTCAACTTTATTTACCCGGACACTGCACCGTTTCAGGAGGCTATGGCCCCCCTGCACGATTCCGTGCTGGCAGCAAACCCGGAACTGCAGCCCATTTATGACCTGATCCAGCAACACAACGCTGCCCATACTGCGGACTGAGGAGGAGCATCATGGAAAAACTGAGAAATACCCTGAACAAGGTGCTCAACCTGCTGGCAGGTCTGAGCATGACGGTCATGGTGGTGCTGACCACCTATCAGGTCATCGTACGTTATATCTTCAACTCTCCCTCCACATGGTCGGAGGAACTGGTGGGTTATCTGTTCGGCTGGAGCACCATGCTGGGTGCCACCATCGTTTCCGGCGAGCGCGGCCACATGAACATCCCCGTGCTGGTGGACCGGTTCAACCCCACCATGCGCAAGGCGTTCCACATCTTTGCTGAGGTCATCGCCTTCATCTTCTCTGCGACCATTCTGGTGTTCGGCGGTTTTCAGGTGTCCCAGCTGGCTATGGGACAGCAGACCTCCTCGCTGGGCGTTGCCGTGGGCGTGTTCTACTGGGTCATGCCCATCTGCGGCGTGATCATTCTGGTGTATTCCGTGCTGAACATTATCGGCATCGCCAACGGCTCCATCTGTCTGGATACCCCGGAGGATGCAGACTTTGCAAAGGTGGAAGCCGAAATGGCTGCCGATGCCGACAAGGAAAATAAGGAGGACTAAGCTGTGGCAATTCAAGCGTTACTCGTAATTCTGGCAGTGCTGCTGGTGCTGCTGTTCCTCGGCGTGCCCATCTCGTACGCCATTGCAGTCTCTTCCCTGACTGCCATCCTTTCTTCCATTGACCTGAATGTGGCCGTGCTGACCGCTGCCCAGCGCACCTTTGTGGGCATGAGCAAGTTCAGCCTGACCGCCATCCCGTTCTTTATTCTGGCCGGCAACATCATGAATCAGGGCGGCATCGCCAAGCGTCTGGTGGATTTCGTCATGGCCATTCTGGGCAAGATGCCCGGCGCACTGCTGGTGACCAACATCGGCACCAACGCTCTGTTCGGCGCCATCTCCGGCTCTGCTTCCGCTGCGGCGGCTGCTGTTGGCTCCATGATCCGCGACGGTGCCGAGGAGCAGGGCTACGACCCCGCCGTGACCGCTGCCACCAATGCCGCTTCCTCCTGCTCCGGTTTGCTGATTCCACCGTCCAACGCCCTGATTACCTACTCGCTGGCATCCGGCGGCACCATGGAGGTGCAGGCCCGGCCACGCTACCGGCTGTGTGTGAACCTGCCAAAGGAGGAAACGATATGACCAGCGTTTTGATCGTGGAAGACCAGCGGATGCCCCGGGAGAACATGGAGCACCTTGTGGAGGACAGCGGCCGCTACCGCCGGGTGGCCTCCCTGAGCACAGCGGAAATGGCGCTGGCCCAGTGCGCCCGGCACACCGTGGATCTGGTGCTGATGGATGTGTGCACCAAGGGCAGCCGGGACGGCATTGATGTGGCGGCAGAGATCAAGGCCCGGTACCCGGAGACCAAAGTCATCATCATCACCTCCATGGTGGAGGAAAGCTACCTGAAACGGGCAAAGGCCGCCGGGGCCGAGAGCTTCTGGTACAAGGATGTGTCCCCGGAGAGCCTGCTGGAGGTGATGGACCGCACCATGGCGGGGGAAAGCCTCTACCCGGACCGCACCCCGGAGACCCGCCTGGGGCAGGTCAGCAGCACCCAGCTCACCCCACGGGAGATCGAGGTGCTGCGGCTGGTGTGTGAGGGGCTGGAATATGAGGAGATCGCCGCAGAGCTGGGCATCTCCTCCCGCACCGTAAAGCGCTTTGTCTCCTCCCTGCTGGAAAAAACCGGCTACTCCAACCGCACCCGCCTGGCCATTGCCGTCACCAAGAAAAACTTCATCCTCCCCCATCTGGAGGAGTGAGATTTTGCCGTGCAAAACCCCTCAGTCACGGCTTGCGCAAAGACGGAAGGGTTGTACAAAGGCGAAGCCTGCCCGTGAGACAGCCCCCCCTGCAAAGGGGGGCTTTTTTTATGCGCATTTTGCTCCCAAAAGTGCCAAATTGTGGAACACGCCGGAAATTCTGGAAAAACTTTGGGCAGAACACCGAAAAATTTTCACAGTTTTGTCCCTTATGGCCCATGCGGAGCCGCGGGGCGGTGTGGTATCCTTGATACAGTAAAACGTTCTGCATCCATGTGGCGAGACACTGCCCGGAAAGGAGGCCGTGGACATGAAATGTGTCGTAGTCGATATGCGCAACAGGCTCTTCGGCGATGCGATATCGGGTTCCCTGCAGCACTTTGACGCAGGGTTTCGGGTCTACCAGACCGAAGGAACCGCTGCGGAGGATCTGTGTGCGGACACCCATGCCGATGTTCTTGTTGCAGAGGTCACGGCCTACCCGCCGTGGCGGCTGGAACAGCGGCTGGACCTGTGCCGGAGGCTGCGGCAGGGGGTGCCCGGCTGCCGGGTGGCGCTGGTGGTAGATGAAGTGTGCGAGCCTCAACTGGCGGACCAGGTGCGGCGGGCGAAAAAGGACGGTCTGATCGACGGGTTCTTTTACAGCTCTGTCTCCTCCGACTATCTCTCTGCTATGATCGATGCCCTGTGATCCCTTGAAACAAACAGCATGATTCTGGAAAGGAGCAACTACCATGACGAACAAAAAACTGAAGATGGCGGCAATGTCCGTGGCCCTGACCGCCTGTGTGGCCGCAAGCCCTCTGGCAGCAAAAGCAGATGCTCCGGAAGCAGCTCCGGGAGAACCGAAAAAGGAGCCTGTGGCGGAGGAAACCAAGAAAGAGGAAAACACCGCAGAACCTCAGGACAACAAGCAGTCCGAAAAAGCGCAGGAGACCCTGAAGGATGCGGAAGTCAAATATAATAAAGATAATCCCACGACCAACCCTGACGGCTCCCAGAAGCTGGATGGCGTGATCGTGACCAACCCCGAGGGCGGCGAGACCAACCCCAACCCCAACCCCGAGGGCGGCGAGACCAACCCCAACCCCGACAGCGGCAAGACTGACCCCAACCCCAACCCCGACCCCGAGGGCGGCAAGACTGACCCCGAAGAGAAAAAGCTCGAAGAGAAAAAGCCCGAGGAAAAAGAACCCGAGGAGAAAAAGCCCGAGCAGATCGGCACCGCTGAAAAGACCGAGAAGACCGAGACCAACGTGGAGACGAAGCCCAACCCCGGCGCAGAGCCCATTGTGGACACCACCACCCCGCCCACTGTGGAGAAGAACCCGGACGGCTCCACCACCATCACCCAGCCCACCGTGACCCCCGGCAAGGAGACCACCACCACCACCGGCAGCGGCACGGCCACGGGCAATCTGAACGAGAAAGAGGAAGAGGTTCCGAAAAAGGACATCGACCTGACGAAGGAGCTGGGCGAGAAGCCGGACATCAGCTGGGATATTGAGAAGGGCGCTGACGCGGTCAACGGCTACAAGGTAGAGGATGTGACCAACTCTGAGGACGGCAACCAGCAGACCCTCAAGCTGAGGAAAGAGGAAAAAACCACCGCCGAGATGACCGCCGAAGACATCGCCAAGCTGGTGGATGCCGAAAAGCCCACGGTGAACCCCGACGGCACCTATACCCTCACCCGGACCGAGACCATTCTGGACGCAGAGGGCAACCCCCAGACCCGCACCACCTACATCACCATTCGGGACAACAAGGTCACCACCAAGACCACCACCGAGCTGACCATCACCCGGAAAAAGGCAGAGCAGGATGGCAGTGAATCGTTCAGAGACGAGATGACATACCCCAGTATCCAGATCAAGGATGGCGACAAAGTGGTTGAGACCATTCAGCCCGAGGATCTGGAAAAGATGCTCAATGCGGGTACACCGGCGGATGACGGAATCCATTACACCGCACCGGATGGCAAGGAGTACGTTATTACGGAGAGCCGCGAAAGCACAGGAACGCCGCTGGGCAACAAAGAAATCGTTGAAAGACTGAATCGGGACGGCAACACAGCGTATAAACTGGGCGAGGATGGCGAAATCTACTACACCACCCCGCACAACGAGACCGTCAAGCTGAACGTAACGCAGAGAGAGCTTCTCCGCCGGAACCTCACTTATAAAGTGACCCTGACGACCACGGAGAAGGGCGAAAAAGAAACCGCCGGTGAGCAGATCGCTACGGAAAAAGCCAAGAAAGATGCCATCCGGGATGCCCTGACCATTGCAGTGGGTAAGCTGGACGTTGATGAGGCTACCGCCAGCCAGTTGAAGGCAAAAATCTCCGACCTGAAATTTACGCAGGAGCAGCTGGACAACGGCGACACCTTTAAGGTGAAATTGGACGACGGCAAGACCTACATCCTGACTTACAGCGCCGCTGGGGCAACGGTTACGAGCACCCCCACAGAGGACAAGACCGGCACCGGCAAGAAGCCCGAGGACATCACCGATGTGTACGACAACACCGTCACCGGCAAGGCGTATGTGACAAGCGGCACCATCAGCTGGACTGCGGAGGGCCAGAAAGGCGAGTATACCGCAACCGTGGGCGATGCCAGTGTGCTCACTCCGCCGGAGGGCGCAACGCCTGAATATAAGGACGGACGGCTCACCGGTTATACGGTTACCTCCGAGGATGCCGACGGAAATACGGTTACCACGACCTACACCATCACCTACGGTAACACTTCCAGCATGTCCCCTGAGGAGCTGAATCGGCTGGCTGTGCAGAACCTGATGGAAAAGACAGGCTGCAAGACCTTGGAAGAACTGGCAGCCGCAGGCTATACCAATATCCGGTTTGATAATGCTTCCACCGTGACGTGGACGGTGACCCAAACCACCCAGAAAAAGACCACAACACCGACAGAGCTGAATGAAATGCTCACCTTCGAGGACGACAAGAATTGGACAATTGTGGGTGATACCCTGACCTACGACGGAAAGGACTATACAAGGGATGAAAAGGGCAAATTCACCCGTACTGCAATCGAGGACGGCAAAACGGTCACCTATACCGCTACGGAACAGACTCAGACGAATGAAGACCTGACTGTCGATGAAGCCAAGGCAATGCTGGCAAAGAGGTTCGAGGTTGAGATCAGCGCGATTGAGCTGAACGGAAACACCGCCACCTTTACGAAGAACGGTGCCCCTGTTACGGTTAACTGCGCCAACCTGAAAAAGCGCACCCTGAAGATCGAACGCAGCGAGGATGCATCGTGGCAGCAGGTCGCCACGAACGAGGCAGAGCTGGAGAAAGCCTATAATGCCCTGTGGGCCGAGATCGAGAAGAAAAAGGGCGAGCTCAAAGGCGGCGAGACTCTCTATGTCGGTGACCTTCAGATCACAGAAAAAACCGAAAAGACGCAGGTCATTGAGTATATCGAGAAATATGTCACGCAGGCTGATATGTCCCCGGAGCAGCTGAAAGCCGCCCTGAAGGCGCAGGCCGAGGCCGCAAAGACGCATATGGTCAAGGTCAATGAAGGAACCAAGTACGAGGATACACTGCCCAACTACTACGCTGGCGATAAGGCAGACACCTACTACAAGACAGAGGACGGCCAGCGATTAGAATGGTATCAGGTCGAAAAGGATAAGAACGGTTATTATTACTTGCAGTGGAACGGTGGTTTCGACTGGGAGAAGGTGTATGTCGAGAAGGTGGAAGTAAAGCCCACCAACATCAAGCACCTTGACCTTGCATCCGGCGCACAGCTGGAGAAGCAGGACGGCACATCCACGGATTGCGTGCTGGTCAACCCGACCCTGAAGTGGAACTACGAGGCCGATAAGCTGGTGGATAATGACCCGAGCAACACAGACGTGGGTCTGGACAGCAAGATCAGCTTTGACAACGAAGGTGGAAAGGGCCCGGGCCACTACGAGTACGAGCGCGGCGAGAACAATAATCCGAACCAGAGTGCTTTCTACAAGGTCACCGGTACGGTGGTCTACGATGCGGTGAAGGAAAACGGAAAGGTCAAGCTGTTTGGAAGTAGTAATGCAGCCTTCAATGCCTATCTGGAAGAAACCGGTCAGACGGAGACGTACCGGAACCTTGGCTGGCGGGAGAAGAAAGCATTCAGAGAGAAGATCAAGCAGACCTACATTGTGGAGATCGGGTCTTCCGATTCCAACCCCAACAGCCCGAGTGGCTATCAGGTCTACACCCAGAGCGCCGACATGACTGCCTATGGTTATATGACCCGGGATGCCAACACCTGCATCAACCGGACCTACAAACGGCAGGACGGTACTTGGGAGTACGTCGGCGGCTACGACCTGATGATCTCCAAGCTGGTTCAGACGAAGGAAGGCAAGGTGGTGGGCGAGACCGAATCCAAGGTCAAAAACATCTTTGCTCCCCTCAGCATCCGCACGTCGACAGACTACACCCACCGCAGCATGAAGCTCACCCAGATGACCACCGTGACTACTCAGCAAACAGAGGAAAAGAGAACGGATTTGGGCGGCAGTCAGGAGACGGTAAAGTACCTGTACGATAAGTCCGAGTCCGTAACCCCCATTACCGAGGAGACTAAGGTTGAAGGCCACGGCACCGACCACTACAAGAGCTTTACCAACCTGATCCGGAACATCTTTAAGGGTGATGGCACAGGCACAAAGGAAGGCGGCTTTATCAAGTACGTGTACCACTCCGAGAAGAACAAGGACGGCACCCCCGTGAAGTTTGAGGCAGACAAGATGGTAGTGACCACCAAGCAGGATGCGGAAGTGCACTACACCTTTACCTCTCAGGAGAGCCGGGATGTGTGGATCAAGGGCTACACCCAGACCGTGGTGCCGCCCGTGAACCCGGGCCCCGATACCCCCGAGCTGCCGCCGGTGGAGGACGCAAAGCCCGCCCCCGCCCCCGAGACCCCGGTGCTGCCCGCGGTGCAGGATGCAAGACCTGACCCCGCCCCCGCTCCCGCCCCGGCCCCCGCTCCTGAGACCCCGGTGCTCCCGGCGGTGCAGGATGCCAAGCTGATCCAGACCGGCACCAGCGGCTGGCTGGCAGACCTGATGCTGGGCGCAGGCATGGTGCTGTCTGCAGCGGGATATTGGATGGAGCGCAAGCGCAAGGCCATGTTCTACAAGTCCCAGCACTGAACCCCACCCCCCAAAGGCCCCGGGCAAACGCCCCGCTGACCCTTTGGGCCATGCATCACATTCCTTTGTAATCCCCCAAAAAGTTACTTTCCAGAATCTCCTGTTGATCGCTATTCCCTGAGGCAGCGGGCCCGCACGCCGCTGCCTCGCCCCGGAGGGTCCCGCAAGCCCTCCGGGGCTTTTTTGTTGGCCGCATGGCCCGTTCCGGCAGAAAAAAACAGGGCTGCTCCACATCTCTGTGGGGCAGTCCTGTCTGGCTGCGCGGGTCGGCGCACGGGCTTCCGGGGTTTCCGGAAGGGTGCGGCTCAGCGCGCGGTTTTCTTTTCCTCCGGAGCCTCCGGGTTGTTTTCCAGGTTCAGCTCGGGCATCAGCTCGTTGCTGATGATGGTCAGCATCTGTTCCAGCTTCTTCACGTCCTCTTTGGGGAAGCGCTTGTTCACCCGCTGGACCACCGTGCTCAGGTAGGAGTAGCTGATGTTGTAGTAGTCGATATACTTCTGGGTGGGCCGCAGGTGATACTCCCGGCGGTCGGTGGTGGACTGGATCTTTTCCACATAGCCCTTGCGCACCAACGAGCCGATCTTATACGCCGCGTTGGGGGTGGAGATCTGCATCATCCGGGAAAACTCCGCAATGGTGGGCTCCCCCATGGCCATAATGCCCTCCATGCAAAAGGATTCCACCGTGGTCAGGGTCGCCTCACGGGTGGCAAAGCGCTGGAACACGTTCTGGTAGAAATGGAGCTTGAACTTGGTATAGACATCGTTGAATGCTTTTTCCAGCATGGTACGGTCTCCCTTCGAACACTCAATTTCCTTTAGTATATCACGCTTTGGTCTTTTTGCCCAGCTTTACGCGCAGAATGTTCAGCACCACCAGCTCCAGCACAATGGCAACGCCCAGCAGGATCAGCGAGGTCCACAGGCTGGCGCTGCTGCCCAGGAACATCTGGGTCAGGCCGGTGATCACATAGCACGCGGCGGAACAGGATGCGGCGGTAATGGCGTAGGGCAGCTGGGTGGAAACATGGTTCACATGGCTGCAATGCGCACCGGCAGAGGCCATGATGGTGGTGTCGGAAATGGGAGAGCAGTGGTCGCCGCACACAGCGCCGGACAGGCAGGCCGCAATGGAGACCACCAGCATCTCGCCCTGCGGGAAAGCGTGGCAGACGATGGGGATCAGGATGGAGAAGGTGCCCCAGGAGGTGCCGGTGGCAAAGGCCAGGAACACCGCCACCAGGAAGATGATGACCGGCAGCAGGTACTGCAGGGCGGCAGCGGAGCCGCCCAGCAGGTTGGCAACGTAATATTTTGCACCCAGCAGGTTGGTCATGCCGGAAAGCGTCCAGGCCAGGGTCAGGATCAGCATGGGGCTGACCATGGCCTTGAAGCCCTCGGGGATGCAGGCGGCAAAATCCTGGAACGTCATCACGCTGCGGACACGGTAGAACACAAAGGTGAACATCAGGGCAATGCTGCTGCCCAGCACCAGACCGGCGGAGGCGTTGCAGTCGGAGAAGGCGGTGATGAAGTCCACGCCCTCAAAGAAGCCGCCGGTGTAGATCAGGCCAAGGATGCAGGCCGCGATCAGCACCAGCACCGGGGCCACCAGATCAATGACATGGCCGTGGGCATCGTCCTCGGTATCCACATCGTCGCCGTAGGGGCGGTCGGCTGTGGTGAAAAGGTCACCGGCCCGGGCGTTGTCCTCGTGCTGCTTCATGGAGCAGTAGTCCGTGCCCGTGAAGATGAGGAACAGGCTCATCACAATGGTCAGCAGGGCGTAATAGTTGTAGGGAATGGTGCGCAGGAACATGGTAAAGCCGTTGATGCCGGAGCCTTCGGGCACGCTGGAGGTAACGGCGGCGGCCCAGCTGGACACCGGAGCAATGATGCACACCGGGGCGGCGGTGGAATCAATGAGGTAGGCCAGCTTTGCGCGGGAGACCTTCTGCCGGTCGGTCACGGGGCGCATCACGGAGCCCACGGTCAGGCAGTTGAAGTAGTCGTCCACAAAAATGAGCACGCCCAGAATAAGGGTGGCAAACTGCGCCCCGGCCCGGGTGTGGATGTGGGTGGAAGCCCAGCGGCCAAAGGCGGCGCTGCCGCCGGCCTTGTTCATCAGGGCCACCAGAATGCCCAGCATCACCAGAAAGACCAGAATGCCCACGTTGCTGCTGTCAGAGAGCTTGGCGACCATGCCGCCGTCCTCGTTGAAGAACAGGGTGGTGACCGCCAGCTCCAGGTTGCCGTTGGCAAAGAGCAGCGCGCCGGTGGCAATGCCCACCAGCAGGGAGGTGTAGACCTCCTTGGTGTTCAGGGCCAGCACAATGGCCACCACCGGCGGCAGCAGGGAAAGCATGGAGCTGTACACCGCGGGGGCGTAGCTGGCTGGGTCGGCAATGGTGCCGGGGGTGGCTGCGGTGCACCACAGCAGCAGGGCAAACACCAGCAGTGCCCCCACCCAGGAGAGATTTGTCTTTTTCATAAATGATTCCTCGCTTGATTTTTTGTCCCGGCCCGGGGCAGACTATCCCTATTGCAAACGGAAAGGGGGCCGCCGCCACGCCGGATTATAAAGCGCTGTATTTTGAGCTGTTCCGCGCCAACGAACAGGCCATCCGCCTGCTGACCGCCGCCCAGCAAAAGGCAGAAGCGCAGGTGATGGAAGAGGACAGAGAGCCGCTGTATATGCACGGCCAGCCTGCCCACAATGCCAAAGGCTCCCCCTTTGGGGGAGCTGGCAGCGCCAACGGCGCTGACTGAGAGGGCGAGGCCGTTACCCCTTTTTGCTCTCTGCCTTTGCGGCAAACTTGGCGTTGTTGATGATGAACCGCTCGTGCACGCCGCCGCCCACGGGGCCTTTCTCGTCGTGCAGGGAGACCTTGAACACCAGCTTGCGACCCTCCACGGCGGTCAGCTCACTCTCGCAGGTCACGGTCATGCCCACAGGGGTGGGGGCGCTGTGCTCCAGCTCCAGCCGGGTGCCCACGGTGCCGCAGCCCTCGTCCAGCGCGGCGGCAACGCTCATCCAGCAGGTTTTTTCGGCCAGTGCCACCAGCGCGGGGGTGGCAAACACGTCCAGCGTGCCGCTGCCCATGGTCTTTGCGGTGTTCTCGGAAGTAACGGCGACACTCTGCTCGCCGCGGATTCCAGCTTCCAACATAAAAATACATCCTTTCCAGATGCCCGAAGGCGAAAATTTAGAAATACATTGTTAGAATACCACACTTTTGGCACAGATGCACCTGTTTGGGCGTTTTTTTCTGCAAATCTCTTTCTGTTTGGCGCAATTTGCGGTATCATTGGCCCGAAAGGGATGGAAAAAAACATGAACGACTTCTGGAAATCCTACGATATCACCCATGCGGAGCTTGGCCCGAACTTCCGGTGTTACCCGCTGTACGGTAAAATCCATTTGATCGAGCTTGCCCTCTCGTTGGTGTTCATTGTGGGGATGGCCCTGTGGTACCGCCGCAGCTCGGCCTCTGCCCGGCGGCGCATCCTCGTGGGCGTTACCATTGCCCTGCTGGCCGATGAAGCTGCCCTGCTGCTGGGCATGGCTCTGACCGGTCAGTGGAACTGGAGCTATCTGCCTCTCCATCTGTGCAGCATCAATGTGTTCGTCTGTCTGTACAATACCCTCACCGATCAGAACTGGTGCAAGGAGGAACTCTATGCCCTCTGCATCCCCGGTGCGGCGCTGGCTCTGCTCTGCCCCAGCTGGCTGGACGTGCCCTCCTGGTGGACGCTCATCAATCTGCACTCGATCAGCATCCATGCCCTGCTGGTGCTCTACCCGGTTCTGCTTGTGGTGAGAGGCTACCGCCCCAGCGCCCGCCGTGCCCCGCAAGTGCTGGCTTTTTTGTTTGGCTCTGCCCTGCCTATTTACTTCTTGAATAAACCACTGAATACCAATTTCTACTTTCTGAACAATCCCTACGGCAATGTCATCACCAGTGCGTTTACCCGCCTGCTGGGTGAAAAATACTATATTCTGGGCTTTCTGCCCGCCATTGCGGTGGCGCTGTGTCTGATGTATCTGCCGTGGGTGGTAGCGGATGCCCGGCACAAAAAGAGAAAATAAGTGCTTTCTGCAAGCTGCCTTGTCCCCACCGGGCAGGGCGGCTTTTTGTTTGCCCAAAACGCCTGCTGCTTGCAAATTAAAACTGCAAATTTCTTGCGTTTTGCGGTTTGTTTTAACTATTTTGAAAAGTGGACAGAAATCTTTGAAAAACCCCTTGACAGAAGCTCTTCTGCATGATAACATGAACACATGAACAGACGTTCATGTAAAACGCGGCAAAAGGAGAACGGACATGATCGGATTGGAGCAGATGACCCCGGCGGGGCAGGAAAACACGGAACCGGTGGTGATGCCGGATGACGAGGTGCTGTATGAGCTGGCCGACCTGTTCCGGGTGTTCGGCGACTCCACCCGCATCAAGATCTTATATGCGCTACATGACAATGAGCTCTGCGTGCAGGACATTGCCAATGCGGTGCAGCTGAGCCAGTCGGCAGTAAGCCACCAGCTCCGGGTGCTTAAGGACACCAAGCTCGTGCGCTTCCGCCGGGATGGCAAAACCGTTTACTATGCACTGGATGATGACCATGTGAGAAGCATCCTGTCGATGGGCATGGACCACATTGAGGAGTAAACGGAAAACGCAGTACAAAGCCTCCGGGCGCACAAGGCGTGCCTGAGAGGTCCACATAAAATAAAGAGAGGTACCTATGATGAAGAAGACCTACAAGATCGAAGTTGACTGCGCAAACTGCGCCCAGAAGATGGAGGATGCCGCCAACACCGTTGCAGGTGTGGCACAGGCTACCGTCAGCTTTATGACCCAGAAGATGAAGGTCGAGTTTGCTGAGGGTGCAGACCCCCACGATACCATGGTGAACGTTCTGGCTGCCTGCAAAAAGGTCGAGGACGACTGCGAGATCTTTGATATCTGAGGAAACAGGGGTTTGTAACTCCGGTACGGCTCCCCTGCGGGGGAGCTTTTTGTGACGCATTTTTCGGGCAGAACGGACCAAAAGCCGGTGCGGAAAACTGTGGAAAAGAAAACGGGTTTTCAACAGTTTCCACCGGGTTTTCAACAGCCTCTGCGAAAAAGTGCAAAAAGAAACGCGAAAAAGCAGGTTTTCTCCGGGAAAAGTCCGTGGAAAACTCAGGGGAAAACGTGGAAAAGTCTATCCCGTGGGGAAAACCTGTTGAATCCACCCCGCCCGCCGCAGCGCATTGCGGCCCAGAACCCAGAAAAAAGGAGAGTACAGATATGAATAAAAAGCAGAAGAAGAACCTGTACCGGATCATTGCTGCTCTGGTGCTGGTGCTCATCCTCAAATTGCTGCCCCAGTTCCCCACGCCGGTGGAGCTGCTGCTCTACTGCATCCCCTATCTGGTGGTCGGCTGGGATGTGCTCCGCAAGGCACTGCTGGGCATCAAGAACCGCCAGCCCTTTGACGAGTGCTTCCTGATGGCTGTTGCCACCGTGGGCGCGTTTGCGCTGGGCGATTATGTGGAGGGCTGTGCCGTTATCATCTTCTACCAGATCGGCGAGCTGTTCCAGAGCGTGGCCGTGGGCAAGAGCC
>OLRW01001743.1_pt1 | contig 13342 bp, 10 predicted proteins | sample 1672701 | NCBI WGS metagenome assembly OLRW01 (sample SAMEA3136715, study PRJEB25190) | human gut metagenome | biome: human gut; feature: human-associated habitat; material: faeces | place: Austria | collected 2013
AGGCGATTTAAAATGGCGAGATGCGTTGCTGGTCACACATCGTGTGAACAGTAACGGTTGACATGCGTTTCCAGGGAGATTATAATGTAGTGCATAGCAGAAAAGAGGAATGACATGATAAAAGGTGTAATATTTGACGTAGATGGTGTCCTTCTCAATTCCATGCCTGTCTGGGAGAATCTTGGAGAATTGTATCTGGATCATTTGGGAATTGAGGCCGAGAAGAACCTGGGGGAGACATTATTTGAGATGAGCCTGGAGGAGGCGGCAGATTATCTGATCTCACATTATAACCTGGAGAAGACAGTGGAAGAGGTTGTACAGGGACTGAATAAGGAAGTGGAAGACTATTATGCAAAACGAGTTCCATTGAAAGAAGGGGTTCGTCAGTATCTGGAGGAATTCAGAGAGCGGAAGATTCCTATGGTGATCGCAACAACCGGTGACCGGAAGAATGCAGAAGCAGCTCTGAGCAGATTGAAGGTATTACCTTATTTTCAAGGAGTTTTTACAGCATCTGAGATCGGAAGCGGTAAGGATCAGCCGGATATTTATTTTGCAGCACTTTTGCAGTTGGATACGGAGCCGGAACAGACCTGGGTGTTTGAAGATACTTACCAGGCTTTGAGAACGGCAAAGCATGCGGGATTTAAGACAGTAGCAGTTTATGATAAGGCAAATGACAAGAATCTGGCGCAGATCTGGAATACGGCAGATATCTATTTGCCGGAATTTGATGATTTTAATGTTTTTTGGAACAGGGTGTCTGAGGAAGAGAAAGAACAGTTGCTGATTGTAGAATAAGAGGAGAATGAAAAAAGCAGATTCGAATTCAAAGGAGAGATGCTCCAGTAGAATTCGAATCTGCTTTTTATCATATAATTGACTGGTCTGTCTTGTGTTTAGAGAAGGTGAATGCCGGCATCAGCAGCAGCTTCAACTACATTTTCAGGCCAGAGGGAAGACTGTACTTCACCGATATGAGCCTTTCTTAAGTAATACATACAGATACGGGACTGTCCAATACCGCCGCCGACTGTATATGGAAGCTCGCCGTTCAGCAGTGCCTTCTGGAATGGAAGTTCTGCACGATCTTCACATCCGGCTTCTTTTAGCTGTGCCTTTAATGAGTCTTCGTCAACACGGATTCCCATAGAAGAGAGTTCAAGACCGATGTCAAGAACCGGATAGTAAACGATAATGTCACCGTTCAGCTCCCAATCATCATAGTCCGGAGCACGACCGTCATGTCTTTCGCCGGAAGCAAGTACTCCACCAATCTTGGAGATAAACACTGCGCCTTTTTCCTTCGCAATCGCTTTTTCACGTTCTTTGGTAGTAAGATCCGGATAAAGGTCTTCCAGCTCCTGTGTAGTGATGAAAAAGATATCATCAGGAAGAAGAGGATCAATATAGTTGTAACGTCTGGAAATGTATTCTTCTGTATCTTTCAGAGCCCGGTAGACTTTGCGGACAGTGTACTGAAGTGTCTCTGTGTTACGTTCTTCCTTAGAAATTACTTTTTCCCAGTCCCACTGGTCAACATACAGAGAATGGATGTTGTCTGTATCTTCATCACGACGTATCGCACTCATATCTGTGTAAAGCCCTTCGCCGGAATGGAAATTGTAATTCTTCAATGCATATCTCTTCCATTTTGCAAGAGAATGAACGATCTCTGCAACAGAACCATCCTGTTCTTTGATGTCAAAGGAAACCGGACGTTCCACACCGTTTAAGTTATCATTCAGACCGGATTCCGGACGGACAAACAGTGGTGCTGACACTCGTGTCAGGTGGAGATTCTTTGCAAGAGCACGCTCGAAGTGGTCTTTCACTTCTTTGATGGCTACTTCTGTCTCACGAATTGTAAGAGGGGAATGATAGCCAGCAGGTATTCTTAACTGTTCCATAATAAACTCCTTTATGTTAGCATTTTATTGCTGTTCACAGTATTATGCGGTCAGCAATAGCATTTCTCTTCTATTTTAAGTGGAGAAGAATAAGAAGTCAATGGAAAGGTGAAATGAACACTTGTAATCAGTAAAAAAAATTGCTAAAATGAGCAGTAGTGAGTAATAAATAGTAAGGGACGAAGGTGTAAATAATGAATGTAAATGATATGATTGATACAATTCTGAATTTTGACCTGGATGTTGTTCTAGCTGGACTTAATGAAAGCAGTCATCATTTGAGTCAGATGGAATTTATTTCTCTGATCGTTATAACGGCCGGAGCTGTACTATTATGTCTGACGGGGCTGAAACTGGTACGTTTCTGGTCTGTGATCGCAGGATTGTCAGCAGGATGCGCAGCCGGAATTGCGGTCGGAGCGATTGCAGGTCTGGATCAGACGATCGCATTGGCGGCAGGAGCAGGTGTGGGACTTGTATTGGCGGTGCTTGGTGCATGGAAGAAGCAGATTGGTGGATTTGTGACAGTAGCGGTACTCGTCTTTGTTGTCAGTGTACATTTGATGAAACCACAGGATTTTATTATGTATGGAATCTGTGCGGGTATCGGTCTTGTGTGTGCATTGCTTTCTATTAAGTTTCATAACTTTATGCTGATTGCTTCTTCTTCTGTGTTTGGAGCAATGGCAGCGGGCAGCAGTATCTTTTATCTGCAGCCATATAAAAACGGAATGATTCATGTGGCACTTTGTGCTGCAATTGGTGCACTTAGTATCTGGATCCAGCTTCTTTTGGAATCCGGAAAACGTAAGAAAAAGAATTTACTTAAAGCCGCAGAGATCCGTGAAGAACATTCTACAGAAAATGAAGTCGAGAAGGCAAGGGCACTGGTTGAGAATCTGGATGATTTTGATGAGCTGGATGAGATTATAGAGAGTCTTCCGGAAAATGTCCGGAAAGAAGACAAGGGCACAACAGTTGTCAGCATGGATGAATTTGATGATCTTGAAGATGATCTGGAAGAGGATGAAGTGGAGAACTTTAAAGAAGAGAAGTTTGATGTAGACGAGGAAGATTGGGAGGAAGACGTCGAAATTGAAGTAACTGCTGATGAGGCAGATGTGACAGAGGATTATGATTTTGATGAAGATCCGGATGACTTAGATGACTTGAATGATCTGGATGATTTAGATTATCTTGATGACGATGATGATATCGAGTTTCTGGATGAAGATGAGTAGATAAAAAAGCTATCGATTACAATAACTTAACACATATCTGTGTTGTTATCGTAGTCGATAGCTTTTGTATTATCTTACTGCTGTAAATACTCCGCGGAGATCATGGATTACATGTCTTGGACATTTTACAGAGCACATTCCACAGCTTAAGCAGATGTCTTCCTGGATTACTGCGCAATTATCTTCTACATGAATTGCACCTGCAGTACATGTTTTTTCACAAATACCGCATCCAATACAACTGACTTCACACTGCTTACGTGCAACAGCTCCTTTTTCTTTGTTAGAGCATTTTACTACAATGTAGTTTGCACAGTCGTGGATTTTGATCAGGTTCTGCGGACAGACTTTTGCACACTGTCCACAGGCAATACATTTTTCTTCGTCTACTTCGGCAACGCCATATTCATTCATGGAAATCGCGCCGAATTTACATTTTTCTATACAGGCTCCACATCCGATGCAGCCATCTTTGCATCCACCGTCTTCAGAGCCGGCTGCGCGGCAGCCACCGTTACAGGCAACCAGAGCTGCCCGGTAAGGAAATCTCTTTTTAATTGCCATGATTATTTCTTCCTTTCGTATGGTGTGTTAGAAAGAGGAAGGCTGTAGCGTCTTTCTCCGTCAAATCTGCAATATGCATCCGCGATTGCAGGAGCAGTAGGGATGGATGTGATCTCTCCGATACCGATTGCTCCACAGGCAACATCCAGACCAGGTTTATCAATAACGATTGCTTCAATCTCAGGAACTTCGTGAGAACGGAAAAGTCCTAAGGAACCATACTTGTCAATTGGTTTACAATTTTCATCGATTGGATACTGCTCTCTGAGTGCGAATCCCATAGACATTACAACACCGCCTTCAATCTGACCTTCGCAGGAAAGTGGGTTGACAGCTTTACCAACATCGTGTGCGGCAATCATTTTCTCAATCTTACCTGTCTTAGGATCAAGGATGCAGACCTGAGTTGCATATCCATAAGCAACGTGAGATATTGGATTAGGCACATCTGCACCAAGTGGATGAGTCTTAGCGAGATACTCTCCGTAGAAAGTTTCTCCAATCATATCTTTCATGGACTTACCGCTGTTTTTCGCTTCCATGAATTTTTCACATGCTCTGCGGCACGCTTCGCCAGTTACAAGTGTCTGACGAGAACCGGAAGTTGTACCGGAATCAGGTGAAATCCATGTGTTGCTTCGCTCATAGACGATATCATCATGGGAAAGATCTGTATTTGTAACGATCATCTGTACAAGTACAGTACCAAGTCCCTGACCGATACAGGAAGCACCAGTGAAGATGTGAAGTTTTTCATCTTCTTCAACAATTAATTTTACACGTCCCGTATCCGGGATACCAACACCAACGCCGGCATTCTTCATAGCACAACCAAGGCCAACAGCCTTACCGGCCGCAAGTGCAGCATCATACTCTTCTTTGACAGCTTCCAGTGTCTCTACAAGACCTGTAGAGTTATCTACAATCTGTCCGTTCGGAAGTACTTCGCCTGGGCGGATCGCATTGCGGTAATGAATCTCCCAAGGTGTAATGCCTACCTTGTCAGCCATCATGTTCAGAAGTGTCTCTGTTGCGAAACAAGTCTGTGTAACACCAAATCCGCGGAATGCTCCGGCAGGTGGGTTATTTGTATAGTAAGCAGTTCCTTCAATTTCAAAGTTTTCATAATGATAAGGTCCTGCTGCATGTGTACATGCACGTTCAAGAACCGGGCCGCCAAGAGAAGCGAATGCACCTGTGTCAGATTTAACAATCGCTTTTACACCCTGGATCACTCCATTCTCATCGCATCCCATTGTCATATCCATGTAGAATGGGTGACGTTTCGGATGAACAAGCAAGGATTCCGCTCTGGATAATTTCATCTTGATCGGTTTCTTTGTTACGTAAGTAAGCAATGCACTTAAATGCTGAACAGTCATGTCCTCTTTACCACCGAAACCTCCGCCGACTAATGCGTTCTGAACCTTTACTTTATTTGTTCCAAGCATAAGTGTAACTTCGTGTAGTGTCTGGTGAGCGGACTGGTCTGTTGAATATACGAAAATGTCACCGTCTTCATCATAGAAAGAAACAGCACATTCTGGTTCAAGGAAAGCATGCTCAGTCCAAGGTGTCTCAAAGTGATGTGAGATCACGTACTTGGAATTCTTGATTGCTTCTTCCGCATTTCCGCGGCTGATGTGCTTATAAGCACATACGTTAGTCTCTTCTTCATCATAAACAAGAGGTGCATCCGGAGCAGCAGCTTCTTCCACTGTATGCACATGAGGAAGTACTTCATATTCAACTTTAATAAGTTTCTTTGCTTTTTCTACAGTTGCCATGTCAGTTGCAGCTACAAGGGCAATTGCATCTCCGAGATAATGTGTCAGTCCACCAACCGGAATCAGTGAATACTGATCATGTTTTAAGTGTCCGATCTTATTCTCCCCAGGAATATCATCGGCTGTTACAACCGCTTCTACGCCAGGCAGAGCCTCGGCAGCAGAGGTATCAATAGAAAGTACACGAGCTCGTGGATATTTACTACGAAGAGCAGCGCCATAGAGCATTCCTTCCGGATAATAGTCATCCGGATATTTACCTGTCCCAAGCACTTTTTCTTCAACATCTATACGAGAAACACGGGAACCAAGAGTCCAGCTAGGATCTCCGTCATCTGGTAAAACTCCTTCTTTCAGAATCTTAGCTGCCAGACGTACCGCGTCCATGATCTTAACATATCCTGTACAGCGGCAATAGTTGTTGCGCAGCGCATAGCGAATCTCATCATCGGTTGGTTCCGGATTTACATCCAAAAGTGCTTTTGTGCACATAACCATACCAGGAATACAGAATCCGCACTGTACAGCGCCTGCCTTCCCGTAAGCATAAGTGTAAACTTTCTGTTCCCAATCAGAAAGCCCCTCGACTGTGATGACATTCTTTCCGGCCAATGAATCTGTGTCAGGTACGCAGGATTTGCAAGTCTGTCCATCAATGATAACAGTACAGGCTCCACAAGCGCCTTCGCTGCAACCATCCTTTGCAGAGGTAATGTGCAGTTCATCACGCAGGAACCGTAACAGTTTCTGATTCTTTGAAGGTGAGACTTCCTGACCATTTACTATAAATGATGCCATGTCAGTTACTCCTTTCTTTGTAACAAAATCCCCAAAGAAAAATCTTTGAGGAGTATGTGTTTGTTGTGTATTTTTAATTATATAAAGATACCTATGGTTATATTTTATCACATATTCAACAAAAATCAACAACTATTCTAAAAAAGTTTTTGACACCTAAAAATATTTTAGATATATGATATAAAAAATGCATATCAGGACAAAAAAAGGGAAGTACCGCAAAATGATACTCCCTTGTAATTATCTTATATAAATTGTTCTTAGAAACCAAAAAGATTTACAACGTGATTTTAATTATCGTGTTCTTCTTCAAATGGATCGTCGTAATCATCTTCATCATCGTAATCATCTCCACCGCGGGAAGCAATTGCGAGAATCAGTGAAATAACAGCAAGTACACCACTTACACCGGCTAAAATCAGAAGCTCGAATTCATCTCCATGTTTCAGGAAAGCAAAAACAGCACCACCGATATAGACAATCATCGGGATAAGGAATGCAAAAAGTGTATCACGGTTATTCATGATGAAGTATAACAGTGCAGTGACAAGCATGCAAAGAGCAACAATGACATAATTCATGCCAGGAGCAGAAGTTACGTCAGCTCCTGATGTGCTGAGTCCTGTTACGAAACCTTTATAAATACAGAAACCAAATGTAAGCAGGGAAATGATTCCAAGGATGATGCGTCCAGGTCTGAAACGTGGATATTCGTCTACATATTCATATTCATCATCATCTTCATCATCATAGTCATCCATTTTTCTGGATTTTACATCTTCTTTTGCTTTCGCAGTTTCGGCTTCCTCTTTCTTTTTCTTCTTGGCAGCTTTACTGTCAGGGTCAGTTGCAAGCATATCTTCGTATCCCTTGCGAACTGCTTTTTCACGCTTATCACGGATTTCTTCCGCTGGAATGTTCCCATATTTCTGCTCTTCGGAATTATCAGTGGCAGTGGCATCAGTGGCAGCTTTCTGTGCAGCGGCTTTGCGGGCTCTGGCTCTCTCCTTAAGAATACGTTCAGCTTCTTCTTCTGAAATCCCTTTGTCAGCAGCAAGGCGGGCAATCGCTTCTTTGCGGGCGCGGGCTTTTGCTTCTCTGCGGGCAGCTCGTTTCTCTTCAGCGGCACGGGCGGCGGCATCAGCTTTCGCTTTTTCTTCAGCAGCGCGGGCGGCAGCTTCAGCTTTCGCTTTTTCTTCAGCAGCACGGGCGGCAGCTTCAGCTTTTGCTTTCTCTTCTGCGGCTTTCTTGGCAGCGATCTTCTTTGCACGTTGTTTATCAAGGTTCCATTGCTTTTTACAGCTATGGCAGATTGCATATTCATTAAAGATTGGATCCCCGTTTTCGCTGGTGCCAATCTGCTTATTCTGCAAATCCAGGTCTTTTCCACATATTGGGCACTTCATATTAATCATGTACTCCTCTCTTTTGTATCAAAATATTTATAACAGACTTATTATAGCATCTTAAAAGAGGAAGAACAACGAAAAAAGTGTGTTTTACATAAAATGTTTTAGAAAAAAATCAAAATTGTGCAAGAATTTAGTTTAAATTCATAAGAAATGGTGGACTTTAAAAATTTAATGTGTTAAAATCAAAAAGTGGCCTGAGAAGGCAAAAGGTATTGTTATGGTTTATGGTATGCCGTAAGCCATCATATAATTAGCCGGTTGAGAAGGAGATTGTTTCGTATGAGTAAGAAGATCAGAACCGAGGCAGTAGATTATCTGTTTCAGGCAATCTTAAGCCTTGAGAATAAAGAAGAGTGTTATACATTTTTTGAAGACATCTGTACGATCAATGAGCTGCTTTCATTGTCACAGAGATTTGAAGTGGCAAGAATGCTCCGTGAACAGAAGACATATTTGGAGATCGCGGAGAAGACAGGAGCATCCACTGCGACAATCAGTCGTGTGAACCGTTCTCTTAATTATGGGAATGACGGATATGATATGGTTTTCAAACGTGTAGGGCTTGCTGAGGAAGAGAATGGAACGGAAGAATAACACTTAAGAATTAAGCTTACAATAAAATACCTTTTATCAATCAAAAGATACAGCTTGCGGAAGATCCTGATAAAGTCTTTCGCAGGCTGTATCTCGTTTTAAACAGAAATGTTTATTTCCCTTTCTTTTTCTCTTCGTTTTTTGAAGACTTGGAAGAGAGGTCATCAATGATCCGTTCAATGATCATTTTCTTGATATATACATCAAAACTCAAGCTGCATATAAATGCAAACTGCTGTAAGATCTCCTTATCTTCGCCATCAGTAAGATGAGTGAAAGTCTCAGCAGATTTCTCATAAGTAGCAGTTACATTCTCTTTGATGGAATCCAGCTGTTCTTTTTCAATCTTGCAGACTTCTTTGTAAATATCCGCTAATTCAAAAGAGCTTCCATCCGGAAAATATTTCTCTGTGAGCGGTGCAAGAACTGTCTCAATATCTTTGATTGAAAGGATATTTTTAAAATAATAAATGAAGACCAGAAGGAGCAGGTGCTCTCTGGAATACTTCTTCTTCACCGGGGGTGGAAGAAGATTGTTCTTCGTATAATTATTGATCATGGTCTTTGTTAGGATCTTATCATCAGGGTAACGTTTGGTCGAAGCCAGCTGCTCATCCATAAAAGTAGTTACTTGATCCATGTAAAGATTAATATTCGGAACATCGCCGGGATGCACATAACTTAAAGAAGAAAGTTCTTCTAAAATGCTGTTTAACAGATTACTTGTGTCTATATTCATGTTATCACCTCGATACATTTATTATATAGTATTTAAAACTAGATAGCAAGCAAAAGATAAGAAGGCCGGAAAATGTAGTTGACAAACAGGAACGTGTGTTTGATAATGGGAATACATTTACAGATATCTTTATAACTTTAAAGGAGTGGAAAGATGAGCATTTATGATAAATTAAATGAACCGCAGAGAGAGGCTGTTTACCACACGGACGGCCCTCTTCTGATTCTTGCCGGAGCCGGTTCAGGAAAAACAAGAGTTCTGACGCACAGGATCGCATATCTGATCGGAGAACGTGGCGTGAACCCATGGAATATCCTTGCAATCACATTTACGAACAAAGCGGCAGAAGAGATGCGCCAGCGTGTGGATAACCTTGTCGGTTTTGGAGCGGAAAGTGTATGGGTGAGTACATTTCACTCTGCGTGCGTGCGTATTTTGAGAAGGTTTATTGACAGATTAGGGTATGAGAATCATTTTACTATATATGATACAGATGATCAGAAGACATTAATTAAGGAAGTCTGTCGGAAAGTAGATGTGGATACGAAAGTGTTTAAAGAAAGAAGTCTGCTTTCAGCAATTTCATCTGCCAAGAATGAGATGATCCTTCCGGATGAATTTGAACTGAATGCCGGAGGAGACTTTGCAAAGATGAAGATTGCTAAGGTTTACCGCGAGTATGAGGCGCAGATGAGAGCGAATAATGCGCTGGATTTTGATGATCTGCTTGTAAAGACAGTACAGCTTTTGCAGACACAGCCGGATGTGCTTGAGAGTTATCAGGAAAGATTCCGCTATATTATGGTAGATGAATATCAGGATACAAATACAGTCCAGTTTCAGCTGGTAAGCCTTCTTGCAGGAAAATATAAGAATCTTTGTGTCGTTGGAGATGATGACCAGTCAATCTACAAGTTCCGTGGAGCGAATATCCGGAATATTCTTGACTTTGAGCATGAATATCCGGATGCAAAGGTGATCAAACTGGAGCAGAACTACAGATCTACAGGGAATATTCTGAATGCAGCGAACAGTGTGATCGCGAATAACCGCGGAAGAAAGGAGAAATCACTTTGGACGGAGAACGGAGAAGGTGAACTGATCCGTCTGCGTCAGTTTGATACTGCATTTGATGAGGCAGATTTCATAGGCGAAGATATCAAAAGTGCTGTCAGACAGGGAGGTTCCTATAATGACAGTGCAGTTCTTTATCGTACGAATGCACAATCCCGTCTGCTGGAAGAGAAATTTATTGCCATGAATATTCCTTATAAGATTGTCGGTGGCGTAAATTTCTATGCGAGAAGAGAGATTAAGGATCTTCTTGCTTATCTCAAGACAATCGACAATGGACGTGATGATGTTGCGGTTAGAAGAATCATTAATGTCCCAAAGAGAGGAATCGGTCTTACAACAATTAACCGGATTCAGGAGTCTGCAACAGAACGTGGAATTGGTTTTTATGAGGCATTACTGGCACCGGAGCTGATCGCAGGAGTGGGAAGAAGTGCAACAAAACTGGACTCTTTTGCGGCATTGATCGAGTATTTTAAGACGTTGGCAGAAGAGATGAACATCACAGATCTTTTACAGGAAGTGATTGAGAAGACAGGATATATAGAAAGTCTTGAAAATGAAGATAAAGAAGAGGCGAAAACAAGAAAAGAGAATATAGACGAGCTGATCAGTAAAGCGGCAACTTATGAGGAAAGTTGTCAGGATAAAGATGAAAAGGCAACATTGAGCGGATTCCTTGAAGAAGTTGCTTTGGTTGCGGATATTGACAGTCTGGATGAAGACCAGGAATATGTTGTTCTGATGACTTTACATAGCGCAAAGGGACTTGAATTTCCACGTGTTTATCTTGCAGGGATGGAAGATGGACTTTTCCCGGGATATATGAGTATTAATGCAGGAGACAGAGAAGAACTGGAAGAAGAGCGGAGACTTTGTTATGTTGGAATCACAAGGGCAGAGCAGGAACTGACTTTGACAAGTGCGCGCAGAAGAATGGTGCACGGTGAGACACAGTACAATCCGATGTCACGATTTGTGAAAGAGATTCCAAGGGAACTGCTTGATACAGGAAACAAGAAGTTTACCCAGGAGACGGAGATGCCAGCACAGCAGAATACATATGCACGTGCCAGAGAAGCATTTCGGGCACAGGCATTCGCAGGAGCACTTGGCGGAATGACACCTGCAAAGAATCAGGGGGTGGGTAAGCCGCTTACAGGAAGTCAGGCACTGGTATCCCTGCAGAAGGGAAGTCAGCTGGCAGCAGGTGGGAATGGTCCACTTGGTTATGAGGTCGGAGACCGAGTACGTCATGTGAAGTTTGGGGAAGGAACAGTAACGGATATCAAAGAAGGTGGACGAGATCACGAGGTTACGATTGAATTTGACAGTGTCGGAACACGCAAGATGTTTGCAAAATTTGCCAAGCTTGTAAAGGTATGAGAAAGTTATAAAAAAATGATAAATCAGTAGTAATATGAATCGTCAGGTGTTATAATAAACACAGATTATCTGTCACCACAAAAGGTGAAGAAAGGGCGTGTTAATATGAACAAGAGAATAGAAGACATCATTGCAGAAACAAGATTGAACGAGATTCTTCATAAGAATGAGGCTGAGAAGCAGAAGAACACAGTAATCTGGACACTGGCTATCATTGGAGCAGTAGCAGCAGTAGCTGCAATCGCTTATGCAGTATATCGTTTTGTATCACCGGATTATCTTGATGATTTTGAAGATGATTTTGATGACGATTTTGATGATTACTTCAGCGAGGATGATCAGGTATAATTCTTGAATGAATTGCAAAAGTGCAGACAGGGTGAGAGAAGAAACCATCCTGTCTGTTTTTCTGTTAAAATAGATTAGAATTGATAGGAGATTAGGATGAAAAAAGGTCAGATCTACGAGGGTATTATTGAACGTGTAGATTTCCCAAACAAGGGGATTGTATTTGTTCCGGAGGAAGAACAGTATGTTACTGTGAAAAATGGGATTCCGGGACAGAAGATCCGTTTTATGATAAATAAATTTAAAAGAGGAAATGCAGAAGGAAGACTTCTTGAAGTGTTGGAGAAATCTCCATTAGAGACAAGAGAGCCGGTCTGTAGTATCTTTCCGGCCTGTGGTGGCTGTATGTATCAGACGATGCCATACGAAGAACAGGTGAAGATGAAAGAAGGGCAGATCCGCAGGATTATGGATCCGGTAGTAAAGGGCGAGTATCTTTTTGAGGGTGTGAAGCACAGCCCGAAGGAATTTCATTACCGTAACAAGATGGAATTCTCTTTCGGAGACGAATTCAAAGACGGTCCGTTATCTCTCGGTCTTCATAAAAAAGGAAGTACTTATGATGTACTGACAGCAGGAGACTGTCAGCTTGTCCATGAAGATATGGATAAGATTCTCCTTTGTGTGCTGAATTATTTCAAAGAAAGAAATGTAAGTTATTACAAGAAAATGCAGCATGTCGGTTATCTCCGCCATCTTCTTTTAAGACGAGGCGATACAACAGGCGAGATTCTTGTGAATCTTGTAACGACAACGCAGGAAGAATATGACTTGACTCCATTAGTAGAAGAACTTCTGGCATTAGAATTAGAAGGAAAGATTGTTGGAATCCTTCATATATTGAATGATTCTCTGTCCGATGTCGTGAAGAGTGATGAGACAAGAATTCTTTATGGACAGGACTTCTTTTATGAGAAGCTTCTCGGACTGGAATTCAAGATTACACCATTTTCCTTCTTCCAGCCAAACTCAAAAGGTGCAGAAGTGCTGTACGAGACTGTAAGAGAATACATTGGAGATATTGATAATCAGGTTGTATTCGATCTGTTCAGCGGAACAGGAACAATCGGTCAGGTGCTTGCTCCGGTTGCGAAGAAAGTGATCGGTGTCGAGATTATTGAAGAAGCAGTCGAGGCAGCAAAAGAAAATGCTGTCCGAAACGGACTTTCCAACTGCAGATTTATTGCCGGAGATGTGTTTAAGGTACTTGATGAGATTGAAGAGAAGCCGGATGTGATCGTACTGGATCCGCCGAGAGACGGAATTCATCCGAAGGCACTCCCGAAGATCTTGAATTATGGGGTGGATAAGATTGTATATATTTCCTGTAAGATGACAAGCCTGGCAAGAGATTTGGAGATGATGCAGCTGGCGGGATATCGCGTGGAGAAGATGACGGCGGTGGATCAGTTCTGTGAGACAGTTCATGTCGAGACGGTTGTTCTTTTGTCCCAACAAAAACCAGATGACACGATAGAGATCGACT
>OLRW01001744.1_pt1 | contig 13325 bp, 10 predicted proteins | sample 1672701 | NCBI WGS metagenome assembly OLRW01 (sample SAMEA3136715, study PRJEB25190) | human gut metagenome | biome: human gut; feature: human-associated habitat; material: faeces | place: Austria | collected 2013
CATTGCCAAGATGCAGGCCTTTTACCGAGACCACAGCGAAGGCTTCCACCTCGTAGAGCCCAAAGCCGTCTGGAAGCTATATACCGAAACCGCTTGGGAAATGGACCGGTTTTACCGCCAGTTTCACACCGCTTTCGGGGCCTCCCTCAAAGATAGCAACGTAGTCCTGGAGGACAAACTCAAGGGGGCCACGGACTATGTGGAAGGGCTCTATCAAAACTGGTTCCTCCAAGAACTGACCCGATGCTGGACCACTGCGGCCGAAGAAGAGCTGGCTCACCTGGGGTACCTCTCAGAGATTGGCAGGCAGCGGGATTTCTACACACACTATGTCCGTCCCCTTACTGGGAAAGGGGGCCGGGTGTTCGTGATCCTCTCCGATGCCCTGCGATTTGAAGTGGCGGAGGAACTGAGTGAGTCCCTCCCCCGCACCACCAAGGGGACGGTGAAGCTGGAGGCGGTGCAGAGCATGTTCCCGTCCATTACCAAGTTCGGCATGGCAGCGCTGCTCCCGGGTAAAACGTTGTCTGTAACGGAAGACATGCATGTGTTCGTCGATGGAATGCCTACCCGGACTACGGCAGACCGGGAAAAGATCCTATGCGCCAGCAACCCCAACAGTGTTGCTGTACAGTATGGAGATATTATTGGCATGAAACGAGCCCAGCGACGGGAACTGATCCAGGGGAAAGAAGTCGTATATATCTATCACAATACCATTGATGCCATCGGAGACAAGGCTCCTACAGAGCAAAAGGTATTTGAAGCCTGTACCGATGCCCTGGAAGAACTGGCCGGCCTAGTGCGGGTGATTGTCAACGACATGCAGGGGACAGACATTTTGATCACGGCAGACCACGGCTTCCTGTATACCTACCGCCCTTTGACGGAAGGGGACAAAGTGGGCCGGGAGGTCATGACTGGCACAATCTATGAAATCGGTAGGCGATATGCCCTCACATCCCCGGAGGCTCAGGCAGAGCATCTGCTGCCCGTACAACGGACCGGCGTGCTGGAGGGGTTCCCCCTCAATGGGTATACCCCCAGAGACGCAACACGGATCAAGGTCTCCGGTGGGGGAGAGAACTACGTACATGGTGGCGTGAGTCTGCAAGAGATGGCGGTCCCTGTGATTGCCTTTAAGAATTTGCGGAGCAAAAGCAAGCAGTATGTGGAAGTAAAAAACGCGGGGTTGAAGCTGCTCAGCGAAAGCCGCAAAATCACAAACCTGTTGTTTTCCCTGGATTTCCTCCAGGAACAACCTGTGGGAGACAAGATACAGCCCTGTACTTATACCATTTATATGACGGACGGCGGAGGTGTGGTAGTCAGCGACCGACAGACGGTGATCGCAGACCGTACCAGTGCCAATGCTTCCGAGCGAGTGTTTCGGGTTCGCTTTATCTTAAAGGCGGGGACCTACGACAGGAAGCAAGAATACCGCTTGGTGATTGCCAATGGGACGGATGTGCCGGAAGAGGTTGGGTTCCAGATTGACGTTGCCTTTGCGGATGACTTCGGATTTGATTTGTAAAGGGGGATGTTAGGATGCAGGACCATACACAAACTGCGGTTCCAGAGGATGCCAACGCAGAGATCAACCGAAAGTTGCGGCAAATGTTTGATGGCAGGATTGTCCGGAAAGACTTGACCAAGAAAATCAAAGAGGGGGCCAATGTGCCTGTCTATGTCTTGGAATTTCTGCTGGGGCAGTATTGCAGTTCGGATGACCCTGATGTGATTGATACGGGGGTCAACAATGTAAAACGCATTCTCGCGGAAAACTACGTGCGACCGGATGAAGCCCAGAAGATCCTTTCCGTGCTCCGCCAGAGAGGAAGCTATACAGTAATTGATAAGATTACCGTCAACTTAAACATCAAAACAGACCGGTATGAGGCAGAGTTTTCTAACCTGGGTGTCAAGAACATTCCTATTTCGGAAGAATATCCCACCAAATATGACCGCCTGCTTTGCGGTGGGATCTGGTGCATTGTGCAGCTGGAATATGAGTACATCGAGGAGGACAAAAAGGCTTCCCCGATCCGTATCCACAAGCTGACCCCCATTCAAATGCCGCATGTCGACATTGAGGAGTTAAAACAGGGGCGGAAATCTTTTACCCAAGAGGAATGGATGAAGGTGTTGCTGCGATCCGTGGGCATGGAACCCGACAAGTTTACCGAGCGGGAACGGTGGCTCCTGTTGGCCCGTGTGCTTCCTCTGGTAGAGAACAATTTTAACCTCTGTGAATTGGGACCTCGGAGCACAGGTAAGTCCCACATTTACAAAGAGATTTCCCCCAATAGCATTTTGGTCTCTGGTGGGCAGACGACCGTAGCCAATTTGTTCTATAACATGGGACGGAAAACCGTAGGGCTGGTTGGCCTTTGGGACTGTGTGGCATTCGATGAAGTGGCAGGCATCCAATTTAAGGACAAAGATGGCATCCAAATTATGAAAGACTATATGGCGTCTGGTTCCTTTGCACGAGGGAAAGAGGAAAAGTCTGCCAGTGCCTCCATGGTGTTCGTGGGAAACATCAACCAGAGTGTGGATGTGTTGCTGAAGACTTCTAACCTCTTTGAGCCATTTCCGCCAGAGATGGGAACAGACACCGCTTTTTTGGACCGTATGCACTGCTATATTCCTGGATGGGAGATCCCCAAATTCCGTCCGGAACACTTTACGGATGACTACGGCTTTATCACTGACTACTTGGCGGAGTTTATTCGCGAGCTCCGAAAGGAACAGTACGGGGATGCCCTGGATAAGCACTTTCGTCTGGGGAAAAATTTAAATCAACGAGATACCATCGCCGTCCGAAAAATGGTAGGTGGCCTTATCAAGCTGATGTATCCAGATGGAGAATACACCAAAGAGCAACTAGAAGAGATTCTAAAGATTTCCCTCGAAATGCGGCGCCGGGTGAAGGAGCAGCTGAAAAAATTAGGCGGCATGGAATTCTATGATGTCAATTTTTCGTATATTGACGCAGAGAGCTTTGAGGAACACTATGTGTCAGTTCCGGAACAAGGCGGCGGCAAATTGATTCCGGAAGGGATGTGCAATCCAGGCCAAATCTATACGATTTCCCACGGAAAGTCCGGGATGATTGGTTGTTTCCGTTTGGAATCACAAATGCTGCCTGGAAATGGAAAGTTTGAACGAACTGGATTAGGATCGGATTCTAAATGTAAAGAATCAACCAACACCGCTTTCAACTATCTCAAAGCCAATGGAAATAGGATCAGCGGAGCAATTAGCACCACAACCAAAGATTACATTGTCAACTACCAAGATTTACAAGGACTCGGTATGACAGAAACTTTGGCCTTACCCACTTTGATTGCCTTGGCCTCAATTGCATTGGGAAAGCCAACCGTCAGCAGCCTTGCTGTCTTAGGGGAAATCAGCATTGCAGGAACGATGATGAAGGTAGAGGAACTTGCCAATACCCTGCAAGTTTGCCTGGACAGCGGAGCAAAGAAGGTTTTGCTTCCCATTTCTTCCGCTGTCGACCTGGCTTCTGTTCCCGCAGAGCTTGTTGGTTGCTTCAATCTTGTGTTCTATCAAAGCGCAGAGGATGCGGTATATAAAGCGTTGGGAGTCGAGTGAGGCGGCAACTACAATAGCTCGCTAAAACTCTATAATTTTTTAAAATTATAGATAAGAGTCAACTCTTAGCGGCCATAAACGCGGACCCCATCGCTCCCTCCGATTGAAGATGGCAGTATACACAAATATGAAAAAGAATTTTTGTGCAAGTTTTTCTCGAATAGCTGTTCCTTTTTTAGAAAATTTTTCCCTATATAGAGGGAAGAGACAGCTCTAGAAATGAATACTGTCTCTCTGTTCTTTGAAAGGATGTTGAGCTATGCGGAAAGACAAGATTTTAGTTTGCCAGGATTGTTGTAGGAAGTTCGTCTTCACGGAGCGACAGCAAAAGCACTTTGATGCCAAGGGGTGGGTTGCCCCCAAAAGATGTCCAAACTGCAGGAACGCGAAGAAAAAGCGCGTTGCACATGCAGAGATTCGCTCGCTGATGCGGGGCGGGGACATGCGTCTGCGCAGCCGACACGGTCGCGGATTTTTTGCAAAACTCGCTGTGTGGTAAGGTCGAATAGCCACAGCCTATTCGTTGTTTGGGTTCTATAGACCGGCCACTACTAGAGGTTCTCAGTTTTCAGATCTGTTATTATTCATTATCCGTTTTAACGGCAATTTGGTACCCGTCCAAGAAGTAGAAATCGAGGCCCACTGGGGTTTCACCACCACATAGTCCGGACCCTACAGACTGCGGAAAGGTCATTCTCCTTAGACACCGGGTTGTTAGAATCATAAATTGGTTGACTCTAATATGAAGTTTGTCATCTTGCTCGGTGAAAACCCTACAATAAGCCCCGATCTATAGTTTGTGAGTCGTGTCTTATATGACGGCTGCCGTGCTGGGCCATGCAGGGATACGAGTGGTTGGTATTCACTATGAGTACTTTTCCATGGCCTCTAACATGGTTGCTGTCTCTGTTTCTGGAACGGCTGTTATACGCAAAGCAAAGGAGGAACGATAACGTCACCACATCTTTCACTGCTTCCGGTTTCCCATCCCAGCATCCCCCTATCTATCCCCCGCAAAAATCATACAGAGAGGAAAGATCCCCATGAAAAAAATCACTGCACTGCTTCTATGCTGCCTTTCCCTGTTCCTGTTTACAGGCTGCGAAGGCAGCACCACCTCCACCGAGCCCAAAACAGAGACCGTGGAAAACCAGGAACTCACCCTTTCCATGAAAGACTGGGACAGCACAGGTTTGGCGTTGGAGGACATCCAGCGGACGGGTACTTACACTGGCGAAGTGGTGGATGGCATCCCCAATGGTACCGGTCGGTTTGATACCCAGAACGAGGAAGGGACCTCTTGGTACTATGACGGCGAGTTTGTCAACGGCGTTTTCCAGGGGCAAGGAACCTGTGTCTTTAACGCTGAAAAAGAATGGAACGAAACAGGAACCTATGAGAATGGAGCCTTTACGCCGACCCTGTCCGAGTTGGTGGCTACGGTGCCCCAGTTCATTCTCAATGACTTTACGTTGGCCGAGACATCTGCTACTTTCATCAGCAGCCACGAGAATCTCTTCCCCTGTGAAACCGATGAAGCCATCCAAGAAGCCATTTCCCTCACGGATGACTCCATTGGGTATGTTCAATTGGCTAAGAACACAGCACCCTATTTAGAAACGCTGTTCACACAGACCTCTCTTACCGCTACACAGGTGTTTGAGAACAATGCTTATGGTCATACTTATACGACAATTCTTGCAAATGACAGGGATTTCAACTACTTTATATTCTACTATATCGGTTCCGTTGAGATTTACGAAGGCGACACCTTCAACGTTCGTGCCCTTCCCTTGGCATACAGCAACTTCGACAATGTGTCCAACGGCCAGACCGTCGTAGTGGCTGCCCTGGGCAGCATCATCGAAAAGACGGCATAAGGAGGAAACCCGCCTAACCCAAACAGACCAAAGGCCCTTGATGTCTGCACGGACATCAGGGGCCTTCTCTGTTGCTATGGACTTCTTTTCCCTATCTTCCTCGCAAGATTTTGCTGCACGAACCATGCTGTGTGCAAAAACAAGAAAAATATACTGGAAAATCTGTCCTGTTTGACACGGGACGCAGTCTCTGGGGGAAAGATACTCCCCCAGAGATGTGGCCCTCTTCCTGCAAAAATTCCTGTTTTTTCAAGTTCTTCACAACTGAAACGCCTCCGCCATCTTATTCGCTGCCGCCCGCATCTGTTTTGGGTCTGGTCTGACATAAAAGTTCAGCGTGGTACTGGCGTTGGTGTGGCCCAGAATCTCCTGTACGCTCTTTATGTCTGCCCCACTGCCCAGCAGCAGCGTGGCACAGCTGTGACGCAAATCGTGGGGAGACAGATCTGGGAGCCCATGTCGCTTCATGAAGCGTTTGACACGTCGGGTCACTGCATCGGGATCCCGGGGAGAAAAGGGGCCTGCCTGTCCGTGGAACAGAAAGCTCTCCTCCAAAACCGCATCGGGAAAGCTTTTCTGCTGCTGTGTTCGGAGCTGACAGAGAAGAGAGAGCATACTGTCCAGCAGGGGGACCGCTCGCACACTGGCTGTTGTCTTGGGGGAACTGACCACCGTGCCCTGCGCTGTGGTATGGGTGACATGGCGTTCCACGTGGAGAAGCGCGTGGGCGGTGTCCACGTCCCGCCACTGAAGGCCGAGGCATTCTCCCCGGCGAAGGCCGGTGGTGAGCATCAGGTACAGCAGACAGCGAAAGTCTAAAGGACAGCTCTCCAGGGCGGAAAAGAAGGTGCGGGCTTCCTCCTCCGAAAGGGCATCTACCTGACGTTTGGGCAGTTTGGGTTTCTCTACCGTATCCATGGGATTCTTTGGAATCAGTCCCTGCTTCTGGGCGAAGGCGAAGATTCGACGCAAGGTGCGGTCATGGTGCTGCACATACTGGGGGCCGAACCCCCGTTCCGTGCGGAGGTATGCCATGAATTTTTGAAGGTCCATCCCCTGGATCTTCTGGAGGTAGTAGCCCTGAAAGTAGTCTATAATGTTTCGCACGGTGTCCTCATAAAAGGCGACTGTCTTTGGTTTATGGGCTCCATCCTCAATACAAAGGGGAAACCATGTATGACGTACAAAGGAAGCAAAGTCCGTCCTGAGGCGGGACATTTCTCTATCCCTAGCTTGCTCGGGGCATAGTAGGTCTTGCGCATACGTGGCCCGCGTCTCCCTCTCCCAGGCCTCTGCTGCCCGTTTGGCGGCCTTTGCCGCCTTGGCGGGGGAAAGTCCTTGGGGCACCGGCCAGGTGGTGCAGCGGAAGATCTGCTTGTTGGCCGCATCCCTGCCGACGCAGACGCGGAATTTGTAGGAGACAAGGGCTCCCTTCCTCTTTTGGGGGGTGATCGTTGCCATAGGTAGCATCCTTTCTCTTGGGCTTCCTGGCGTTGGATTCTACCCAGAAAATCGGCGATGTTGTTGACCTGTTTGTTGACCTCGGTGCAGAATCGCCGGATTTCCCTCCTGCCAACTTTGCAAAAAAATAACAAAAAAGCACCGAAAACGTGTGTTTTCAGTGCTTTCTTGCTAAAAAAGTTGGTGGACGATACAGGACTTGAACCTGTGACCTCCCGCACGTCAAGCGGATGCTCATACCAGCTGAGCTAATCGTCCGTGAACCAATCGCACAGAAAAGCACTGGTTTTATTGGGTTTCCCTGCCTGGGAGTATAGCATAGTTCCTGGACGAATGCAAGGGATAACCGTGGAGATGCAGGCGATTTGACGCGGTTTGTTGACCTGTTTGTTGACCTAAAATGCGCGGTGTTTTCCTTGGTAGGTAAGGGGGGCTTGGGAAAAGTGAGCGAAAAAACAGGTAGGATTTTTAAGGGTTTGCTTGGTTGGGGGGACAGTATCCAACCAATGAAACCCAGGAAACCACAGGGGGCAGGGGGTAGAACGGTCTGGGAAGCACGTAATCAGGGAATCGATACGCCCATATGCCACAAGTATCCTAGCGTCCTGCTTGCTATGATCCTTCGCCCACCCAAGAGAGGCTTCGGTCCACGCGTCATGAAAATTTTTCTGTCCCTAGGGGGTGTCTGGGAGAATATGTTGCCCCTGCTGATATCTGCGTAGAAAAAGCAGCGTTTTCTCTCTTCTGGAGGAGCAATAAAAAAACCAAAAATAAAAAATTTTTTCAGCATGTGTGAAGAAAATGATCGGTGGATGCTATGAGAACGCCCTAGCGTAGGGCATCCTCGTAACACGACAGCCTTGGTAAGATAGAACAAACAGCAGCATAAAAAATCTTGACAAATTATACAAAATGGTGTATACTATCATGCAGTAAAGAATGTGCTTCACAGAAAATAACTTCACATAAATATCTGCCAATTTCATCTTCCTTATGATCACCTATAGGAAAAATTTGTGCGTTCATTGTTTTATTCACATGGTGACACGCAACTATCAGCAGATAAATTTAATAACAAAGGACACATTTATGAAAATTAATAACGGAAGTTTACTGTTAAGATCTGCAAAAAGTTACGCCGAAGACTTTGGACTCCAGGTTTTTCCCTGCAAAGGGAAGAAACCGGTTACAAAACATGGATACAAAGACGCAACCGATGACTTCACCCAAATTGAACAGTGGTGGGATGAGGATAGTACCCACAATATCGCCATTGCCACAGGCCATGGGATTGTTGTACTAGACGTGGACATCGACCACAATGCTGGGAAATATGGGGATGAGACCCTCTCCCACTTAGAGGAAGAATATGGCCCCCTGCCAGACACCTGGATGTGCTTAACTGGTGGAGGCGGTGTCCACTATTATTTCCAATGCGACGACCCAGACCTTACCGTAGCGGCAGGATTTCTGCCGGGGTTGGATTATCGGGGAACCGGAGGATATGTGATTGCACCCCCTTCGATCCATCCAGCCAGTGGGCGGCGCTATGAATGGGAAGTCAACCATCTCCCGGAAGATACCCCCCTTGCGCCATTGCCGGATTGGCTTCACGATCTTATGGAACCCAAGCACAAGGGGAAGAGAGCATCTATTACCCCGGGCAAAACAGAGGGGAATCCCGAGGGAAAAATTCCTGTAGGGACAAGAAATGACACGCTCTTCCGTTATGGATGTTCCCTCCGGGGCAAGGGCGCTACCACAGAGGAAATTCATGCGGCACTGCAGCAAAAAAATGCGGACCTCTGCATGTCCCCTCTCTCAGAGGCGGAAATTGCTTCCATTGCAAAGAGTATTGAACGGTATGAACCGGGGTATCGTCAGGAAGTACTGCCCAGTATTATTCCGCCGGACTATTCCGACGCAGGCAATGCAGAGGTATTTACGAAGGTATATCAAGAGAATTTGCTTTGGGTTGGCGCTTTGGGCTGGTTTCAATGGAACGATCAGGTCTGGGAGCAGAACGACTATTGTGCCATGGCATGTGCAATCAGGCTTTCGGAAGAAATGCTCAACAGTGCTATCCAGCGAAATCAAACCGCCCATAGCGAGTATGCAAGGGCCTCTGCTGCCTATGATGCGAGTGGAGATTCCAAGGATGAAATGGACCAGGCGCAGAAGAAGAAAGTTCTTTCCCAATCCAAAGAATTTCTATCCCATGCAAAAGCATCGAGAGGGGCATCCCGCCTCAAAAATATGATAGAGCTATCTAAACCAGCTTTGGCTCTTCCTGCGGCCCAATTGGACGCAAATCCCTTTGTGCTCAATACACCAGACGGTATTGTGGATCTGCGTACCGGCACCATTCGCCCCCACGAGGCTGGCGCATACTGCACCAAAATCACAGCAGCAACAATGGATCACCATGGAGCAGACGTTTGGGCTGATTTCTTGGACACGATTACTTGTGGAGATAGGAGCATTCAGCATTTCCTTCAACAGATCGCTGGGATGTCTCTCTTTGGTGAGGTATATCACGAAGGAATCGTGATTGCCTACGGAAGTGGGAGAAACGGAAAAAGCACCTATTTCAATGCACTCAGTGAGGTCCTCGGTGATTACGCCGGCAGCATAGATATCAAGGTTATTTCGACCGACCGCTCGAACAAAGGGGCCGCTCTTGCCACCCTGCGGGGAAAGCGTTTAGTGGTAACAGGGGAGCTGGAGGAATCCCAACGGCTTTCCGTGTCCACCTTAAAGCAGATCTCCAGCACAGATAAGCTGGTGATTGAAGAAAAGTTTAAGCAACCGGAAACCGTTAAACCGACTCACACCTTAGTGCTGTTTACCAATCACTTGCCTAAGGTGGCCTCTACGGATGAAGGCACTTGGCGTCGGCTGTTGGTGATTCCCTTCAATGCAACCATTCCGGAAGCGGATGGAATTCCCAACTACGCTCAGTTTCTCATTGAGCACGCAGGCGGGGCAATCCTCGCCTGGGCAGTAGAAGGTGCCGTGCACTTTTCTGATTCGGGATATCGTTTATCCATCCCCGATGCAGTCAGACAAGCGACAGAGAATTATCGGGAACAAGAAAACTGGCTGCTCAATTTTGTGGAGGATCGATGCATTCAGGATCCCAATGCCCGTGTTGGAGCTATGGAGCTATACCGGGATTATCAAAATTGGGCAGAGCATTCTGGCGAGATGATTCGCCGACAGAACGATTTTAACGCCGCTATGGAGTGCATGGGATTTCAGAAAATCCGGCCTCAGAACAAAAAGACATGGCTTGGTTTATGTTTAAATCTCAACGAAAGGTATCAACTTCCAGGTTTTTCGTCAGAGAATCGAGAGGATAAACAGAAAACTACGCAACAGAGTTGACTCTGTTAAGAGAGTTACTCCAGGTTACGCCACACAACACACCTTTACCAATATTTATTCTTCTGCGCGCCTTGGAAAAAGTATGTATGGTAGTGTAACCTGGGGTAACCAGAAGCATGCGGGGATGATACGAGATCTCCCCAAATAATAGAAGATGAGAAATCGCCCTTTGATACAGAACACAACCCGTTCTATATCAAAGGGCGATTTCTGTCCCTATCGGGAAGAGTTTCAGATTACCACAGAAGCGCATCCCTTGCTCAATGCATCCAGAAAAGACAACATACAGCTTACTATACTATAGTTATCCCATGGCACTTGAAATTCACCGCGCCATCATCACTTATTTTCTGTGCTTATAGTACACAATCTGTTCCAAGATAAGAAGTAAATCCTCCTGCTCTTTCGTGGGCTGTGCTTGAATAATATCGTAACATCTGGATGGAATATCCTGCGCAGAGGCGGAGGGAGAAATGTTTTCAAACAGCTGTGACAGGGAGATATCTAGCGCAGCGCTGACCTTAGAAATGCTCTCTATCGTGGCGTTTTTCTCGCCCCGCTCTAATTGTCCGATATACGTTGGATGTAAATTGGCCCGTTCTGCCAGTCGTTCTTGGCTCCATCCGAGTTGATTGCGGTATCCCCGTAGTCTTTCGCCAATGATTTTGGAAAGGTTCAATGGTATTCCCTCCTTTGGAGGATATACTATTGATATTTTTTTGATTTTTACATAGACTATTGATTCCGAACCTATAGAACGATATACTATAAATATTGAAAATGGGATTTTCATACGCTTTACCGCAGTAAAAAACGGAACCTCGGCTGTGAGAAGGAAAGAGGGAATCTACCATGCGCCATTTTGAAGGAACCTTGCAAACCATCCTCATTTTTGCCGTTCTACTCTCTACCATCCTCATCTCCTGGGTGGTAATCCGCTGGGCCAAGGGACCCTCCGCCAAAAACCGGGACCTGCCCAAACTCAAGTTCCGGCAATTTCAGGCGTTATATTACTTAAACCCAGAGTCCTGGACTTTGGGAGAGCTCACCGCCACCTATGAAGGCGTAGGGGAATTTCGGTTCAGTTACTTGGGTGAGATCCGCTACAGCTTCTTCAAAAAGGAAGTGATTCACCAGAGAAAAAACCGGGCAAAAGCAGACCAAATTGAAAAACTGCTGCTAAAAATCAACGCAGACATCGCCAAAGAGAAGCAGAAAAGCAACCGGTACTATCGGGAGTCTGCGGAGATTTTGGGAAAAGTAAGCTGTGACAATGTAAAGAACACGGAGCAATCCATGAAAAGAAATCAATAATTGGCATAGTAAAGGTTTTGCGGGTTTTTCAAGATTGGAAAATGGAGCGAAAACTGTGGAGAGGATACGCATTTATTATGGTGGCTTAACCGCAGAACAGTTTCTTTTCCGTGAGATACGTACTGTGGCTAAGCTATATCTCGCCAAAAAAGGAATGGCTGAAGCGATAGACGAAATAAAAGCCAACAATTTATTTCAATACCCCACAGAGCGAGAAGTGTCCCGAATTGCCAGGGCATGCTACAAGCGGCTGGAGGCGTTGGACAATGACATGCTGCGGCAAGAACTTGCTTACGGGCCTAGCCCAGTGGCCAAACAGATCAACCTCTATGCCATGATGCGGTACAACGCTCTGATCTGGGACTTTATGTTGCAGGTGATCGGAGAGAAGTTCCAGGATCAAGATTTTTCCTTTTCTCGCAAGGATTTACATGCCTTTTTTGCTCGTCTACAAGAGCAGAACGATCGTGTAGCCGCTTGGAGTGCGGGAACGGTTCAAAAGATCAAGAGTGTCCTAGTACGTTCCCTGATGGAGACAGAATACCTGGACAGCATACAGGCGAATACGCTGAACCGTGTGATCTTGTCCCCGGAACTGGAGCAGGGCATTCGCGCCAATGGGGATGAGGATGCTCTGCCTGCGTTTCATTGTCTGAAATAAGGAGGGCCGTTGTGGAGACCATCAAACAGAAGCTGGATCAGATCAAGGGCAGAATCTCTGATCCCAGTTTTCTAGCCAATCAAGGGTTGAGCAATGAGGTAGGGATTCATGTCTTTTGCTACGATCCCAAAGAGGAAATGACCATACAAGAGTACATTCATTGGCTGAAGAAAGAAGCCAATCCACCGTATCGCATCCTAGAGTATGACCTCTATGAAATTTTCCTCACGTTGCTAGAGGAAAAACGGATCTTAACGTCCATTGAAGGAATTGAGGATCGGAAGGGATCCGCGTATCTCCTCGGTCAGCTGCAAAAAATTGCAACGCCAGATGCGTTCTTAAAACGCATGGAGTATTCCCCCCATGTGAGGGGACAGGACGTTTTATTCCTGACAGGGATTGGGAAAGTACACCCCTTTATGCGTGCCCATAGAATCCTAGACAGCATGCAGCATCTTTTTGCAGATATTCCTATTGTGATGTTTTATCCAGGAACCTTCGATGGGCAGACGCTAAGTTTGTTTGGCGCCTTCGAGGAAGGCCATTATTACCGTGCATTCAATTTGCTGTAATGGAGGAAGACCATGAAAATCCAAACCATGTTTGAAAAAGATATCAACCGGGATATCAATGGCGTGATTAAAGTCCGACAGGACGATGAACACAGCTTACAGCAGGAACTCAGTGAGTACATTATCACCAAAGAATTACGGAAACATTTTCGGACGTTTTTTGATCACTATACCAAGGCAATCGATACCCCCACAGACAAAATTGGGGTGTGGATTTCCGGTTTCTTTGGAAGCGGTAAATCTCACTTCTTAAAAATGCTTTCCTATCTGCTTAGCAATGCCGAGGTTGGAGGGAAATATGCCATCGACTACTTTGCTGATAAGTTTGACGATGCCATGATGTACGCGCAGGCAGTGAAGAGTGTGTCGGTTCCCACTGAGTCTATCCTATTTAATATTGACATTGAAGGCCCCAGCAACAAAGACAAAACC
>OLRW01001749.1_pt1 | contig 13308 bp, 10 predicted proteins | sample 1672701 | NCBI WGS metagenome assembly OLRW01 (sample SAMEA3136715, study PRJEB25190) | human gut metagenome | biome: human gut; feature: human-associated habitat; material: faeces | place: Austria | collected 2013
AGACGAATTAGATGAAGAAATGTTAGACGAAGAAATGTTAGACGAAGAAATCGCAGATTATGATAATGCTTTTGAGTATTGGAAAAGCCGGGTGGAAGAATCTCCGTTTGGAAAAATAGGTGGTATAATGGCAGGCATTGTGGCAGTTGTAACACATGTTATCGGAACTGCAGTACGCAATCTCCTGTTTAATGGACGGGAACAATTAGAAATTAAAAAAGCATTTGATGATTCACTCGGAGCAAAAGATCTAAAACAAGAACGGAAGAGACAAAACGAAAAAGAGGATGCAAAGACAGAAGAAAAAGAAGAGACAATTCATGACAAAGATCGTGAAACAGATCATGATATAGATAACAGAACGGAATATCAGCGAGCGATTGATGAACAACTGGAATCATATCAAGTGAACCAACGTCCGGAATCTATACCGGAAGAATGGCTTACACAACATGATGAAGTATCCAGAGATGAATGTGCACAAATCATGGCAAACGATGAAAATGTAAGACGGATGTTCAACGCGGCCGACTGTATTCTTGAAGCAGACCCAAATAGTGAGAACTTGTATATCTCAAGATTGCAAAACGGAAAGTCTGATAATACCAGCTACCTCATGCCAAAGGAAGATCTTTTAAATGGGAATGCCACATCGTTCGGAAGTATTCTGAACCAATATAGATCAAATGATTTATATGTCTTATATCCAAAAGATGCAGAGAAACGTGATAAAGAATTAGAAAGAGTAAAATATGAGACTACGATAGAAGCTGTTCTTTCTGTAGGAGGTGCAAGAGCTTACTCGAATATGCAGGACATGGAAGATGCGAAACATGATGGTATTGAAATGCCACTTTCTCAGATGAATGTAATAGGTCCATGTGGAGCGTTTAAGTTAGAGATGGTATCTTCCTTAGAACCAGAAAAAGATATAGATATCCTTTATAACAATGTTAAGATACAATCAATGAAGCTGGAGGATTTAAAGAGCCATGAAAACATTTTGCCAGAAATATATGCAAATATCCACGCTATCAATGAACATGCAGCCGACCGTGTTTTCCCAACTAAAGATAAAGTCAATGTAGAAAAAACGGAAGACGGATTTCATGTTACGGCAAATAAAGCATATGCTTTAGACAAAGAAGGTGATGGTATCAGCGAAAGCATTGATCTCGGAACATATAATTTTAACAATACAATAGACACATGGGCATTATCTAAGGCGTTGGAAGAAAATCAGATCATGTGCTGCTATACAGGGGATAAGCCTGATTATCAAGTTTTTGCATATTCACTTGGCCTAATAACAAACCCGGACTTGATGGCAATTGAAGACGAAAAAGGAAGATCACTGAACTTGTTTACAGGAGAACCTGAACAAAAAGGAAATGCACATATTTATACACAACCAACTCCTTATGGAGTAAACATGTATATGATGATTCCAAAGCCAGATGGAACATCCGAACAAGTACAAGCCGGGTTCGGATTTCATGACAATATTAATTTGACACCGAAGAATTTACAGGCAATATATGAGGGAATGGAATATGCAAAACAACATATATTGGAACCAAATAAGAATGTTGATAAAGAATACAATCGTTACGGAGAGCTTAGGGGGCATGGAAATTACAGGTATCTTATGTTTCCAACTGCAGGAAATGACGAGATTGCGGCTGCATTAAAGAAAGAACGTGATGTAAGTGATTTTTTGGAAGGAAAAGAACCGGAAAAATTCTTATCCGAAGAAGAAAAAGAAAGATTGTATGCTCAAAAGCCAAACATTGAACTGCCAAATGAAATTATATACACAAATGCACAGAACGATGAAAGAGAAACAGCTCATATAATCAGAGAAGGGGATTCTATATTGCTCGCAGATGAGGAGGAATACAATGAATATTTAAAAATGAAAAATTCCGAAGGACAAAAAGATAAAACGGAAGACATATGTAAAGAGGATGAAGAAATTCTTTGTGAAGAAAGTAAAGATGAAGAAATGGAAATCTAACATATTCTAGTAACGGAAAGGAGGAAGCAGGATAAGCGTATCTCTTAAGTAAAAAAAAGAGGCGCATTCCCCGGCAAATCGTGAACTTTAGACGGGGTATCCTGCGCAAATGTATGAAAAAAACATATGTATTGGATACAAATATCCTCGTACAATCCCCGAACGCATTACTATCCTTTGAGGAAAACAATGTTATAATTCCATTTGCAGTATTGGAAGAACTAGATGGGCTGAAAAAGCGAGATGGAGACCTAGGGGCAAATGCGAGAGATGTGGTTCGAAAGCTGGAAGAATATAGATCAGAAGGAAATCTTTTGGATGGTATTCCGCTTCCAAATGGCGGAAATCTCAAGGTCGAAAAGAGATTTGAAGATTTTGCACTTTCAAAAGAGTTAACGGAAAAAAAGTTGGACAATCGAATTTTGCAAGTCTGTAAAGGCTTGGAGAAAATGGCCGAATCAGGCAACGAAGTAGTCCTGGTTTCTAAAGATATCGTGCTGCGATTAAAAGCGCAGGTGTTGGGAATCCGTGCGGAAGATTATACTACTGAGCAAATATCTGAAAGTGCTGCTATGTATTTGGGCAGGACAGAAGCTTATATTCCACAGGAATCCGTCAAAGATTTTAAAAAAGATGGAGTTCCTGCTGACATTCTTTATACGACTGACGAAAACGGAAGCAACTTTGGAATATCCCTGGAAGAGAACGAATTTGTTGTCCTCATTCCTGATCAGTCTTCCAATAATACATTGCTGGGAAGAAAATCGAAAGAAAAGGTTGTTCCATTGAGATATCAGAAGGCACAGCCATATGGGGTGATACCAAGAAACGTGGGCCAGTATTTTATGCAGGAAGCATTGATGGCTCCAGCCTCTGAAGCTCCTCTTGTAATTGTGAAAGGAATGGCCGGGACTGCCAAAACATTTTATTCTCTGGCTGTTGGACTGGAAAAAGTATATAACAATCCGAGCGGAGAATATAGGCGAATCATTGTATGCCGGCCAAATGCGCAATTCGATGATGACATAGGATTCCTTCCGGGAGATGAAAGGGAAAAGATTGCTCCATTAATGCGTCCGATCATTGACAATCTGGAACAGCTTTTGGATTCTGATGAAAAAGAACGGTACGCAGATGAGCAGGCACTTTCCGGAAAGATTCAGGAGATTTTCGAAAGAGGTATCATACAGACGGAAGCACTCAACTTCATTCGTGGCCGTTCCATTGCTCAGACTTATCTGATCATCGATGAAGCCCAGAACATGACACCGAACCAGGTAAAAGGGATCATAACAAGAGCTGGAAAGGGAACAAAAATCGTACTAATTGGAGATCCAAATCAGATCGATAAACCATTCTTAGATAAAAAAACGAATGGACTCAGTTACGCAGCTATGCGGATGCAAGGGAGCCCGCTCTGCTGGCAGCTCACATTATCAACAGAAGAATGCGAACGATCAGACATGGCTATGGATGCGATTGAACGATTATAAGTGTGTCAGCAGCCTCTGATACCTACCATAACCAGAAAAGCCCGCATTTTGCTGAAAGTGTCGCTTGCGGTAGTTCACCAAAATACAGGGAAAAGAAGAACTCAGCAAACGAAAGAAAATCCCATATTTACAGTAGCCAAAATAGAAAGGAGGCTGTATGTATGGCTACACATAATCAGGTAAGGGCGGTCGGCTTTTTGCGGGAAGATCCAATCATTATGAATGCGGGGGAATCCGGGGCAGAAAAGGTAATGTTTACGATCAGAACCATTCATAGGGATGTGGATAATTTCCATGGGAAACGTTTCCAAGATCTGATGGTATTCTATGATGGTACGGCGATGATCGAAAGGATGAAAAAGCTTGTGCAGTTTGATCTTGTTGATATCAAAGGCGTATTTAATATTCTAACATTGAATAAGAAATCGCATTGTCCAGCATGTGGAACAATGAATGTGAAATACAATGGAACAGCAACATTCGTCTACCCAACAAGCCTAGTCAAAATTAATGCTGTCAGGGAGGCATACGAACATTCTATAGATCTTCCGGAGCGGATTCTTGAAACCCATTATATGGAAGTTTCGAACCAAGTACTGATCATTGGTACCGTTGTGAGTGATCCGGAACTTCTTGGAACAGAGAAGAATCCGTGCTGCAGATACCGGCTTGGAGTTGATCGTAAGTATTATATCAAAACACAGGGGGATATTTCAGCTGATTACCCGTGGGTATATTCATATGGACAGCAAGCGGAAATGGATTACCGGCATCTGCAAAAAGGAGCTTTAATCCTTGTGGATGCATTTATGCAATACCGGCCTGTTGAGACAACGATCACATGCGAGAGATGCGGAATTGATTATAATTTTCAAGACCAGGCAACGGAATTTGTTCCATATAGTATAGAGTATTTGAACAATTATAAGACAGATGAAGAGATAGCAAGAGAGGAGAGCATTCAGGAACGTCTGATGCTAAACCAAGCGAAGAATGATATTTTTGGAGAAGACTGAAAAATCCTGAAAGCCACCGAACTGCGTTCTTTCCAGTGCCAGCTTCCTGGACATTAATATTGCGGAAAAATCGCACAAAGCGTCTTCTTCCATATTGTAAATGAAATCATAGATCAGAGGAGAAAATAAGATATTGTTTTCCCCTCTGATTTTGTTTAGGGAAAAATACAGGATAACCTGAAAAACCCTTAGTACAAAAAGGAGGATAAAATATGCTGGAAGGAAAAACAATGGAAACGTTCCAGGAAGCTCTTGAACGCTTGGACTCTGTAACAGGAATACAGACGATCCGAAAAAAAGATCCATTTACATTAACTTGTAAATTTGACCATGGAACACTTGAGTCTTGGAAAGTAGACAAAGAAAAAGAAGAACTGGACCTTAATAAGGTTCTGTACAAAGGCATGAACCTGAAAAAATTCCGGTCATCATTAAATTCGATTGATCAGAATGAAGAACTGGCAGTGTTTTATGTCATGTGCCTGCGGGATTACGAGAAAGTAGACAGTTACTATTATGATACGAACTGGATAGCAGTAGATCCGGCACTGCCATATTGGATCAATAAAAATGGACAGCCAGAGTTTGTTATCATGAAAAGGAGAGTGAATAAAGAAGCTTTACAGATCATTTTGAAGACAAAATTAGCATTTTTTGCGGATGATACGCTGTATCCGGTTCTGCCGTCTGCAGTACAGGTGCTTGGAACATTATTGGATTGCAGTGCAGCGTTCAGACAGCAGGATGAACATCAACTTGGGAATGCGATTATGATTGCAGAAAAGCTGTCAGAAACAGACAATCTGCGGATTCTGTGCCGGGAACGTACAAAAGGATTTTGCCCAGTCTATAGTGCCTTTGGTGCATCTTATCAAAGGATTGAGCAGGCTGAATTTTTTGATTCCGTGATGGACTACCTGAAAAATTTCATGATTTTTGAAATTGATAAATGGAAAATCCGGTCAGAAGATTCAGAAATACTTTTGAGAGTTCTGTCAATAGATCTGGATGCTCTGGACCGGTGTGAAAAAGAATGCAGGTCTATGATTGAACCTGTGATCCAGAGTGCAAGGAAAAACAGAAAAAAACAGCTGTATCTTAGAAACGAACCGGTAGAGTATATGATCCGGATCCAGACGGGAGATATGTCTGGAAAAGCATTGGTTGTACAGTCGTTATTCAGGTATGAAGAAGCAGAAGTCATGTTGGAGAATAACACCATGAAACATACGTCAAAATATTATAAAGGCGGTATATACAAACTTGTATCAGGAATTGGGTCAAGTATCCTGCATGCTTATCAGAACCTGCATCGACTGCAGTGTTGCGGCGGAATCATGGAATATGACTCTTTCCTCGGTAGTATCAATAAGATCATAGGAAAGAAACGTACCAAAGAAGCAGAAGCAGCAATCCATTGGATGTGTTCTTTGAACAGCTGCAATGCCCTGGATCAGTATCTTGGAATGGTATCATCCACATACCGCTCATTGCCAGATAAACAGGCTATGATGTTAAAAAAAGCATATAAAGACCTTCTGGATAACTATTCTGGAAAAGTGACGGAAGATACACATGCATCAGAAAAATCCACTGCTGCCGCCGGTGAGAAAAATATAACGGCTGCGCCAGCGATTGAATGGGCTGTTGCCGACGAAGAAAACGAATTGTCTGCCAGCGGTGATGCAGGGAAGAGTGTAGCATCCGCAAGAGCAGCTATATGATCCGTTGCTTAAAATGCATCAGCAAATAAGTGTAGTAATGAAAATGGAGGAAAACATGGCAAAAACATATGGGGGCTGGAGTAAATTCCAGCCTTTTGTAAAAGAGGGGACTGTTCTTGCATCCTTTCGCATTGTGCCTGATGACACTATGGAAGCTTTGAAAGCATCTGTGAAAGCAAGAATATGTCATCCGTTCCATATCACGGCTTTTGTATGCCGGCTTACGGAAAACGGATTAAAGAAAGAAGGCATTTATACAAAAACAGTCAATGAGGGTTCGTATTTCGAGGATATAGAAAAAATAACCCATACGCTTTCGGGGTATGATGTCCTGCTTGGATGGGACTGTACTTTGGAAAAGAAGATCTTGAAAATGATCGGGGTGGAAGTCCCGGTTCTGGATCTGAAAAAGAATGCCGGATACTTTCATAAATTCTTTCCGGAAGATTACCAGATCAATGATGTAATACGTACTGTATACAGGAATCAGCATCTGGGAATAAACACTTTTGAAGAAGTACAATGGGCCGAGAGTTATATGGCCATATTCCATTGGATGTTGAAGAAGTATGGTAACAAATTCCGCGAGAACATGCCGCAATTGAAGACAAAATATGCTGTCTATAAAAAGTTTATGAGATTTTTTGAAGAAGGGGTTAAATTACTCATCCTTGATACAGAGACTACAGGACTCACAGATGATGCGAAGATCATTCAGTTTTCTGCTATCAGGTACTGTGTGAAGGATGGAAAATTAGTCAGTGATGGATGGAGCAGTGTCTATATAAACCCGGAAGAGCCATTGACAAAAAAGATCACAGAGATTACAGGACTTACAGATGAAAAGCTGGAAGGTGGCCTTACAGAAAAACAGGCAGCCGGCGATATATTTAAACTTCTTGCGTCTTGCGATGTATGGGGAGCTTATAATAGTTCTTTTGACCATCGCATGCTTTCCTATATGGCGGCAAGGACAGGATACCGCATGCCGGACAGACCAGTACTGGATCTGATTGAATTGCCAAGAAATATGATAGAGGCTTCCGTACTTGGAGATTACCGGCCGTACCAGCTTGAGAACGTATTTTCTTACCTGTATCCATCAAAGGAAGTGGAATTTCATGATGCATTGGCTGATGTAAGGGCTGCTGCCATGGTAACAGTAAGGCTGCTGCATGATTTCAGTGATGTAAAGAGAGAGAATATAGTCTTAAACTTCTGTGACAAGGAATATGTTCCGCATGTAGAATATGTCTATTATGACGTGAATGAACATGCAAAAGGACAGATCCGTTTGAAAGTCGGGTTAAGCGAAGGCGGATATGGAGATGTCTACTGGGATGTTATACATAAACGGTGGGATTGTAAGAATACGCACGATGCTGTTTCTTTATTTGCAAAATTGGACCTCACGGAACTTGAGTCCATGATCCTATGGAAATATCATTGTCATACCATGCAGGAAACAGCAATGCTTTTAAAAGAATGGAAAGAAAAAAAGGAAAACAAAAAAGAAGAAAGTGCCTGATGGTGCTTTCTTTTTTTTTCTTTGCTGTCCCATATTTCTTTTGAAATCAGAAATCACAAAAGGAGGAAACAGTATGCACGAATTCCATTCGATAATCTCTTACATGTCATCTGTTCTAAAAAAGAGTGCCATTAAGGAAGCTATTTCCAAGACGGTATTAATGGCATTGGATGCGCTTCGATTTCTGATCCCGCTAATAGGGATCCCGGCAGCATTCAGTCTATTTGAAACAGGAAATGACGTGTTCGCTATCATTATGTGCAAAAGCATCCTGCTGCTATTCTGGACGATCGGGATCACTTATGCTGACCACCGGTTATACCTGCATCTTGGAGGACAGAGAAGCCTATTCTCCTATAACGATGATGAGCACTGTGATACAAGCGCACACCAAAGCCAGTCTTCTGATGAAAATGCAAAGGAAGAGGCTGCAAAGCATGACTGCATTTTGGATCAGGCCAGGAGGATTTGGAACGCTGCCCAAAAAAAGAGATAACAAAGAAAAGAGGGAAACGGAATCTGGTTCCGTTTCTTTTCTTTTTTTTGCAAAAAGAAATCCTGCATTTCTTTTTTGTATAATAATTCTATGAATACAATCTGATGGCAATAACTGCAGAAATACAGCCCAGCCTCTTCAAGAGGCTGCGTGTGAATAGGCACATCTAAACCGAATCCAACAGTTTCAACCATCTGGAATATCAAAATATAGTGGCAGCAGGATGATACTACCCACCGCTTAGATCTATAGATCTTGAAGCGGGGCTTGAAAAAAACAGTTGTATACAGAAAGGAAATATATCATGACAGAAATAAAAAAATGTGAATTTTGCGGACGCTCTGAAATGGAAACCGCTATGGGATTTAATAATGGGAAAGGCATTTGCCTGAATTGTGCATTGATGATTGCTAACCGTTTTGAAGTATTTTCAAAAACAAAAGGACACGAAGGACTCTCACAGCAAATTGAACTTTTCTATCAGGAAAATCCATCCCCATATAAGATGAACTACTCCGGACACGCCCACGCTACACACCATGGATTTGTTCGTACAAAACCTAAAGAAATGAAGGATTACTTAGACGACTATGTAATCGGACAGTCTGATGCTAAACTTGCTCTTGCTGTCGCTGTTGACAACCACTACAAAAGAATCAACATGGAAAACTCTGATGTAGAAAAAAGCAATATACTCATGGTGGGGCCTACCGGGTCCGGCAAAACCTTACTCGTAAAAACCCTGGCAAAAAAGCTCAATGTCCCTATCGCTATCTGTGATGCCACCTCACTGACAGAAACTGGATTCGTCGGCGATGATGTTGAATCCGTCCTTGAAAAATTATTGCTGAATGCAGACGGCGACATCGGAGCAGCTGAACGCGGTATTGTTTATATCGATGAAATTGATAAGATCGGCAGAGACAATGCTAATTCAACCAGCCAGGCTTCGAAAGAAGGCGTGCAGCAGGACCTCCTTAAAATCATTGAAGGTACTCGCGTTTCTATCTCAAATAAGGCTATGGGCTCTGGAATTACTGGAAGGAATGGCGGGGAAAATGGTCGAGCTGGCAGCAGAGGTGAAAGCCAGGTGGAAATTGATACATCCAATATATTATTTATCTGTGGTGGCTCTTTTGAAGGAATGCGGATCGATCAGGATAGTAAAGCACATAAAATATGCGGTTTTTCAGCACAGACAAAAAAAGAAGAAATCCATGCATGCAATGATACGGAGGATCCAAAAGATTATGGCATGATAAGGGAGTTCCTGGGCAGACTTCCTGTTGTAATCCACCTGGAGAAGTTAACTGTTGAAGATATTCTTAAAGTTCTGACAGAGCCAAAAAACTCAATTATCTCACAGTATCAGAAATTATTTGAAGTTGATGGTGTACATCTGGATTTTAGTTCGGATGCTTTAAAGGTCATTGCTGATAATGCATACAAAAAAAATACTGGTGCAAGAGGCATCAGGAGTATCATTGAAAATATTTTAATGGATTTGATGTATGAAATCCCTTCAGATGATGAATTAATTAGCTGTCAAATTGAAAAGAAATAACTCTTCCATATTATTAGCGGAAAGTTTTACTACTTATTTTTTCATGTTTGTTGGCGTAGATGTTTTATTTGAATGTGATGAGTGAGAAGCCGCTGGTTTTTCCTTATCCGAGCCGAACTTTCTGCGCCGTCATATTTCTCCGAAAAGATGCCTGCGATGGCATCTTTTTTTGCAAAAAAATCATAAATGGAATATTTTTGTAAAATATAACTAACAGTACAAACAGGAATACAGTCATAGGAGGGGAAAATTTGGACGAGTTGATTGATAAATTTATAGAAAAATGCTTAAAGTACCCAGAAATGGATATTTGTGAAGTGTACAACCGATTCCAGCACCTACTTAATCAGGAAGACAGGAAAGTTATGGCTGATAATTTTGCACTTTTTTTGTGCTGCGGGGAGGTAGAAAGATCAAAATCAAAGGAAAAACTTGGTCAATAACTAAAGACTAAAGTTGCGGGGCGCCAAGCGCTTTCGATGAGGGAAAAATATGAATGTATTTTATTGCGGATTTGATGGTGAATATATTTTTATAGCAGAGAAACCATCGCTGATGAGAGATGTTAAACAATGCTATAACAAACACAAAGAGGAAATCTTTGCCAAAATAGGAATCATTGACTTTATTGCACTTTCCGGACATGCTTGCTGTTTTTATACGCCTGATGATTATGATGAATGGAGTGGAAAACGGTGGGATGAGATTGAATATCCTATCGTACCTACAATGTGGAGAGTGAAGCCGATTGAACGGATGCAGAAACAAATCCTACAATTAAAAAATAGCATTGATCATTATGACGGCGTTATCGTTGGGACAGATTCAGATCAGGAGGGATACTGAAAAAGAGATTGCTCTTCTGCATTCACAAAAAGCACAAATTGAAAAAACTGTTCATGATCTTCAAATGCAAGTCGATGATTTTTATAAGCAGCAAGCATTTGTACAAGAAAACATAGGAAAAATTGAAAAATATGAATATATAGAAGCCCAATATAGAAGACTATTACAGAGTGATCCTGAGCAAGCAGAAATGATTAATTCATTATTACTTGCCGGAAATAACGAAAAAGAGCAAGAAAATACCATTATATAAGATTTGTTCAACACAAAAAAGAGATCTCTTTTTGCATGTTTCCTTTTGTGGAGTCACAGAGACGCAATCAGCTCTTTGACTTTATCTTCGGTGATTTCTAGCTTTTTTGCTATTTCCGTTGGAGTTAATTGTGGACTACTCGGTAATTGAATTACCGAGCTTCCACCAAAAAACTCCTTACGGAATTTCATGGTTTCTTTTGATTCCTACATACGCGAGTGACATATTATGGGATGACTGCGACCATCCAACCCCGTAGTGATGAAGGCTAACCCCGGCGTCCCTACCGGTTTTTCTATCAAATGTTCTATTTTATGCAGACAGCAGGACCCGCAGTCCTTCCAGATCAATGTTGATAGCTGCCTGTTCATCCCGATCGATGAGATTTCCACAGACAGGGCAAACATAGGTCCGGTCAGAAAGCTGCAGTTCTTTGTGGACATATCCGCACTGACTGCAGGTCTTACTGGATGGAAACCATTTATCTATCTTGATGATGTAACAGCCGTTCCGTTTTCCTTTATACAGGAGCATGGCCACGAACATTCCCCATCCATTATCACTATAGGATTTTCCAAGATTGAGTGTCTGTTTCAAAGCAGACATATCCAGATCCTCGATACTGATCAGGTCATATTCCCTGGTCAGCTGTTCGGAAAGCTTATGCAGGCGATCCTTACGCTGATGCTTGATTTTCGCATGCAGCCTTGCGACTACCTTATGCTGCTTCTCATAGTTCTTAGAGTCTTTCTGTATATGGGAAAGCTTCCGCTGTTCCCGTGCCAGCTTCTCCTGAAGTTTCTTGTACGGTTTCTCAAAGTCCGCCAGTTCTCCATTGGAATCCACATACAGATGCGTGGCAGACATATCCAGACCGATATGCTTCATATCCTCAGACGGTTTCGGGTAGACCGGCTCTGTTTTTTGGTACTCAAAGGAGATGGAACAGTACCACTTTCCATCTTTCTCATGACAGACCGTCACGGACTTCAATTTTCCACCGGCCTTAACCTTCCGGTGTCGGATCAGAGTTAAGATTCCCAGTTTCGGAAGCCGGATCCCTTTTCCTTCCATCAGGACGTTTCCGGATACATTATTGGTGGTAAAGGAATCCTTGCAGACTTTCTTCTTTTTGAACCGGGGATGGCCTGCTTTTCCATTGAAGAATTTCTGGAATGCCTGATTAAGATTTAGCTGCACATTGGCAAGCGCCAGGGAGTCTACTTCCTTCAGCCAGAGACATTCTTCCAGGCTCTTGTAATCGGCAGGTGTATTATTTGGAACAACTCCGATTTCCTGATACAGGGTATTGTGATCCCCGAGCATCCGGTTCCACAGATACCGGCAGCAACCGATGGTCTTATTCAGTTGAATGATCTGTTCGTTTGTTGGCAATGCCGCGAAGCGATAGCAGAGAACGTCTACGTTCTCGTTTTTGCGGGCTCCAAGTGTCTTTGATTTTGCCATCAGTCTGCCTCCTTCCTGAAAATCTGTCCTTCTTTGATATAGATAATATGGTATTTTACTTTTGCTTCGCGAAAACGCTCTCATCTCGATAATTGAATTACCGAGAATTCCCGCTTGCTATCTTAAAAAAGAAAAATATTCCATATTAAAATGAACATTTGTTGACGCTCGCTGAAGATAAGCGTATAATATCATTATGTACGGATATATCTCAAAACCGTATCTAAAGGAGTAATTGTTATGAAAAAAATAAAAAAATTAACTACAATGGTAGCAACATCGGCTGTAATTGCATCAACGGTAGCTGCACCTATGGCTACAGTGGTACATGCTGATGAGAAAGGACAGGATCCGGCCGAAGAAAAGCAAGCCGGCTCAAAAGCTAAGGCATCGAATCTGAAAGAAGCAAAGTCTGATCTGGATTCCGCAAAAGCTGCAAGCAAGAAAACTTCTGAAGCTGAAAAAAAAGCAAAAGAAAATTATGAGGCGGCAAAAGCTGAAGAGGATGCTGCAAAAGCCAATGCTGCGGATGCTGTAAAGCATGCGGAAGAAGCAAAATTATCAGCACAGAAAGCATTTGATGATGCAAAATCGCAGGCATCTTCTGATGCTGTAAAAGCTGCAGATAAGGTAAGAAATTTACAGTCTGAAAAAGAAACAGCTAAAAAAACAGCAAACAATAAGAAAGCTGCATTGAATCTTGCAGAGCAGGCTTCCAAGCTCGCAAAAGATACCCTGGATCAGATACAGGCATCAATAAAGGTATCTGAGGATGATGTTTCAAACAAAAAAACATCTCTTGATAATGCAAACCAGACTGTCATTGAAAAAGAGAACGCTGCTAAAAATGCCCAGACAAATGTAGATACTTTAACCGGACAGGTAACAGAAGCGCAGAATAAAC
>OLRW01001755.1_pt1 | contig 13284 bp, 7 predicted proteins | sample 1672701 | NCBI WGS metagenome assembly OLRW01 (sample SAMEA3136715, study PRJEB25190) | human gut metagenome | biome: human gut; feature: human-associated habitat; material: faeces | place: Austria | collected 2013
CAGCTCTCGGCCCTGCAGGCCTCCTGCGACAGTGAGGTCAACCGCATTGTGAGCCAGATGCGCTCGGTGCTCAAGGCCAACGGTCAGAGCACCGCCCTGGCGGACCAGGCCATGAGCAGTTACAAGAGCCAGAAAAGCGCCCGGCGGGCGGCTCTGATGAGCCAGCTTTACGGTTGAGCCGCTTTTTGATCACCCTTTGGAGGAACCAGCGTGGAACAACTCACATTTTCGCAGCACGTTGCGGCAAACGGCGGTTCCCTGCCCTGGCAGGACGCTGTGCGCCTGACGCTGCTGACCATCCAAACCATTTCGGCTCAGGCAGACCCGGAAACCACCTATATGGATGTCTGCCCGGAGCAGATCGTACTGAGCAAAGACGCCCGGGAAGTGCTCTCCTGCGGTAAGCCCCACGCCCTGAAAGAGTGGGACGCCGCCGATGCCGCCAACCCGCAGCTGCTGCCCTGGGAGTTTTGGAACGCCTGGAGTGCCCGCACTCCGGCTGCTCAGGTCTACCCGGTCGCGGCCTGCCTGTTCGGCGCTCTGAGCGGCCACCTGCCCATGGCGGCCAAAGCCCGGCTGAACGGTGCGGCGCTTCGCACCCTGCCCGACATCCCGGACGCGCTGAACAACGTGCTCCAGAAAGGCCTTGCTCTGAACGCAGCCGACCGCTGGCCGTCGCTGGAGGCATTCCGGGCGGCTCTGGTCGATGCCACCAAAATCGAGATCGCGGTGGATGACACTCCTGAAAAACCCGACGATACCCCCGCCCTGCAGGCAGGCCAGCTGGACCTGAGCAAGGTACGCACCGTCGATGCACCCAAGGGGCCGCAGGCGGTCTACAAGCCCACGGCCCAGAAAAAATCCGTCAAGCTTGGCCCCCTGCTCCCGGTGGCTGTCCTCTCGGTTGCGTTCTTGGGCGGCCTGCTGGCCTATCAGTTCACCCTGCGGGGCACCCCGACGGCGGAAGAGCTCTTCCTGCCCACGGCAACGGCCAAGACTTCCAGCAGCTCCAAAGCCGCGGAACCGGAACGTGAAGCCGCTTCCAGTGCGGCAGAGAGCGAAGCAGCTTCTTCCAGTGAGGCTGCTGCCTCCTCCCCCGCCGCCAGCGAAGCTCCGGCCAGCGCTCCCTCCACCAAGCCGGAGGAGCCCGCCAGCAGCGCGGCTTCTTCCAAGGCGGCATCCAGTGCAGCCAGCAGTTCCAAGGCCGCCAGCGCTTCCAGCAAAAAAGAGGAAAAGCCCGCTTCTTCGGCCAGCAGTGCATCCAGCACGGCTTCTTCGGAGGCTGCTGCCAGCTCCGCGGCCCCGGAAAACGTGACCCAGACGCTGACCCTTGCCGACGGCAGCAAGTTTGTGGGCAAGGTGGACGGCTCCAAGCAGACCGGCACCCTGACCAAATCCAACGGCGATGTCTATACCGGTACCTTTACGGACGGCAAGCTGGAGGGCAAAGGCACCCTGAAAACCGCCAGCGGCAACAGCTATGACGGCAACTTTGCAGGCGGCCAGCCCAGCGGCTCCGGTACCATGAAGTATGCCAACGGCAGCACCTACACAGGCAGCTGGGCCGATGGCCAGCGCAGCGGCTCCGGCACGGTGAATTACGCCAACGGGGATCAGTTCTCCGGCAGCTTTGCCGCCGACCTGCGGGACGGCAGCGGCACCTACACCTGGGCCAACGGCACCACCTACCGCGGCATCTGGAAAGCAGGCGAAGCGCGGAAAGGCGGCACCTACAGCTATACCGATGCAGGCGTGAAAGAGGGCCTTTCCGCAGGCGGCAACCTGACCATGCAGGATTGAGCGCCCTGCCCTCTTGACAAGTCGCCTCGGCTGTGATATTCTAAAGCTCCTAAAATATCGTGTGGATTTTTACAGTATCAAGCTATTTTTCGCCACACAATGGTGCAAAAGCCATTGTGTGGCTTTTTTGCGTCCAAATCTCTGCAGCCCCCACCCGATGAAAGGAGATCTCTTCTGTGAACAACACCTTTATGAAAGAGCGCCCGGTCTTTCCGCTTTTGATGTCCATGGCGCTGCCCAATGTCATTTCCATGCTGGTCAACTCGCTGTACAACATTGTGGACAGCCTGTTTGTGGCCCGCATCAACGAATCCGCCATGACGGCCCTCTCGCTGGTCTTCCCGGTGCAGAACCTGCTCAACGCCATTGCCATCGGCTTTGGCATCGGCATCAATGCACTGGTGGCCCTCTGCCTGGGTGCCGGGGAGCACGAAAAAGCCGATCAGGCCGCTACCCACGGCATGGCGTTTTCCCTGCTGCACGGCATCCTCGGCTCGGCCATTGCCATTGCCATCATGCCGTCTTTCCTGGGGCGCTTTACAACGGACGCCGAAGTGCTCTCCATGGGCCTGACCTATTCCTACATCGTGTTTGGCTTTGCCACGGTCAACATGGCCTCCCTGGCTTTTGAGAAGATCTTCCAGTCCGTGGGCCGGATGAAAGTGACCATGGTAGCCCTCATCGTGGGCTGTGTGGGCAACATTATCCTGGACCCGCTGCTCATCTTTGGCATCGGGCCGTTCCCTGCCATGGGCATTGCAGGCGCGGCGCTGGCCACCGGTATCGGCCAGGCACTGAGCACTGGTATCTACCTCGTGGTGTATGCTTCCACGGAGCTGCCCGTCCGGCTGCGCCGCGCCTGCCTGAAGCTGGACAAAGAGCTGGACACCCGGCTCTACTCCATCGGCATCCCGGCCATCCTCAACCTGGCGCTTCCCTCTCTGCTGGTCACGTTCCTCAACAGCCTGCTGGCCGCGTTCTCAGGCAGCTATGTGGTGGTGCTGGGCATCTACTACAAACTACAGACATTCCTCTACCTGCCCGCCAACGGCATCGTGCAGGGAATGCGTCCCCTCATCAGCTACAACTACGGTGCCGGGGAGCACAAACGGGTACGCCGGCTCTACCAGATCACCCTCATCCTGAGCGCCGCCATCATGGCAGCGGGCACCCTTGGCTGTCTGGTGGCCTCGGAGCCTCTCATGCGGCTCTTTACCTCTACCCCGGAGACGGTGGAAGCCGGAAAAATTGCTCTGCGGATCATCTGCCTGGGCTTTGTGGTCTCCGCCATCTCCACCACCTCTTCCGGCGCGCTGGAGGGTCTGGGCAAGGGCACGCAGTCGTTGGTGATCTCCCTGTGCCGCTACATCGTCTTCATCATGCCGCTGGCCTGGGTGCTCTGCCGACAGTTTGGCCCTGTGGGCGTCTGGAACGCGTTCTGGGCCACGGAAGTGCTCTCCGCCATCGTTTCCCTTATCGTCTACAAAAAGAGCGTCTGACACGTTTTCCGTATACGCAAAAAAGGCTCCGGGCCTGCACTCCCCTTTCACAGGGAGGCAAGCCCGGAGCCTTTTCCGTTTCAGCCCAAGGGCTGGTTTTTATTTGGTGTGCTGCTCGGTGCTCTGGTCGTCCGATTCAATCGGCGTATCCAGTTCCTCCACGGGGGCAGCGTTCTTTTTGGCCTTACGGGCCTTACGCTTGTGGATCAGCTTCCGTGCGAGGAATGCTGCCACCAGCAGCGCGGCTACCGTGCCGCCGCAGAGCTCCCAGAGCGGGATGCCCTTGGGCACAAAGGCCATGACGATCTCGGTCCCGGCAGCCGTAAAGGTGATGTAGCTGCCAAAGGTATCGGTAGGCACTTTGATCCATTTGCCATCCTGCTGGACATAGACGCTGCCCTGCTTGCCCTGCGGCAGATAGCGGATAGTGTGGGTCTCCTGCCCGTCGTCCGAGAAGTCCAGCAGCCACTGCTCGGTGGCATTGGCCACGCCGGACGGCGTCTGGGAGGTAACGCTCAGGGCATTGGAGCCGCCAAACAGGCCATCCACATAGAAGATCGGACGGCCGTTGATGCGGACATCAATGCTCTTCAGTGCCGGGATGTAAGAGGTGTACAGCGCCGTGACCACGGTGTCCAGATGGAGGTCATCCAGCACCGGGGTGTTCCACTCGGCAAGGTAACCGTCTTTCTGGGGCAGTTCGGGGTAATCCGCCTCGGTAAACGATGCACCGTAAGTAAAGGTGCGCTGGTCCACGATGTGGCCGTCGGCCATAAAGGTCAGCGTCAGCTTCTGGAAGCCCTTGGGCGCGCCCTCCAGTGCCCGCATGGTATCGTAATCAATGGGCTCTGCCTGACCGGCACGGCTGATGCGGTCAACGCCGCGCAGGGTATCGGAGACAAACAGGTTCCCCGTGAACGTACCATCCTGGCCGCCGGAAATGGCGCCCCAATACTGACCGTCGGTGTTGCTGCTGCTCGTGGAGAGGGCCACTTCGGAGTCATCCCCGTCATCGTCCGGCTCATGGATCTCCACCATGGCGCGGTTATCCTTGATGATGCAGCTGTTGCCGGTCAGGACACTGTCCGCGCCCTGGCCCACGATGCCGCCAATGTACTTGCTGCCAGTCAGCTCACACTTGGCCCAGTTGGAGATCAGCTTTGCGGAGGAATGGCCTGCAATGCCGCCCACCTTGTTGTTGCCATCCACTTTGCCGTAAGCTTCGCAGCCCGTGATGTAGCCCAGATCCATCTCGCCGCAGATGCCGCCTGCCGCCTCTTTCTTGGAGGTAACGGTGCCCTCGTTGACACAGTTCATCACCACCGCGCTGATGGTGTACTCGGTGCGCAGGAGCGAACGGTTCTCATCCTTATCGTCGTCTTCGGGGTCAAGGGTGTTTTCCACCGCCATGGTACCCGCGATGCCGCCCACATTCATGTCGGCTTCCACGGTGCCGCGGTTGGTGCAGCCCTCGATCTTGCCCTCGTTCTGAGCCGTCAGGTTCTCGGACTCATCTTCAAAGATGTTCTTGCTGCCGGGGTCGCTGATCTCTTCCACAGCATCCAGCAGCAGGTTGGAGACCACATTGATCTGGTCGTTGATGGAGCGGAGGTTGCTGGTGAGGGTGTTGCTGGCCGAGAGCATATCCCGGTTGAGGGTGCTCATCTGGTCGGTCATGTTCGTCACAGCGTCAAACAGTTCATCCTTGGTCGCGGTCATCTCGGAAGAGGGGCGCGGCACATGGATGGGATCCTGCTCCGCCAGCCAGTGGACGATATCCGCCGCCTGGCTGGTCATGCTGGTCAGGCCGCTCATGCCCTCCGCCATGATGCCGAGGCTGGCGGACATGTGGCCCAGCGTTGCGCTGGTGAGGGCGGAATCCGTCTTGAGGATATCCAGAGACTTGTCAAAATCATCCGCAGCCTTGCCCAGATCCTGTGCGGCATCGCTCAGGGAATCCAGACCCGCCTGAATGGAGGCATTGCCGGAACTGATGTTGCCGGTGTTGAAGCCCAGCTTATCCAGAATATCTTCCAGATTGCCCAGCTGGTCGCCCACATTGCCAAGCGCGCCGGACATGCTGGTAAGGGCAGAAGCCATCTGGGGATTGCCCTGCTCCGAAACGAGGTTGGCGGTGTTGCCCAGCAGCGCGCCGATCTGCGTGGCCAGGCCTGCCATATTGCCCACGGCGCGGGTGACCTGCTTGCCGGCGGAAGCCAGCTGGCCGTCATCGGCCAGCAGCGTGGCGCTCCGCAGCAGACCCAGGCCGGTGGTCAGCAGCTTCATCTGGCCGCTCATGCCGGAGCCCAACGAGAGGATGCTCATGGCGGAATTCGCCACCTGCAGCAGGGAGATGGCTGTTTTGATGTGATCGTCCACCGCGTCACCGGACACGCTGGAATAGCCGCCCAGAATGGTGCTGATGGCGCTGCTCAGGCCGCTGTCATCCTTGCCCGGCAGCGAGGCGATCAGGTCGTCCAGGCCCTTGCTGATCTGCTCCAGACCCTGCTTGCTGGAATCCAGCGCGTCGCTGGCCTTGTGCGCGCCGGAAGAAGCCTTGGCCAGTGCCGTGGAGGCGGTCAGCATCTCGGCCGCCATCTCCGCGGTGACCCACTTGAGCTGGCCCACGGCGGTGGTCATCTTATCCAGTGCGTCGACACCCGTGTCCATCACGGGCTCCAGCCGGGTAAATGTATCGGAGATGAGGTCTCCCGTGCGGTCCACCTCGTCCGCCACTTCGTCAAAGTAATCGCCTCCCTGCTCCTGCAGACGGCGGGCTGCCTGCACGGCAGTGTCCATCTGAGAGTTCAGGGTGTTGAGGTCGGTATTGAGGAGGCTGGTGCTGCCGTCCATGTCATCGGCCGCGCCGTTGACCATGGTGTGCAGCGTGTCCAGCTCGGTGCGCAGACGGTTGATGGTGCTCTGGTCCAGGTCCAGCTCCACATAGGGCTCTGCCTGGCCGGCAATGCCGCCCACGTCCTTGCGGCCCTGTACCAGGCCCTGGTTGACACAGCCGGAGATCAGGCCATCGGTCCGGCCCACGATGCCGCCCACGTTATAGCCTACATGGGCATAGCCCACGTCGCCCGCGTTGGCACTGCTGAGGATCAGGCCGGAGGAGCGGCCTGCAATGCCGCCGGTATCCGAGGAGACATTGGAGATGTTATTGCTCAGGTCATCGCCCATATCCTTCTTGACCAGCTCCAGCAGGGTGGCCGGGAGGCCCTCCATATCGAGGGCGGACTCCTGATACTCGGAGTTGACGGCGCCCACATTGGTGCAGCCGGTGATGACACCGAGGTTGTAGCCCACGATGCCGCCGGTGGCATACGCACCGCTGACCATGGCACGGGAAGTGCTGTGGTCGATGGTTCCGCTCGTCTCATTGCGGCCCACCAGACCGCCCGCCTCCTCCTCGCCGTGGACAGCACCGGAGAACGTGCAGTTGATGATGGTGCCGTAGTTGGTGCCCACCAGACCGCCTGCGGTCTTCTGGGTACCAGCGGGATTGACCACACCCTTGATGGTAAGGTCCTGAATGGAACCGCCCTCTTCCAGGATGCCGAAGAAGCCGGCTGGAGAATAAGCCCCCACGAGGCTGACATCCGAGATGGTGTGGCCGTTGCCCTTGAACGCGCCGCTGAACGACGCAACGGGGGCCCACTCCGTATCCTCCAGCGAGAGGTCTTCCTGCAGGATCACGGTCTTGCCTTTGGACCACTGATCAAAGCCGCATTTGTCGGCAAAGGCCAGCAGGTCCGAAACACTGTTGATGTAAATGGTATCCGTCGGCGCGGTGTCGGCCGCAAATACCGGCAGCGCCGCCGAAGCCGCCAGCACCAGTGCCAGCAGCGCAGCGGTCAGGCGGTGCAGCAGCCGGGTGCTGCCCGCCGCAGACTCATTCGTCCGCATGGGAGTCGTTTTCATCCTGCACCTCCTGTGAGATTTTACCAGAAAGAACGGTAAGATGTACGTTTCCATCCACAACGGCGTTCATGGTACCGGCCACGGAGCCGTTCACCTCGCCCTGCACCATGCCATTGACACGCACCCGGCCGCTGGCCGTGTTGGTGTGCAGCACCACATGATGCATGGAGAACGAAGTTTTATCCACCAGCTTGCCACCCACCAGCAGGATCTGCGGCAGGACGAACAGCACCAGGAAGATGGAGATGATGGTACCGCGGCCCAGGCACTGGCCGATGCCCACGATGCAGGCATCGGACGTCATCTGACCGATAAGGGTACCGGCCACCGTCATGATGGTGCCGGAAGTGAGGATGGTGGGGAACGCAAAGTTCAGCGTCTCGATCATGGCTGTCTTATGGTCCATCTTATCCCGCAGCTCGTTGTAGCGGGTTGCAATAACGATGGCGTAATCGATGTTTGCACCCATCTGGATGGAGCTGACGATCAGGTAGCCCATGAAGTACAGCGGCGTGTGGATAAAAGCGGGGACGGAGAAGTTGACCCAGATCGCGCCCTCGATGACGAGGATCAGTAGGATGGGCATTGCCACCGACTGGAACGTGAACAGCAGGACGATCAGCACGATCAGCACGGAGACCACGCTGACCACGATGTTGTCGATGGCAAACGACTTCTGGAAGTCGTACTCGTTGGTGGCGTCGCCCGCCAGATAGATGTCGCCGTCCGGGTAATACTTCCGGGCGATGGTGCGCATCTGGTCCGTGAACTCATACATTTCATCCCCGCTCTGGAGGCTGGGGTTCAGGTAGACCAGAATACGGTTGTAATCCGCACCCTGCAGCTGGGCCTTTGCGCTCAGCATCTGGGTCTGGGCATCATGCAGGTCGTTGATCTGATCCTGGTCCAGGCTGACAATGCCGGAATCGACCTCGTCACAGACGTAGAGGAACATATCAATGAGCGGCACACTGTAGTTGGAGAAGTTGCCAATGACCTGGCCGTACTCATCATTTTCCAACGCGTAGCCTGTGTAGACCACTTGGGCCAGCTCGTAATCCAGGCCCGCCATCTCAGAGAACTGGCGGGAAGTGAGCCGGTCTTCCAGCATGTAGCCGTCCATGGCCTCAATGTTGGAAAGGCCGCGGGTGTGGTCCACCTCATCGTGGCTTTCCAGTTCTTTGATCATGGCTGCTTCCACCCGGTAATCGTCGTTCTTTGGTACGACGAGAGCCACCAGGTTGGACTTGGTAAAGTTTTCGTCGATCATGTTATCGGCGATCTGCGTCTCATTCAACACTGGCGTCTTGATCGGGCCGTAGCCATAGGCGTAGGGGCACTGTGTCTGGAAATGGTAGGCAAACACCAGCACCACTGCAAAGACGATGGGAACGATCTTGCGGGTTTTGTAAGCATAGCGGCCCACGAACGAGATCTTGGGCACAAAGTTGCGGTGCTTGGTCTTGCTCATGTAAGGGCCAAACAGCATCAGCAGGCCGGGCATGACCACGAAGACCGACAGCATGGAGAACAGGATGGCCTTGATGAGGCAGATGGCCATATCCGGGCCGATCTTGAACTGCATGAACAGCATGGCCACCAGACCGCCGATGGTGGTCAGGGAGCTGGAACTGATCTCCGGGATACTCTTGGCCAGCGACTCGATGACCGCCTCTTTCAAGGGCAGGGTCTCGTGTTCTTCTTTAAAATGGTTGCAGAAGATGATGGCGTAGTCCAGCGAAAGGGCCAGCTGCAGAATGTTCGTGACCGAGTTGGAAACGAACGAGATGGTGCCCAGCAGGAAGTTGGTGCCCATGTTGAGGATCATGCCCACCACGAAAGTGAGCAGCAGCACGGGAACTTCCGCATAGGTCTGGGAGGTGAAGATCAGCACCACCACAATGATGATGGCAACATACACCATGATGACATTGACTTCACGCTCAATCGTCTCCTCCTGCGTATTGCCCAGCGAGGTGGAAACGTAGATATCGTAGTCTTTCAGGTACTCCTTGACGCTTTCCAGCGTTTCCAGGCACTGGTCGTCGTCCTCGGGGTAATCGAATGTGATGGAGTACAGCGCCGATACATTATTATAATGGGCGGTGGTATCATCGTACTCGATCATCTGGATGCCCCTGAGGCCCGCCAGCTCGTCGTTCAGCTGGTCTGCCTCGTCCGGCGTGATGTTTGCCACCATGACATCGGCAGAACCGTAGGTGGTAAACTCTTTTTCCATAATGTCCAGGCCCATGCGGGTCTCGCTGGTCTTGGGCAGATAGGTGGTCAGGTCGCTTTCCACCTTGACCCAGCTGCGGGAGAAGATGGTGAAGATGGTTCCCAGAATGACGATGAGGAACACAAGGTTGCGCCGCTCAACAATTTGCAGCGCGAGCTTGTGCATAAAATCGTTTTTGGGCTGTTCCTGCTCGGTCATCGTGTTCCCTCCTCTCGGCAAATTGGGGCCTGGGTGAGTATCCCCGGGCCGCCGCGCGGTTCTTCGGCAGCTGATACGGCCTTTTGCAGCCGTGACAGTTTCTTCATAGGGTGCCTCCTATTTGTGAATTTGCAAAAGAAAAGCAGACAAAATTTGTACAAATATAATACTAACCCAACTTTTTTTAAAAATCAAGCGACAAAAACGGCAAAATGATGAAAAAGGATGGCGGCCAAAAAACTTTTGCCGCACGTTTGCCTCAGGCGTTTTTCGCCCTCTGCCACCCTGCACAAACCACCTGCACCGGACTCTTTTTTTCTTGTACCGAATGCCAAAGAGTGTTAACAAATTTTGACAGGACTTGAAATCCATAGCGAAGTGGTATAGTATAAGGCCGGAGAGTAATCCTACCGCATCACTCGGGATTCAATCCCAAGCCATGCAGTCCCTGATATCATTTGGAGGTGTATTCCATGAGCAGTCCCCTGCTGGAAGTCAAAGATCTGCAGGTTACCGTAGGCGAGGAGCAGAAAGTGCTTCTGGACGGTTTGAACCTGACCATTTATCCCGGTGAGACCCATGTTCTGATGGGCCACAACGGTGCCGGTAAATCCACCCTGATGAGCGCCCTGATGGGCGACCCCCGTTATACCGTTACCCGCGGCCAGATCATTTTCAAAGGTCAGGATGTGACCCACGAGCCTGCCGATGTGCGGGCAAAGCTGGGCATGTTCCTCTCGTTCCAGACCCCCGAAGAGATCCCCGGCATCACGCTGGAGAATTTCCTGCGCACGGCCCAGAACGCCATTACCGGCAAGCCCGTCAAAGTGTTTGCGTTCCGTAAGGAGCTGGCCCAGCAGATGGAAGCGCTGGGCATGGATGAGAGCTATGCCGACCGCTATTTGAATGTGGGCTTCTCCGGCGGCGAGAAGAAGAAGAGCGAGATTTTGCAGCTGCTGATGCTCAAACCCTCTCTGGCCCTGCTGGACGAGACGGACTCCGGCCTGGACGTGGATGCCGTGAAGACGGTGGCACAGGGCGTGCGCGCTTACCACAACAAGGACAACGCCCTGATCATCATCACCCACAACGCCAAAATCCTGGAGGGCCTGCATGTGGACTACGTCCATGTGCTGGACGACGCCCACATCGTGCGCACCGGCGACGGAAGCCTGGTCAATGAGATCATCGAGGAGGGCTTCCGCGCGCTGAAGGAGGACGAAGCCAAATGAGAGCCTTCGAGACTGAAAAGACCGAGGTCGCCGAGATTGACCGCAGTGTCTACGACATCAAGGACAAGGTCAACGCGGCGTTTGAGGTCAATTCCGGCCTGACCCCGGAGATCGTCGAGAAGATTTCCGAGGAAAAGAATGACCCCGAGTGGATGCGCATTTTCCGCCAGAAGAGCCTGCGCATCTACAACTCCATGCCGGTGCAGAACTGGGGCCCCTCCATCGAGGGGCTGGACATGAGCAATATCGTCACTTATGTCCGCCCCAAGACTGAGATGCGGGGCAAGTGGAGCGAGGTGCCCGACGACATCAAAAACACGTTTGAGCGGCTGGGCATCCCCAAGGCCGAACGGGCTTCACTGGCTGGTGTGGGTGCCCAGTATGACTCCGAAGTGGTCTACCACAACGTCAAGGCCGAGGTGGCCGCACAGGGCGTGGTTTACACCGATATTGAGAGCGCCCTCAACGGCCCCTATGCCGAAATGGTGCGTACCCACTTTATGAAGCTGGTGCCCCCTACTGACCACAAGTTTGCCGCCCTGCACGGCGCGGTCTGGAGCGGCGGCTCGTTCGTGTATGTCCCGGCGGGGGTCAGTGTGGAGATCCCGCTGCAGTCCTACTTTCGGCTCAACGCGCCGGGTGCCGGCCAGTTTGAGCACACCTTAATTATTGTGGACAAGGGCGCTTACCTCCACTTCATTGAGGGCTGCTCCGCTCCTAAATATAATGTAGCCAACCTTCACGCAGGCTGCGTGGAGATCTACGTTGGTGAGAACGCCCGGGTGCGCTACTCCACCATTGAGAACTGGTCCAAGAACATGTACAACTTGAACACCAAGCGTGCCAAGGTGGAAAAGGGCGGCACCATCGAGTGGGTGTCCGGCTCGTTCGGCTCTCACACCTCCTGCCTCTACCCCATGAGCATTCTGGCGGGCGAGGGTGCCCGGATGGAGTTTACCGGCATCACTTTTGCGGGTGCCGGACAGGATCTGGACACCGGTGCAAAAGTGGTTCATGCTGCTCCCAACACCAGCTCCCACATCACCACCAAATCCATTGCGCGGGACGGCGGCGTCTCCAACTTCCGCAGCTCTGTCACCGTGCTGCCCAATGCCACGGGCTCCAAGTCGGCTGTCTCCTGCGAGAGCCTGATGCTGGATGACCGCTCCCGCTCCGATACCATTCCGGAAATGGACATTCGCTGCGATGCCGTGGATGTGGGCCATGAGGCCAAGATCGGACGCATCAGCGAGGAAGCCGTCTTCTACCTGATGAGCCGCGGCCTCTCGGAAGAGGACGCTCGGGCCCTCATCGTGGGCGGCTTTGCAGAGCCCATTGCCAAGGAGCTGCCCGTGGAGTACGCCGTGGAGATGAACAACCTCATCCATCTGGAAATGAAAGGCAGCATTGGCTGAAAGGAGGCCAGGAACGATGAATGATTTAAACATGAACCGCCTGCCTGTCCCCACCTGGAACCAGTGCGGTGTCAATTCTGCCCCCAAAGCGGCGGCACTGCCCGCTGTCCCGGCGGACGACTGGGGCGAGGTGAACCTTGCCTTTACCCTGCCCGCCGGTGTGGGGGAAGCCGAAGAAGATTTTACCACCTTTGCCGAGAGCGGCATGGGTGCAGAGACCGATGCATTTTTGCTGGGGAACGCCAATGTCCGCTCGGCCCTCACCGTGGCCGAGGGCGTGGAGGTAAACGACCCCGTCCAGTTTGAAGTCACACTGGACGCCGCCCACCCCACGGCCCTGAGCGTGTTCTCGCTGGACGCAAAAGCCCACAGCAGCGTGACGCTGGTGCAGGTGGTGCGTGGCGACGCCGAAAATGGTGTGGCCGCTTCCCTCACCCGCATCCGCACCGGAGAGGGTGCCCATGTCAAACTGGTACAGATTCAGCTGCTGGGCAGCAAGGCCCGCCGCTGGAACGCCGTGGCCGTGGAAGAGGGCCCCGGTGCCAAAGTGGAGCAGGTGCGTGTGGAGCTGGGCGGAAGTCTTTCCGCCTGCGGTACCCGCGCCATGCTGGGCACTCCCAAAAGTGAATATGACCTGGACGCCGTCTATTTTGGCGGCGAGGATGCCGTGCTGGATTACAATGATGTCTCCGTCCACACTGCCAAGGACACCCTGTGCGAGATGCACACCGCTGGCGTCCTGACCGGCAATGCCGATAAGATCCTGCGCGGCACCATTGATTTCCGCCGGGGTGCCAAGCGGGGCGTCGGCCATGAGAGCGAGGATGTGCTGCTCTTCAGCCCCCACGCCCGCAACCGCACCGCTCCCCTGATCCTCTGCGGAGAGGAAGAAGTCGAGGGCCAGCACGCGGCCTCCATTGGCCGCTTGGACGAAGCAAAACTCTACTATCTGCGCTCCCGTGGCCTGAACGAGG
>OLRW01001766.1_pt1 | contig 13203 bp, 9 predicted proteins | sample 1672701 | NCBI WGS metagenome assembly OLRW01 (sample SAMEA3136715, study PRJEB25190) | human gut metagenome | biome: human gut; feature: human-associated habitat; material: faeces | place: Austria | collected 2013
TGCTGGAGGATCTGGGGGAGTAAATGCAACGAGCCGCTGCACATCGTGCAGCGGCTCATTGCATTTATATGATTCAGGCTTCCATTTCTTCCAGCGGCACAAGGTATTCCTTGCGGCACTGCTCGTACTCCAGCATATAGTCCTTGCTGGGGCTGTGGTGCATGATGTTTTTCAGGGTGTGAGAGTCGTAATCATCGCCGGCCTCCATGCCCACCATGCGCACCGCAATGTTGGAGCAGTGGTCGGAGATACGCTCGGCGTTGTTCAGCACATCCAGGAACACCACGCCGGTGTCGATGGAGCAGATGCCGTCCTTCAGACGGAGGATGTGCTGGTCGCGCAGACGCTCCACCATCACATCAATGATCTCCTCCAGCGGCTCCACCTGTGCTGCCTTCTGGACATCATCGTTTTCAAAGGCCTCGTCCGTCAGAACCAGAATGCGCTCCAATGCGGCATCCAGCAATTGCAGTTCCTTTTTGGCGCTCTCGCTGAAGCTGGCTTCCTTGTCGTACAGCTCCTCGGCCTTTTCCATGATGTTCACGGCATAGTCGCCGATGCGCTCGAACTCGGTGACAAAGTTCAGCAACTCGGTCACCGCGTGGCTTTCGTCGTCGCCCAGCTCCTGATCGGTCAGTTTGATCAGGTAGTTGGTGATCTCCACCTCCATGCGGTCGATCAGGTTCTCGCGCACCTTAATGGCGCTCACAGTCTCCTCGTCCATCTTCAAAAGTAGCGGCGCGGCCAGACCCACGTTGCGGGCGGCACGGCGGGACATCTTGATCACCGCGTTCTTCGCCTGCTGCAAGGCCACTGCCGGGCTCTTGTACAGACGCTCGTCCAGCACCGGCATGCTCAGCTCCTGTGCTTCCTCCACGCTGCTGGGCACCGTGAGCATCGCCAAGCGGCTCAGCACTCCGCTGCAAGGCAGGAACAGCAGCATGGCGCATACGCTGGACAAGGTATGGATGTTTGCAATGGAGCTCTTGTTCATCACATCGCCCCACATGGGGATGCCGATGGTGAATTGCACCGCATAGATCAGCGCCAGCAGGATCACACTGCCGATGACGTTGAAGTACAGGTGGATGAGCGCTGCCCGCTTACCATCCTTGGAAGAGCCGCCGATGGTGAGCAGCGGGGTGAACGCCGTACCGATATGCGCACCCAGAATGATGGGAATGGCAGAGCTGAAGGTGACAAGCCCTGTGCTGGACAGTGCCTGCAGAATACCCACCGAAGCGGAGGAGGACTGGATGATCACGGTGACCACCACGCCCACCAGAACGCCCAGAATGGGGTTGGTCATGGTGACGAACAGATTCTGAAAGACGGCGCTCTCCCGCAGGGGAGCAACGCCGGTATCCATCAGGCTCATGCCGGTAAACAGAATGCCGAAGCCCAGCATGATCTGGCCGATATTCTTCTTTTTGGCATTGCGCAGGAACACATAAAAAATGCAGCCAATAAACGCCACCACGGGGGCAAAGGTCTTGGGCTGGATCAAGGTCAGCCACAGGCTGTCGCCTGAGATATCCGCCATGCGGATCAACTGACCTGTTACCGTAGTACCAATATTTGCACCCATGATCACGCCTACCGACTGCGTCAGTGTCATGATACCGGAGTTGACCAGACCGACACAAATAACCACCGTACCAGCCGACGACTGGATGACGCCGGTGATCAGTGTGCCGAAGATCACGCCTTTGATGGTAGAGGAGGTAAGCTTTTGCAATACGCCCTGCATCTTGCCGCCTGCCAGCTTTTCCAGACCGGCACCCATGATGGACATGCCGTACAGGAACAGCGCAACGCCGCCCAGCAGAGAGGTAATGTGTGTGATATCCATAACGATACTCCTAATATGAAACTTCCCTTTTTATCCTTTACAGCACACAGCCGCCGGAACCTTGCACGCACAGCGCCTGCCCTGTTCCGGAAGCCGCTTACTTTTATTATACCATCAAAGGGGCCGTCTCAACAAGGTTTATTTTACAGGAAAGTTACTTTTTTTACACATTCCGCAACATATTTCCGGGCGGCAAACAAAAAGATTTCCGTTATTTTACATACATTTTACATTCAGCTTTCCCAGATGCGATATGCCGCCGCTTACCCGGCCAGCTCTTCCATGGCCTCCCGCACTGTGTCGGCCGAAAACAGGAACACACCACTGCCGGTGTATACCTCCACATGATTGCCCACATAACGCAACTCAAAATCCTTCATGGTGTTTCCCTCCTGTGTTTCTGTTTTGTTCCGGGGCTTTCCCGGTGAACACAGTATCGCATAATTCAGATACCATAAAAAGGACTTTCAAACGTTTTTGCGGATTTTTGCGTAAAAAACAGCGTATGCTCCCCAGTCTGCTCACGCTGTACACGGCCATTTTCCTCGGAGATCAGGTCTTTGGCAGTCCCCGCAGCGCCGCATTTCCGCAGGAAACAGGCGCTGGAGCTGCCGTTTTCCGTCACGACCCACTACTGTGAAAATGGGATAGCGGAGCGTCCGCAGACGCTCCGCTATCCCGAAATTAAAAATAAATTTTCCGCTGATAATGGCTATCGCAAAGCGGAAGCCCTTCCAAATCATCCTGCTGCGCAAAGCATTATTCTGCCGCGTCCGTCACACGGACGGGGTAGCCTGTCCGCACACAGCGCACCGCGTAGCGGGAACCGCCGCCGGAGGTGCAGGTGAACAGGGTCAGATCCCAGTTGTCCGTCTCGGTATCGGTGGTCATCTCCTCGATCTGGGTGGGGCGCAAAGTCTCCACGCTCTCCACCTCATAGCTCCAGCGCAGACCGTCTGCATCCGTAAAATAAACCGAACTGCCGATGGCCAGCCACTTGATGGGGCTGAAGTGCATTGCGTAGTTGTGGCCGCAGATCACAAGATCATCGCCATAGGTGGTGCCGCTGTACCGCCCGGGGGCGATCTTCAGCCCGGCGTAGCTCCACTGCGCCATCACCGGCAGCTCCCGTTCTACCGCCGGGATGGAAAGCACCCCGATGTAGTCCCGCCCTTCCACCTCCACGGTGGTCATCTCCTGCGTCGGGTCCAGCACCGGCTGCGGGGCTGCAGTCTCGTTTTCCTGCTGGTGCTCCGTAATGGTCTTTTGCATGGTCTGCTCCAGCTCGCCCAATACTTCCTGCGAAGCCTTTTCTGCCCGGGCGGCATCCCACCGGTTGTAGCCCAGCAACCCGGCGGCGCATAAGATCAGCACCGCACCCAGCACCATGCACAGCCTGCCGATTTTCCGTTTCATTGCATTCCATCCTTTATATATAATAGTATCGTCTGCTTCAGTATACCATTCCCCGCTCCGGTTTACAACCGTTCTTGCGGTCGTTTTTTATCGGGCAGCAGCGCGCAGACCAGCCGCACCATCTGCCCGGTCAGGGGCAGCCACACCAGCGCGCACAGTACGTTGAATAAGGTGTGTGCGTTGGCGATCTGCCGGGCGATCACGGCGCACTCCACCCCTGCGGGCGAGCACAGCCGCACCAGCGCCGCAAAGGACTGCAAGAGTGCGCAGCACACCGCCGCGCCGCTCAGGTTAAAAATGGCGTGGGCTGCCGCCACCCGTTTGGCGTCTCTTCCCTGCCCGATGGCGGCAAGCACCGCCGTGATGGTGGTGCCGATGTTATCCCCCAGCAAAATGGGAATGGCCGCAGTCAGCCCCAGCAGGCTGTGCACGCCGTCTGCCCCGGGCTGCGCCGCCATGCTTTGCAGCAGCGCCACCGTGGCAGAACTGCTCTGCACCGTTAAGGTCATGCAGACGCCCGCCAGCAGTCCGTGCAGGGGGCTTTGCTGCACCCGGGCAAGCTCCAGCCGGAGCAGATGGCTTTGCAGCAGCGGCTCCATGGCGCTGCGCATCACCGTAACGCCCTCAAACAGCAGCCCAAAGCCGAACACTGCCTCGCCCACGCAGCGGCCCCGCCAGCCTTTACAGGCCAGACAGAGCAGCACCCCGCCAAACAGCAGCAGATACCGCCAGCTTTCCACCCGGAACGCCAGCAGCTGCGCCGTGACCGTTGTGCCGATGTTCGCTCCGAACACCACCGGCACCGCCTGCCGCAGCTGCAACAGCCCCGCCGCCAGAAAGGCAATCACCATGACCGTGACCGCCGAGCTGCTTTGCAGCACCGCCGTTACCGCAGCACCGGTCAGCAGCCCTGCCGCCGGGTTTGCGGTACACCGCGCCAGCAAACTGCGCAGCCGTCTGCCCGCCCCCTGCTGCACTGCCCGGCACAGGCTGTCCGTCCCGTATAAAAACAGCGCCAATCCGCCGAATACCTGTAACAACACTTGGAATCCCTGCTCCATCCGCACCCTCCGTTTCTGCCTGTCCTTTATTTTTATGCAGCGAGAGCCGGTTTGCGCATTGACAAAACCTACAAGTTTTTTGTGAATTTTTGTTTAATATTTCCCTATTCTCTTGCAATCCGGCTGCAAAAGGAATATGCTTATCAAACATCAATACTTAACAGCTGTTAAGTATTCGAAAAATGCAAACGAGGAGGGACTGTCGTGTCCGAGCCAAGCACCCCCAGCTTTCAGGGGATGTGCCACTATATCGGGCAGCTGAGCAAGGCATCCAAGACCGGGATGCGGGCGGCGCTGGCCGATTGCCCCAAATGCCACTTCAATATGCTGGAAGGCCTGCTGCACGCCATCAACTGTCACGGAAAGGACGGTGCCATTTATGTCTCCGACCTTGCCCGGGAGATTCGTCAGCCGCTGCCGGCGGTCTCGCGCGGGCTGCGGCTCATGGAGCAGGACGGCACTGTGGTGCGGGAACCGGACCCCGCCGACCGCCGCAAAACGCTGGTGCGCATCACCCCCAAGGGGTACGAGCTGTGCCACCAGTGTGAGCAGGCTCTGCGCAACTACTTTGCCAGCGTGCTGGCACGGTTAGAGCCGGAGCAGGCAGCCCAGATGGACGCGCTGCGCGGCGCGCTGATGGATGCCATTCTTGCGGAAAATGCCGCGCGCAACATTGACCCGAAGGGAGAAACGAACCATGACAAAGATCTTTAAGCAGCTGGCCCGGCACTGGGCGGTCTGCCTTGTGGTGTTCGCACTGCTGTTCGTGCAGGCGTACTGCGACCTTGCCCTGCCGGACTACACCAGCAAGATCGTGGACACCGGCATCCAGCAGGGCGGCATTGAAAGCCCCCTGCCCCAAACGGTGCGCCAGAGTACGCTGGACGCGCTGAGCCTGCTGATGAGCGAGGAGGATGCGCAGAAGCTGCAAAACGCCTACCAGTACTATCTGCAGGACGATGGCGTGTTGCAGCTGCGCTCCGACCTGACCGAGGACGAGCGCACCGCACTGGAAGAGGCCGTGACCACCCCGGACATCGTGCTGTATATGGCTGCTACACAGGCCGCCAACACCCCCGCTGGACAGAACAGCATGGGCATGACCGGCCTTGCCGAGACGCCCTCTGCCGCTGCGGACGCGGACACTGAGACCGTCACCCCTACGGCAGCGGATCTGGACACCGTTTGCAGCCAGTTTGCCGCCATGAGCCAGATGCCCGGCTTTGACCGCAGTATGCTGCAAAAGCAGCTGGACGGTGCCATGAGCCAGCTGGACAGCACCCTGCTGGAAAACCTGAAAAGCCAGTCTTTGCTGCTGGTGCAGCTGGAATACGAGGCGCAGGGCGTTGCGCAGGATGTGCAGATGGGTTACCTCTTCCGGGTGGGCGGCCAGATGCTGGCGCTCACCCTGCTGATGGTGGCCGTGGCTGTGGCCGTGGGCTTCCTTGCCTCCCGGGTATCCGCCGCCATCGGCCGCGACCTGCGCCGGGAGACCTTCTCCAGCGTTATCGGCTTCTCCAATGCAGAGATCGAGAATTTTTCCACCGCCTCCCTCATCACCCGCACCACCAACGATATCCAGCAGGTGCAGTTCGTCTGCGTCATCCTGCTGCGCATGGTGGCCTACGCGCCCATTCTGGGCATTGGCGGTGTGCTGCACGTTGTAGGCAGCAGCTCCGGCCTTTCCTGGATCGTGGTGCTGGATGTGGCTCTGCTTTTGTTGCTGCTGCTCTTCCTGATGAGCGTTGCCATGCCAAAATTCAAGGTGATGCAGCAGCTGGTGGACCGGCTGAATCTGGTCAGCCGCGAGATCTTGACCGGCATCATGCCGGTGCGCGCCTTCAGCCGCGAAAAGTTTGAGGAGCAGCGCTTTGACAAGGCCAACCGGGAGCTGATGGGCACCCAGCTGTTCACCAACCGCGCTATGGTGGCTATGATGCCCTTTATGACCCTGATCATGAACGGCACCAGCCTGCTCATCGTCTGGTTCGGCGGCAAGGCCATGGACAACGGCACCATGCAGGTGGGCGAGATGATCGCCTTCATCACCTACACCATGCAGATCGTCATGTCCTTCCTGATGCTGGCCATGGTGGCCGTCATGCTGCCCCGCGCCGGTGTGGCTGCGGATCGTATTGACGAGGTCATCCGCACCAAAGCCTCCATCCACGACCCGGACGAAGCCACCGCAAAAGCTGCACAGGCGCACACCGACTGGCAGGGCGTTGTGCAGTTCGAGGACGTGAGCTTCCGTTACCCCGGTGCAGACAGCGATGCGCTGGAACACATCAGCTTTACCGCAAAGCCCGGCGAGACTACCGCCATCATCGGCTCCACCGGCTGCGGCAAGTCCACCCTGCTCAACCTGATCCCCCGCTTTTACGATGTGACCGGCGGCAAGGTGACCGTGGACGGCATTGACGTGCGCGAGATGCCGCAGGCACAGCTGCACAACCTGCTGGGCTATGTGCCCCAGAAGGGTGTGCTGTTCAGCGGCACCATTGACAGCAATCTGAAATTCGGCGGCGAGGATATCACCGACGCACAGGTGCACAAAGCCGCCGCCATTGCACAGGCCACAGATTTTATCGAGGCAAAGCCCGAGGGCTACCAAAGCCCCATTGCACAGGGCGGCTCCAACGTATCCGGCGGCCAGAAGCAGCGGCTTTCCATTGCCCGGGCAATTGCCAAGGACCCCAAGGTCTATCTGTTTGACGACAGCTTCTCGGCGCTGGACTACAAGACCGATGTAACGCTGCGCCGCGCTTTGAAGGCACAGACCGACAACGCCACTGTGATCATTGTGGCACAGCGCATTTCCACCGTGCTGCACGCAAACCAGATCCTTGTACTGGATGAAGGCAGGCTGGTGGGCAAGGGTACCCACGCCCAGCTGATGGTCAGCTGCCCGGAATATCAGGAGATCGCCCGCAGCCAGCTGAGCCAGAAGGAGCTGGCGCTGGATACCCTGAATACAGAAAAGGAGGGTGAGTGATATGCCCAGACCCGGACGTCCCACCACCGAGCGCGCCAAAAACTTTAAAGGCACGCTGCGGCAGCTCATCCGCACCATGAGCCACTACAAGCTGCCCCTTACGGCAGCCATGCTGTTTGCTGTTCTGTCCACCATCTTCAACATTGCAGGCCCTAAGGTGCTGGCAAAAGCCACCACCGCCCTTGCCACCGGCTGGATCGCCCGGCTGCGCGGCACCGGCAGCATCGATTTTGTGTATATCGGCCGCATTCTGCTGTTTTTGCTGGGAATGTACCTGCTGAGCAGCGCCTTCAGCTTTATTCAGGGCTGGCTGATGACCGGCCTTTCCCAGAAGGTCTGCTACGACTTCCGCCGCCAGATCAGTGAAAAGATCAACCGCCTGCCGCTGGCGTACTTTGAAAAGCGCACCGTGGGCGAGGTGCTCTCCCGCATCACCAACGATGTGGACACACTGGGCCAGAGCTTGAACCAGAGCATCACCCAGCTGATCACCAGCGTGACCACCATGATCGGTGTGCTGGTGATGATGTTTTCCATCAGCCCCCGCATGACCCTGATTGCCCTGCTGATCTTACCGGTATCGCTGGCGCTGGTGCTGGTGGTGGTCAAGTTCAGCCAGAAGTACTTCAAGGCACAGCAGGCTACGCTGGGCGTGGTCAACGGTCAGGTCGAGGAGATCTACGCCGGCCACAATGTGGTCAAGGCGTTTAACCGCGAAGCCGTGGTACTGGCAGACTTCAACGCCGCCAACGATAAGCTGTACGAATCCGCATGGAAAAGCCAGTTCCTCTCGGGCCTTATGATGCCCATCATGAACTTTGTGGGCAACTTGGGCTATGTGGCAGTGGCCATCGTGGGCAGCATTTTTGCTGCAAACGGTGTTATCACCATTGGTGATATTCAGGCTTTTATCCAGTATGTCAAAAACTTTACCCAGCCCATCCAGCAGCTTTCGCAGGTGTCCAATATGCTGCAAAGCATGGCTGCTGCTGCCGAGCGCGTGTTCGAGTTTTTGAACGAGCCGGAGGAGGCGCAGTTGGCCGACCCTGCCCGCCGCGCCGACCCCGCCGACATTGACGGACAGGTCACCTTTGACCATGTGCGCTTCGGCTACACCCCGGACAAGACCGTCATCCACGACTTCAGCTGCACGGTGCAGCCCGGCCAGAAGGTAGCCATCGTGGGTCCCACCGGTGCGGGCAAGACCACCATGGTCAAGCTGCTGATGCGCTTTTACGATGTGGACGCCGGTTCTATCACCCTGAACGGCCACAATGTGCGGGACTTTGACCGCAGCGCCTTGCGCGAAGGCTTTGGCATGGTGCTGCAGGACACATGGCTGTTTAAGGGCACCATCATGGAGAACATCCGCTACGGCCGGCTGGACGCCACCGATGAAGAGGTGATTGCTGCCGCAAAGGCTGCCAACGCCGACCACTTTATCCGCACCCTGCCCGGCGGCTACCAGATGGAGCTGAACGAGGACGCTTCCAACGTGAGTCAGGGCCAGAAGCAGCTGCTCACCATCGCCCGCACCATTCTGGCAGATAACCGCATCCTGATTTTGGACGAGGCCACCAGCAGTGTGGATACCCGCACCGAGCAGCGCATCCAGACCGCCATGGACCGCCTGATGGAGGGCCGCACCAGCTTTGTGATCGCCCACCGTCTTTCCACCATCCGGGACGCCGACCTCATCCTTGTGATGCGAGATGGCGACATTGTGGAGCAGGGCACCCACGACCAGCTGATCGAAGCAGGCGGCTTCTACGCCGACCTGTACAACAGCCAGTTCGAGGACGTGGTGGAGTAAGCTGCCCGTCATCGCAGTATAAGCACAAAAATAGCACCTGCTGCCTTCGGAAAGGAAGGCAGCAGGTGCTATTTGTTTACCCTCTCAGTCATCGCTACGCGATGCCAGCTCCCCCGAGAGGGGGAGCTTTTCAGCAGTTACCGGTCAGCTGCAATAGAGCTCTCCCTTCGGGAGAGCTGGCGCGAATGCGCCTGAGAGGGTTTTCTTTTTTCTTTATTCTTCCACCGCTTCCAGCTTCAGGCCGAACAGCTTTTCCGAGAGGGACGGCAGCAGCTGCTGCAAAGCGCGGACATAGGCCATTACCACCGGATCCTCGCGCTTTTGTCCCAGCACGATGCCGAACCGGTGTCCCCTGCCCCAGTCCAGCACCCGCGCAAAGCTGAGATCCGGTCTGCGGTAATAGACTGCAGGAACCATCTTGAGCGCAGGATCCCCATAGGATGCGCTGCGGATGCCGCCCACCGGCGTAAAGTTCACTCCGCGCTCCAGCCCCTCCTGCAGCAGGCTGGTCTCGTAGACGGTCTGGTACATCTCTTTGACGGGCAGCCAGCGGTATTGCAGCGCCTGCTCCAGACTCAGCCTGCCCACCGGCATATCGGCGGGCGGGTGGATGGGAATGCACAGCTCCGGCACATAAAGCAGCGGGATGAAAGTGAACCCCTGCGCGTAAAATTCCGCACTTTCCAGCTGGAAAGAAAGGTCCGCGTCCCCTTTTTTCAGACTGCGCCAGACCTCGCTGCGACTGGCGCACTGCATCATAATAGACGTGTATTGCAGACACAGCTCGTTCGTCAGAGAAAACAGGTCGTACCCGAACATCCGCATCGCCTCATGGCTCCATGCAATGACCAGATGCCGTTCCGGCGGATTTTCCTGCTGCTGTACCGCACGGGCATGGCGCACTGCCTCCTGATACAAGGCCGTCAGCTGCTTTGCCTTGGGGTAAAAGTCCCGGCCTGCCGGGGTCAGGATCACCCGGCGCGGTACATGCTGAAACAGTTCAAACTGCAGCTGCCCCTCCAGCGTGCGGATCTGCTGCGAAAGCGCTGACTGCGAAAGATACAGTGCCTCTGCTGCTGCTGAAAAGCTGTCCATCTCTACGATCTTCACAAATCCTTCCAGTGCACTCTGGTTCATCTGCGCATCCTCGCTTTCTTACATTAGGATTTTCTAAATTATAATATAACACAATTGAATTGTAAAGTGCGTCACTCTACGCTACAATTGTTAAAGATTCAGCAAAGTGGTTTTCACCCTGCTGCACGATAAGAAGAGAAAAGAGAAAGAGAGCATCCCTATGAATAAGATCTCCCGCAAAGGCTTTCTGAAGATCGCCGCTGCCGCCGCCATGAGCGGTGTCACTGCCGGTGCTCTGGCCGCCTGCAATTCCGCCTCCAGCTCCACTGCCTCCGGTGCCGCCGGTCAGTACATTCCCGGCACCTACGAGGGCACTGCCGAGGGCATCTCCTCCACCGTCAAGGTCACCATGACCTTCTCCGACAGTGCCGTTACCGATGTGGTAGTGGACACCTCCGGCGAGACTGCTTCCTACGGCGCTGCCGCTGCCGATGAGCTGCGCAAGCAGCTGATGGCTGCCGGTTCGGCCGAGATCGACGGTGTTTCCGGCTCTACCGTCACCTCCAATGCCGTGATGAAGGCTGCCAAGAGCTGCTACGCACAGGCCAAGGGCGAGGCTGTGGTTGCGAGCGTGCAGCTGCCCACCGGCGACGAGAACGACTGGCTGGGCACCGAGCCCGACATCGACGAGGCTGCCATCACCGAGACATGGGATACCGATATCGTCATCGTGGGCGCAGGCAACGGTGGTATGTGCGCAGCCGCTTATGCTGCACAGAACGGGCTGGATTTCCGCCTGATCGAACAGAATTCTTCCGTCATGGAGACCCGTCACTGGTACGGCACCATTGATAGCAGCGAAGCACAGAAAAAAGGGATCGCTCCGGTTGACCGCGCCGAGCTGCTGAGCGAGATCTCCCGTTCTATGGGCGGTCGCTGCGACCAGCGCGTGGTCAAGACCTGGATCAACGAATCCGCTGCCATGCATGATTTTGTTTCCGGCATCCTGGAAAACGAACCTTATAACTATGTGTGCAACCTGACCGCCGGCGATGAAGCCAAGTGGCCGGATGACACGCAGGTGAGCCAGAGCAAGCTGATGTTCCCTGTGCAGCAGGTCGATTACAGCAGCGCTGAAAAGCCCCGCAATGTGGTGTTCCAGGAGTACATTGAAAGCAAAGGCTACAGCATCGACTTTAACACCAGCCTTGCCAAGCTGGAAAAGGATGCCGACGGCCGCATCACCGGCGTGATCGCCCAGAGCACCGCAGATGACCACTTTATCCGCATCAACGCAGCCAAGGGCGTGCTGCTGGCTTGCGGCGGCTATGCCGGCAACCCCTACATGATGGAGCAGCTGGACCCGCTGGGCACCAGTGTGACCACTGCCTGCTCCTATACGCCTGCCGACAAGGGTTACGGCATCCGTGCCGCCATCTGGGCAGGTGCACATCTGGATGCAGAGCCCGCTCCCGTTCTGTTCGACCGTGGTCTGGTGGCACCCGGTGTGGATGCCGGCTATGCGGTCAGCGAGAACGCCTTTGGCGGCAAGGCCTTCCCCGGCACTGTGGGGCAGTACAACCCCGGCAGCCAGCCCTTCCTGAAAGTCAACCGCCATGGCGAACGCTTTATGAATGAGAGTCAGGAGTACGACAACGCTTCTCACGCTTCCTTCCAGCAGCCGGGTCATGTTTATGCCATGATCCACGATGCAAACTTCCGCGAGGATGTCGATCGCTTCCACACCATCGGTTGCTCTGCACTGACCCGTTACATCCCCGGCATGATGGAAGGTCAGCTGGAGCAGTACGAGGGTGAGGGCCTGATCATGAAGGCGGACACCATTGAAGAGCTTGCCGACAAGATGGGCTTTACCGGTGCCGACAAGGACAACTTTGTAGCCACCGTTGCCCGCTACAATGAGCTGTATGACAAACAGAACGATGAGGACTTCGGCAAGCCTGCAAGCCGCCTGAGCGCCATCCGCACCGCTCCCTTCTACGGCTGCTGGCTGGGTGCCTCTCTGCTGTGCAGTATGCAGGGCATCTCCATCACCGAGAACTGCCAGGCCAAGGACAGCAACAATGAGCCGATCCCCGGTCTGTATATCACCGGTGATATGTCCGGCAGCTTCTTCCAGAACAACTATCCCTGCGTCATGGGCGGTACTGCCTGCGGTCGTACCCTGACCTTTGCCATTAAATCCATCAAGCAGATGGCAGGCTTGGAGAACGCCTGATAAGGCGCAGTTCTCCCGCATAGATCCAACATTTCTTCTTTTCTTCTTTTTCATGGGAAGAGGGGCGGTCCCGGTAGCAGAGTTCCCATAAAACAGTATTTGCAAAAGCTCCCGAAATGGGGAAGATTTGGCGTGACTTCGGTCACGCCTTTTCTTTTGCTTCCAGTTCATCCAGAGGGATGTACCCCAGCCCATCGTACTTGATATGGATGTGCTGCACCCGCTTTCCGCTGGACTTATCCGGGGCATCCACATAGATGGCCGACACCAGTTCACGGAGAGCATAAGGGGTGAGTTCTTCAATATGAACGTACTTGTGCGCTTTCTGGACGAACTTCTCAATATTCTCGATCTGCTGTTCCTGTACTTCGATTTCCTGCTGGATAGAGAGGGCTTCCTCTTCCAGATGCTTCTGTTCGGCATCGTAGCTCTGGCTCATCATGTCAAAGCGTTCATCGCTCAGCTTTCCGCTGGCGTTATCCTCGTAGATTTTCATGAACAGCCGTTTGAGGTCTGCAATCCGCTTCTCATTCCGGGCAAGCTGCTTCTTCAGGACAGTCAGCTTTTCGGTGCTTTCCACCCGAAGCTGCTCCTCCATGACCTTGCGGAAGTAGTCCTCATGACAGAGGATGTAGTCCGTCACCCGCTGAACATGGCTTAGCACACGGCCCTCCAAAACCTTTACCCGGATGAAGTGTCCCTTGCACTTGCTCCCGTTCTTCTTGTGCAGAGAGCAATCAAAGAAGTCTT
>OLRW01001778.1_pt1 | contig 13154 bp, 8 predicted proteins | sample 1672701 | NCBI WGS metagenome assembly OLRW01 (sample SAMEA3136715, study PRJEB25190) | human gut metagenome | biome: human gut; feature: human-associated habitat; material: faeces | place: Austria | collected 2013
GCGCAAAGTGTTCCAGATCGGCATAATCAAGAATATTTTTGCTCCGTTTTTTCTCCGCAAACGCTTTTGCAAACTGCTCCGTCAGATCAATCAGCACCCCGATGGGCTCCCGGCAGTCGGCAATCTCCTCCGCAATCGCAGCGCTGTCCTTCTCAAAGAACTGCTCTTTTAACTTCTGCAGCTCCTTTTTACATGCATCGCGCTCCGCCTTTACCTGATCTTTCAGCGTTTCACTCACATCGTCTGCCTTTTTCCGCGAAAGTGCTTTAAACTTCATTCCGGCCATCGCGCGCACCAGTTCATCAAACGATTCTGTTTCCAGCAGTTCTTCCACCATCTGCTGGTCAGAAGCCAGCGCCTCATCATATAAATACGGTCCTCCAGAGCTTACTGCTGTTTTCCGGTTTTCCTGAATCCCTTCCAGAATACTCGAGAGCCGCTTTTTCGCCTCGCTCATCAGCTCCTGTACCCAGATACTCTCCTGCACTGCTTCCGGTGAATCCATCTGGTACGCCGCCCGGCACTCTTCGAGCCACTGCTCCGGCCATGGATAGCTCATGGAAAACTCATACAGTTTCAGCACAAGTGCATCGAGCCCGTCATCCTGCTTTCCCGCCGCGTAGCTCTCCACAAACCGTGTAAATGCAGACTCCTTTTCCGTAAAGCGTTCTTCCATGACCTTCTGGATCACATCGCTTTTCATCAGACGGATCTCCCCTTCATCCGCCATGCGGTACACCGGATCGAGATCGATCATCTGAAAGTAATTTTTTATCACATAGGAACAGAAACCGTGAATTGTGCTGATCTGCGCATGGTGAAGCAGGGTCTGCTGCCGCTGTAAATGCTCATTTTCCGGGTTTTCCGCAAGGCTCTGCTGCAGAGCGCGGCCGATTCTCTCTTTCATTTCTCCTGCCGCCGCACGCGTAAAGGTTACGACGAGAAGCTGGTCAATGTCGATTGGATGCACAGGGTCTTTCACCATTGCAAGGATCCGCTCTACCAGAACCGCCGTCTTTCCGGAACCCGCCGCCGCGCTGACCAGAAGATTCCGGTCTCTCGCATCAATGACTTTCTGCTGTTCCGCTGTCCATTTTACTGCCATGTTCTTTCCCTCTTCTTTCTGGCTGATTTTCTTTCCCTCACTTGGAAAAAATGCACCATATTTCACTTTTTCAAAAGCAGTCACTCTTTTTGATCTCTTTGTGCTGTCTCCTGCATTACCTTCATCAGCAGTTCTGTATCCATGCCCTTTAATTTACGGTATTCATATCCCTGAATTTTCTGATCGAATCCGCAGATTCCCTGATATTCGCAATATGCGCATGCCGTTGCTCCATCCCGCTGAAACGGCGAAATTTTTACATTTCCCGAGAAAATGCCCTCGCCGATCTCACGTACCTTCTTTCTGGTGTATGTCCGAATCACATTAAACTGCTCCGACGATGCCACTTTCGAATAGCCCGTGTAGCTTCCATCCTTCTTCTTTCCAACCGGAATCACATCCGACGTCGTTCCATCCGCGAGTACTCGGTCGAGAAGCTCCACCACCTTCCGATCTGCATTTACAAGGCCATCCATCCGCAGTGCTTTCAGCATCCGTCTGCCCCACGCCTCATCGGTCTCATCTTCTTCTTGGTCGAGGATCGGATCATCAATATGATAATAAAATACCCCCGCAGGCTCCACCAGCTTACCTGGATGCTTTTTCTGCTCCAGCTCCACCGCCGCATCCAGATAAACCGCCAGCTGCAGCTGTAACCCATAATAGAGCGCCACCAGGTCAAGCGATGTATTTCCCGTCTTGTAATCGATAATTTTCACATAGACCTTATCGTCCGTCTCACAGAGATCCACGCGGTCAATCCGTCCGCGCAGGCGCATCTTCTCATGCTCCGACAGATCAATATTAATCGCCGACAAGGAGTCCTCCATGGAGAACGAAACCTCAAATTCACCCGGCTCAAATTCTCCCTGCCGAATCTGCTGCTGCAGCGCCCACACCGTCCGTTTCAGAATCCGCTTTACGCGGATGATGCGATACTGATTCCGGCTTGAGCTCTGGAAAATCGTGTTTCCGTAATCTGCCATCGTCTCCTCGACGCACTCCTCGATCAGGCGGTCACGGGTATCATCCCCGACAGTCTTCCATGTCTCGCCATTTTCCTGCAGTTTTTTTGAAAACTTTTCGAGTGCTTCATGCATAACCGTTCCCATATCGGCCGCTTTCAGCTCATACTGATCCCGCTCGCGGATCTGAAGTCCGAACTCCATAAAGTGGGCAAACGCACATGCCGCATACTTTTCCAGCCGTGTCGCACTGTTTTTCAAAGTGTCCCCGTACAGCGCCGATGCCGCACTCCTTCCGATCACACCGTCCGCACAGCGCAGAAAAGCCGCTTTCCGATATGTCTCCGCCGGAATCCCCGCCTCCGGATGTGCCGCATACCAGCGGTAAAGCTCTTCAAACAGCGGATTCATCTCGCCCTCTGCCGCCTTTCCAAGCTCCTCCAGAAACAGTGCCTCCCCGGAACGCGGCATTTCCAGTTTTTCCTCCGGATTTTCCTCTTTTTCGATATCCCGCACCGGGATCTCCGGGAAGAGTTTTCGGATTTCGTTAATCAGATACGACGGATTCTGCGCCTCGCCGGACGCGCCCGCTTTCGCAAAGGAAAGGTACAGCCGCTCCGATGGTTTTGTCAGATTTCGGTAGAGATGGAATTTCTGCTGATACATCGTCTCCCGCGCCGTCGGGGAGAGTTTTGCATCCGCGCGCTCCAGCTCCTCGCGGTCATACTCCGAAAGAATACCGCCTCCCGCGTCGTGACGCGGAATCAGCCCGTCGTTCACACCGACGAAAAACAACACACGGATATCCTTCAGACGTGATCTCTCATTGTCACCGATCAGTACCTGGTCCGCGGTCGGCGGAATAATGCCAACAGAAGCCTCTGCAAAGCCAGCCTCCAGAATCTCCTGATACTCTGCCAACGTCATTTTTTCATCGCCCAGCACCTCGACAATCTTATCCAGAAGCTCCATGACAATACCGTAAATCTGGCTGTATTCTTTTGCAAATGCCTCCTGTCCCCGCTCTTCAAACTGCTGCCGCCGCTCCTCAAGTTTTTCCTGCATCTGATTCTGCACCGCCAGTGCGTACAGTGCCTCCGTCCGCTCCCGCACCGTGGCGTCTTTTTTCTTCATCTGTTCTGCAAACGGCTGCACTTCGGCATAGAATTTTTCCCGTAGGAGATTGCGCTGCGGCACTTCATCCGGTTTGATGCCGCGGTATCCCCGCGTCCACGTCTCCCCATACGCTTTCAGCCCGCGGATGCCAAGTGCCAGAACATAGTTTTCCATCGCATCTGTCTCCTCGCGGCTCAGACTCGAAAGGCCGCAGCGCAGATAACGGAAGACGCTCTCGTAGGAAAAGCTCTGTACCACCATCTCGATCGCCGCGCGCAGAAATTCCACGAACGGATTCATCAGCACAGAATGCTTTTCGTCCACAAAGTACGGAATGCCGCATTTTTCAAAAATTTCCCGCGCATATGTGCCATAAATGGAAAGATCTCCGGTCAGAACGGCAAAATCCTGGTACCGCATCTTCTCCTCACGCACCATGCGGCGGATCAGGCGCACCGTTTCCTCGAGCTCCGCACGTGGAGATGGCGCTACACTAATGTAAATACCCTGCTGTTTCAGATTTTGTCCGGACTCCAAATGCTCCTTTTTCGTTTTCTGTGCATTTTCCAGCGTGCTTGGCCCAATTTCTTTTTTGTTCTTTCCATTTGTTCCTGCCCCTGCTTTTGACTCTGCTCTTTTTCCTGCCTCTGTTCCGACAATCCTTCTTATTCCATATCGAAACAGGTTCTGTTCCAACTGATCCATCATGCTTCCCGACTGAAAACGGCCATATCCCGAGCGTCTGACCCAGATTTCCGGCTCCACTGGGCACCCTGCTTCGTCTGCCGCTTTCATAAGCTGTTGAATCAGCTGGCGGCTCATCGCAAAGAGCTGGTGCGGGATTGCCTTTTTATACGGATCCTCCCGCTCATCCATAATAATCGTCACATAGACCTTTTCACAAAGCCGGAACAGTTTTCCAAGCACACCGATCTGTACTGGCGTAAATCCGGTAAATCCGTCCACCAGTACCTCACTGTTTCGAATGAGTGATGATTCTTCCAGCTTTCCCGCCAGAACCTCCAGCACATCCTCCGCCGTCACGTAGCGATTTTCCAGATATTCTTCAAATGCACGGTAGATTACCCCGGTGTCTTTCAGCTTTGCTGCCAGCAGCTTTTTCTCTCCCGTCTCCTCCGCCCACGTATCAAGCTCGGACGGCGCAATCTGATACTGCTTCAGCTCGGAAATCAACGATTTCATCTGCGAAACTGCGCCGGTTCTCTTTAACGTACTTCCAAGAATCGTCAGCTCCTTTTTCTTCTCCTGTGCAACGCGTTTTACCACAAGACTCTTTCCCGTTTCTTCGAGCACCGGGTACAGACTGCCTCCGGTCTCCTCAAAAATACGGTAAGCCAGACGCTGGAAGCTCAAAATATCAACATTTAAAATACCGCCCGCCGGATGCAGTGACACAAGCTCTTTCTGCGTCTGCATTGTAAACTGCTCCGGCACAATGATCAGATAAGTTTTCTCCGGGTGGCGCATCGCTTCCGCCAGAATTTTCTGATACGCATATCTCGACTTTCCAGCTCCCGAATTTCCCATAATAAACTGCAGACTCATGTTTCGCTCCTCCTGTTCTGATCCACTTCTGCCAAAAAAATAAACATAGCTACAGTATAGCAGACTCCTTTTTTTGATGCAATCAACCTTCAGGCAAACAGTAACCATTTTCTTCCGACAATACTGCCGTATATTTCCAACGTAAACGGCCGCTCTTAACAGCTGAAAATATTCAGCATTAAGAGCGACCGTACATTTTAAGATCAATGACAGCGTCATATATTTTTATTATGTTATACTTTTCAAACGTTCCATCAAGGTTTCCATGCGGCACAAAAAAATCGTTGCCGCAAGTAAATCCGCAGCTCCTCCCGGACTCATATTTTTCCGGATACAAATCTGATTCAGTTCTCGCACTTTTTGCAAACCCTCCGCGCAAAAAGCACCACCTGTCTTAAGAATTGCCCTTGCTTCTGTTTGCAGCCATCGCATTTCTTTCTCACTGGTTCTGCTGATGACATTTGTGTCCGTAAGCTCTCCTATAATCTCAAGAAGAATCTGTACATTGATCTGATTTTGATCCCTGTTATTTGCTATATACTGCTTCATATGAGGAACCGTACGTTCACACAGAATCGGATATCCGCTCATCGCCAGTCCCCGGACTCCTTTCTCGCCCAGATGGCAGTAAATTTTTTCTCCATGCGTGATCCCCGAGCTTTGTTTTAATTTTCTCAGATCCTGTTCCAACTCTTTTTTTGTCATTTCCAGACTGATCCGGCAAACATCCTCCGACTCGATTTTTCCGTAATTTCTCAGGGAAATTCCGGCTGCAGCTGCAAGAATGCCAATCGTAAAAATGATTCCTTTGTGCGTATTGACTCCTCCGGTTGCAACAAACATTTTTTCTTCCGTCTTTTTTCCTCTTTCTCTGAGAAGGGGAAACAATGTCTTCGGATCTGCCTCCCAGGAATACCCGGCTTCAAACATTGCCGCCAGATCTTCGGCGATCGCCTCTGTACTCTTTTGAAATGTCTGACAGTTCATATCTGTATGCGCACCGGTATCCTCCCGGTCTACTAAGCCTGGTTTTGGTGTTGTATACACTTCCTCCATCAGTGCCTGACTGATCTCAGCAGCTACGCCTCTTTGCAGCTGTTCTTCCCATATGATACCATAGATCTTTTTTCTCAATTCTTCGATCGAATGTTTTCTGCTTCTGCCACACTGGCAGGCCGGGTTGTCGCATAACAGACATTTTCTTTCCGGAAATCCAAGATCCTTTCTGCTGATTTTCGTATTTTCTTTTTCCAATACATCAATATCATACAGTCTCCCGATCTTCGTCTCTTCCAAAGCAATCATAAGCTTTTTCACCTGGCAGCCGTCTGCTTTCACAACCAAATATCCTTCATATCCGGTTATGTTTTCTTGTACCAGCCGGACTTCCGTCGAAATTTTTTCCGTTTCCAGCTTATTCTGTATCTTTTCTAGTCCTTCATAAAAGACCTTTTCGAAAAGTTCATTTACCTTTTCCGGACCCGGAATATTGAGCATAAAGCAGATTAAGGTACCCGGATATTTTTCAAGAAGCTCTTTCTGCGTTGCCACCCTTTTTTCTCGGCTCCACAATACCTGCTCTAAGGAAACCTTATTTTCCGTTTTCATTCTTTTTCCTTTCCAGATAGCGCCAGGTACTTTCCGGAAGCATCCCGCAGACGCTTTTTAATTGATTTTCCGCATATCTTTTTCTGACCTCAGATGCACTGATGATCTGGTCTCCATATGTTTTTCGGGGAATTTCATGAAAGCGGATCTGATAGCACGGCAGCTGCTCCCGTAAGCACTGGTTATAGGTATGTGTCACATCGCAGGCCGGTTCACTGCCTACATAGCGATCCGTTATATTAAGTTCCGGTGCAATACGCTCTCCAAATAACTGAATATCCAACTGGCAATTCATCTCATAGGCTTTCGCTTTTTCTTTGATAAAATATGTCGGAAACACAGCCGGCGAAATCATGTATTCTGAGGTCTGGTGAAGAATCACATTTGGAATTTCCTGTATTCCTTCTTTTACCAACTGATACCGTTCTCTCGTTGTCAGAAAGCTCTGTTCTTCTGAGAGGATAAAAATGTGCAGCCATTTGTTTTTTTTTGCCGCCTCCCGGATCAGGTATTCATGTCCCCTGGTAAAGGGATTACAATTCATAACCACTGCCCCAATACCGTTTTCATGCCTGTTTTCCACTTTGCACTTCTGTTGTTCCTGTGTTTCTTTTTTTAATCGTTTCAGGAATTTTTCCAGTCCGTTTTTGTCATTTTCCAGAAGAAGAATTTTTTCTGTCTGTGTCACCGGATACATTCCCATACTGCAAAACAGTTCTTTGTTCTGAGGCTTGGTAAATCCAAAAAAATGAGAAATTCCCATTCCATAAAAATATTCAATCAGAGATGTCATAAGATGTGCCAGCAGATTCTGTCCTTGATACTCTTCTGATACCGCAACACATTTTATGATATTTTTCTGGCAGGAAGCAGTTGCTATGATTTCTTTCTCTTTTCGCAATACAATGGAATGCGTAATCTGCTCATCATAAGTAAGTCCCATGTATTCCAGAAATTTTTTGAGTTCCTCTTTCTTTTTCCCGGTAAAAGGATCCCCTGTTTCTTCCATATAGTCACTCACTGCCTGCCCTCCCTTCTCTTATTTATGTACTGGCTCCGGGAGTATATTCTTTTCCTCTTTAAATCGGAATGGTTTAATCTGACGAACTACATCCATGATGGTTCCGTCTCTGCTTTCAATAATTCCTACAACACGTTCGCCAAATTCTACTTTCTCCGGTTCTCCTGCAATCCGGTAAGCCAAATCTCGAAGTTCTTCTATCGTTTTCAGCGGAAGTCCACTGTTTTTTACTGCTTCCAGCAGATCTTTTCGCAGTGGATTAACTGCAACTCCATATTCCGTGATGACTACATCTACAGATTCTCCCGGTGTTGTCACTGTTGTTACTTCCGTACAGATTGCCGGAATTCTTCCCTGCAATAAAGGAGTCAGTACAATGGTGCATTTTGCGCCTGCCGCCGTATCCGGATGACCTCCCTGCGCGCCTGTTATAACTCCATCAGATCCTACTACAACATTGCAATTGAAATTTACATCTACTTCCAGTGCTGCCAGAATCACAAAGTCCAGTTTATTGACTACTGCGCCCTTGTTAAAAGGATCTGCATATTCACCGGCACTGATTCTGAAATGTCTGATATCTTTTACCGATTCTACCGCATCCAGATCAAAATCCTGCGTATCCAGAAGTACATCAACCTGATTATTATCCAGAAGATCACACATCGGTTTTGTCAGACCTCCGACACCGAAACGCATACGGATTCCACGTTCCTTCATGATTTTTGCCAACGAAATGGTGGAAGCGATAGACGCGCCTCCCACACCGGTCTGATAGGAAAATCCATCTTTAAAGTACGGGGTAGACGTTACAAATCGTGTACAGTAATCCGCCATCATCAGTTTTCTCATATCTTTCGTCGGTTTTGCTGCACCTGTTGCAATTTTTTTCGGATCTCCGATCGCATCTACCACTACTACATAATCGACTTTGGTCATAGAAATATGTGCCGGAAAATTAGGAAACGGCACCAGGCAGTCCGTAATTGCTACGACCCTGTCTGCATAATCAGCATCTACCATCGCATAGGACAATACTCCGCAATCTGCCTTTCCACCGATACCACGACAGTTTCCATAATCATCACACGTCGGTGCTCCGATAAATGCAATATCCAGGTGTACTTCTCCTGTTTCGATTGCCCGAACTCTGCCACCGTGAGAGCGCATCACTGCAAGCCCTTTCAGTTTTCCCTCGGAAATCGCCTTTCCAATCTCACCGCGCACACCGGAAGACTGTATTCCCGTAATCGTTCCATCTTCCATGTACGGCACCAGTCCTGCATGCGCTTTCCCAAGAGAGCTGGCACAAATGGTAATATTTTTAATACCCATTTTATGGATTTCTTCCATCACCATATTTACAACCAGATCACCATCCCGGAAATGATGATGAAATCCAATTGTCATGCCATCCCGGATTTCACATTTTACCAGTGCCTCATGAATTGTTTTCACCAGTTTACTGCCATCGGAATTCACCACACAGCGGGTTTTCGGACCATCTTTCCGATATTCATAACCATCATAATAATGCACTCCGTGAAATACTTCTTTTCCTGTTATCTTCAATATTTCCTCGGGAATTTCTCTCCCTACTGCATTTTTCATTTTACAGTTCCCCCTCGTACACACCGGAAGCCTTGGCCAGTTCAATGGTTCGCTTTGCGCCATCATAAAACGCAATATCAATCATCTTTCCATCTACAGTAAACACACCGATTCCCTGTGCCTTTTTGCTATCAATCTCACGGACTACTTTTTCCGCAAAAATAATCTCTTTTTCTTTCGGTGTAAAAATCTCATGTACAATACGGATCTGTCTTGGATTGATAATCGATTTCCCATCAAATCCCATCAGGTGAATCGTATTGACATCTTCTCGAAAACCATCTTCATTTTCCAGATCTGTATAAACGGTATCAAAACACTGCACACCGGCTGCCCGCGCAGCGATGACAAGCTGCTGTCTTGCTCCCATCAGTTCTATTCCGGTTCCCGTAATGTGGGTATGCAGATCTTTCGTGTAATCCCCACCGGACAGCGCGATACCAAACAGCCTTTTCGAAGCCTCGCAAATTTCTAATGCCTTCACCACACCTCTTGCTGATTCTATCGCTGCCATAATTAAGGTACTGTTCTCCGGTCTGCCAAATTCATTCTCTGCCTTTAAAATTTGCTGCTCCACTATTTTTACATCCTGCGCTGTCTCTGTCTTCGGAATCCGGATGCCATCACATCCACCGGCTACTGCGCAACGGATATCTTCCTTCCAGAAAGGTGTGTCCAGGCCATTGATACGTACAATCCGTTCCGCTCCATGATAATCAATCGTGCGAAGTGCATGAAACAGGGAAAATCTGGCCGCGTCCTTCTGATTTTCTGCCACTGCATCTTCCAGATCCAACATCAGGGAATCTGCTCCATAAATATAGGGATCTTTAATCAGTCCCGGCTTCTGTGCGTTTAAAAACATCATGGTACGACGTAATCGTTTTTTTGCGTCTCTCATCTGATCGCACCTCCCCATGGCAGCTGCTCCGACTGCCCGGCGGAACGGTATACCGCAGCTTCCACCCTTGCACGGATGGTGCAGTCCAGAGCTCCTTTATCTACAATCTTAATTTTCGCGCTCTGAACTCCCAGACTTTCCAGGGTATCCAGAACCACATGACGGATCTGATTTCCATACTGATGAATCACTGTGCTTTCCAGTACCAGATCTATGTTGCCATCCCCATCTTCTACCGTAACCATACAATCGCTGGATTCCAGTGTTCCGGCTACAGCTGCTTTTTCTATCTCCATTTTCCTCTTCTCCCTGTGCTTCCCGTGGGGCTGCCGCACTAAGAAAAATTTCTACAAATATAGATTTTTATCTCCTAAATAACTCCATATTTTGTAGTGTTTTCGCTTAGCGCGTGTCTGAAAAATCATTTCCGCAATCTGCAAGCCCCACTTTGCGGTATATTTTACTCTTCTACTGATTTTCCTGCAAAGTTCATCCAGTCCAGAATCTTCTGAATATATTCATCAAAGAAAATATCATCATGTCTTCCCGGTCCCTCTTCAAACAGCAGCGGAACTCCCAGCTGATCTGCAAACTCCTTCAGATCGACAGAATCCTGATGACGTCTGTCCTCTGTACCACAGCAGGTATACAGTCTCGGAATATCTCTTCCTTCTTCTTTCCGTTTTTTCAACAGTGTAAAGACATCATGAACCTCCGGTGTAATTGCAGGCGGATCGCCATATAACGCTTCGCAAAGGGTGGATACCGTATTTACCTTTCCCTGATAACGATATTCTGCATGATAGGATCCTGCAACGCCTCCAATTGCCGCAAATTTTTCCGGACAGGTAAGTCCCCATTTATAAGCGCCATAACCTCCCATCGACATTCCTGCAATAAAACGGTTTTCCCGCTTTGTTGCTGCCGGGAAATTTCTCTCCACAAAATCTGTCAGTTCCTCTGTCAGATAAGAAAAATAATCCAGTCCGTATTTCATATCCGTATAGGCGCTGTTATATACGCTTGGCATAACCACCATAATCTGATGCTCATCTGCATAACGCTCAATCTTGGAGGTTCTCAGATATGAAAGATGGTCTCCTGTAAATCCATGCAGCAGATACAGAGTCTGATATTTTTTGTTTTTTCCGAAAGTCTCCCCTTTTTTCCCCTGCTCTACATCTTCCATCCGCTCTTTTTCCGGAAGCAAAATTGAAACATCTACCTGCATCCGCAGGATACAGGAGTGAAAATTGCAATGTACATATGCTGCCATCTGTTTCTCCTTTCTGTCAACCTTTTACAGCGCCGACAACCACACCTTTGATAAAATATTTCTGAAGCATCGGGTAAATAATAATGATTGGTAAAATTCCAACAAATGCCAGTGCCATTCGGATGGAGTTTCCCGGAAGCGAAACTGCCTGTCCTTCTGCTGCCAGCTCCGATGCTCCGCTTCGCAGATATTCAATATTTTTCATGATACGCATCAGCAGATTCTGAATACCAAAATATTTTGGATCCTGTACGTAATATAAAGCATTGGTCCAGCTGTTCCAGTAGGAAAGACCTGTAAACAGTCCGATGGTGGCAACTACCGGCTTCGACAACGGAAATACAATTTTGGTGAAAATTCCAAGCTCTGACGCTCCGTCCAGCTGTGCAGCTTCATATAATGCTTCCGGCAGGCTGTTGCTGTAATAGTTTCTTACCAGGAAAATATTGAATGCTGTCATCAGAAGATTCGGAAAAATCAGTGCTGCATACGTATCTTTAATATGGAAAAATGTTGTCCACATAATATACTGTGGCACCAGTCCTCCATTAAACAGCATGGTAAAATATACAAAAAAGGATAATGCGTTTCTATATTTGAATGTTTTTCGTGCCATCGGATATGCGATCGAAGTCGTCAGTAATACGCTTAATCCGGTTCCGACAACGGTTGTTCCAATCGTAACAAGATACGATCTTACGATTGTTGCTGCCTGTTTTACCATGTAGGTATATGCTTCCAGGCTGAGTTTCTTCGGCAAAATCTGATATCCGTTTGTAATCAGTTCATTTTCATCGGTAAAGGACGCAACCACCAGAAGAATCATCGGAAACAACGCCACAATACTGATTACCACTAAAATAACTGTTGCTATTGCAATAAATCGTTTTTCATCGCTGACTGTCTTTTTCATATCCTGCCTCCTAGAACAATGCGTTTTCCGGATCTTTTTTCCGTACAATAAAGTTTGCAATCATAACCAGTGCAAAACCAACCAATGACTGATATACACCTGCTGCCGAAGACATTCCCACATTACCCTGTTCCATCAAACCACGATATACATACGTATCAATCGTCTGTGTCGTAGAAAACAGGGTTCCTGCATTCATTGGTACCTGATAGAACAAACCAAAGTCAGAATAGAATACACGACCGATCGCCATCAATGTCATAATAACAATGGTTGGTCTCAGAAGCGGAAGTGTAATGGCCGTAATCTGTTTCAATTTAGAAGCGCCATCAATCTTTGCCGCTTCATAAATTTCCTTATCAATGCCTGCAATACCTGCCATATAAACGATCGCATTATATCCTGCATTCTTCCAAAGATATACAATAACCAGGATAAACGGCCATGCAGCTTTTGCAGTATACCAGTCTACGCCTTTTTTCCCCAGCGCATCTAAAATTGTATTGTTCACAAAACCGGTTGTACTTCCCAATAACGCGTATACCAGATACGCCGTTACAACCCATGACAGTAAGTGTGGAAACAACAGCACAGACTGGAAAAACTTTCCGCGTAACAGTTCTCCCAGCTCATGCAGCAGGATTGCAAAAATCACAGAAACTACGGTTCCGATCACGATAAACGCCAGATTATATAACAATGTGTTTCTCGTAATGACCCATGCATCATCTGTCAGGAACAAAAATTTAAAGTTATCCAGTCCACACCACGGGCTTCCCCAGATTCCCTTCTTAAAGGAATAATCCTTAAAGGCGAGAACAGAACCTGCCATCGGCACATAACAGATCAGTGCATAGTAGATGATACAGGGAAGCAGCATCACATACAGCGGCCAGTAACGAACCAGTCTTTTGCCCAGCGGCTGTTTCTTTGGCTTGTATTTTTTAGCCTTCTCAACACTTGCTGCTTTCATAGCTTTCCTCCTTCCTTTTTTTGATAGAGCCATTATAGAAAACAGCCTCTTCTTTCACAATGGACATTTCTTTTTGCACCAGTGGACAAATCTACGCTG
>OLRW01001786.1_pt1 | contig 13100 bp, 13 predicted proteins | sample 1672701 | NCBI WGS metagenome assembly OLRW01 (sample SAMEA3136715, study PRJEB25190) | human gut metagenome | biome: human gut; feature: human-associated habitat; material: faeces | place: Austria | collected 2013
TGTCTCTGGTTCTTCCGGCTGTAATTCTTCTTCCGGTGTTTCTTCCGGCAATTCGTAAGCCAGAGAACGAATCCCGATATATTCACATGCTTTTTTCTTGTTTCCGACATAAACGGTCGAGGCCGGATCATTTCCTACCTGGATCACAGCCAGGGTTACCTCAAGTTTTTCTTTTTCTACTCTTTCTTTTAATTCGTCTTTTATCTGTGCGGAAATCTGTTTTCCATCAATTCGAATGCTAATAGCAACCTCCTAATAGTTTTTTTATAAATTTTCTACGATACGGTCACGCAGGGACTGCATATGGTAATCGGTTCGATTGATTACGTCAGCACAGGCGCGCAGTTCATACATAATACTTTCCGCATCATCAATATCTTTTTTATATTTCAGCTGGTGCTCCAGACTTGCCCAGAAGTCCATCGCGATCGTTCGAATCTGCACTTCCACGCGAATCTGCTCTTTGTGATCCGAGAAAAAGACCGGAACTTCAATGATCAAATGAAGGCTGCGGTAACCATTCATCTTCGGATTTTTAATATAATCTTTGATCGAAAGAACTTTCAGATCGCTTTGATTACCGATCATCTCCGCCAGCCGGTAAATATCTGAGGTAAAGGAACAGATCAGGCGGACCCCTGCGATATCATTGATATACTTTACCATATTCTCGATTGATATCTCGTAGCCGTATCTGCGTAACTTCTTTACAATACTTTCCGGTGTCTTGATCCTAGTCTTAATATGTTCAATCGGGTTGTATTTATGCACATGTTGGAATTCATCGTTCAGTATCTCCAGCTTTGTCCCCACTTCTTTTAACGCTGAATTATACAGGAACATGATCGTCTTCCAACTGTCGACATCCTCATAGTTCTTCATCGTATTTTCCATATAAATGTTCTCTCTCCTCTCTTCGCGAAGAGTTAAACCAGCACTGTTAATATTATACCATAAGCTGTACTAATATGTCATATTTTTCACATTTATTTAAGAAAGATTATGCATTTATAAACTACAAAAGAAGCCGTCATCCGACAGCTTCTCTCTATATCTTTTATAATTTCTACTTTTAGAATTCAATTCCTTCTCTTGCCATTACCTTACGGTCATATGGGTGCTTCACCTTCATCATCATCGTTGCATAATCTGCAAGATCCAACATATCCTGCGATACTTCATGCCCTGTTAAGATAACCTCCAGTCCACGCGGTTTATGCTCCAGAAAACTTCTGATCTTCTCCTCACTTAAGACATTCAGATGGATCGCACATAATGCTTCATCCAGCACCAGTACATCAAAATTCGTACAGAACTTCACGATCTCATCCAGTGCTTTGTTGTTATAATGACGCAGCTCTGCTTTCTCATCCCCGTTCATCCGGCTTACGAATTTCACCTGATCACGCCCTGGAAGACAGGTGATCCCCGGTACTGCTTCCAGAATCTTTCTTTCATTCGATGAATTGTCCTTCAGGAACTGGAAGAAGAGCACCTGAAGTCCATATCCGGCGGCTCTGACTGCCTGGCCGACTGCTGCTGTTGTCTTTCCTTTGCCATCTCCGTAATACATATGAATTCTTCCTGTGCCCATCATAACATTCTACCTGCTTTCTCCTAAAAATCTATGTAAAAATTGAACTCATTTTTATTCTATTGGACATTATAATCGTTTAAGCCTGAAATGTAAATGCCTGGAAATCTACTAACCGCAGTTTTCCAGGCACTCTTTACATTATATTATGAAGTTTTATTTTATCCTGTCATTTTTCGTACATGTTTTTTACACACGATAATTTAAATATAACACTTTAAAATTCCAACTTCATATCTCCCATCTTGATCCAGTCTTTCTTTCTCATGAATTCTGAAACACCAAGTGTCACAACTGCCGGAAGCACAATCTGGATCAGCAAGATCTTGATCAGCACCATTTGTGCAGACTCTGTCTGGATCATCGTCTGCCATGTCATGATCTGTCCCACTAATCCTGCCGTTCCCATACCGGAACCGGTCGCATTGTTCGTCATATGGAGTACCATTGTTCCCACCGGTCCGAGGATTGCACTCGATATAATCGCCGGAAGCCAGATCACCGGCTTCTTCACAATATTCGGAACCTGCAGCATCGAAGTTCCGATTCCCTGTGCCAAAAGTCCTCCGACTTTATTTTCACGGTAACTTGCCACGGCAAATCCTACCATATTACAGCAGCATCCAACCGTTGCCGCACCTGCTGCCAGACCAGACAGATTCAGGATTACACCAAGTGCTGCTGAACTGATCGGCAGTGTCAGGATCATTCCCATCAGTACAGATACGATAATTCCCATCAGGAACGGCTGCTGTTCTGTTCCCCAGTTGATCAGTGAACCAAGCCAGCTCATGAATCCCGAGATCGGTGGTCCGATCAGGAATCCTACCAAACATCCACTTCCAATCGTCACAACCGGAGTCACCAGGATATCTACCTTCGTCTTTCCGGATACCATATGACCGAAGAAAATACCTACATATGCGGCAATAAATGCCCCCAGCGGTTCTCCCGGTCCGGCAAATACCATGGCTCCGTCTACGAATACCTTTCCTGCCAGAATACTGCTTGCAAATGCCCCTGCCATTCCGGCGGTTGCTGCCGATACGACTACCAACGGTGCTTCTTTGAACTTATAGGCTACTGCCACACCGATACCCGCTCCGGTAAGAGATGCTGCAAGTTTCCCTGCGATAAAGATCATCTCTCCAATATTTCCACCCATAAATGTTCCAATCTGCTGGATGATCGTGCCGATGATCAGTGTTGCGAACAGACCGTGCGTCATGGCACTTAAGCCTTCAATGAAGATGCGGTCTAATACTTTCTTTACTTTTTCCATATAACGTTCTCCTCGTCCTTCCTTATCTGCTATTTTTTGTCGATCAATGCTGATTTACAGATATTTCGTTTGCATTTACATGTGTCTTGTCACATGTCACGAGTGTATCATACACTTGAGCAGAAAACAAGAATTGTTTTTTTTACGACAATTTTCCGCCTTTACTTTGTGTTTTATTCCCTGTATACTTGGAATATCAAATTGTAATATTCTTTAGATTTTCCAATCTGAAAATCCAAATATATACACGAACAGGAGGACTTCATATGTTCCGTTTATGGGGAAAAGAATTTAAAGATAATCATATGCTGCGCGACACCGTAATCTGCGATGAGACGGATGACACCAGAACGCATAAGATCTTCAATGCTCTGGACTCGATCTGTTATGAGTTCGACCTCAGCAAACCGATCTGGCTGGATCATAATATTGATGAATTCAAAAGACATGACAAGACAAGATTCTATCAGGATAACTTTGTGGATTCCATTGATTTTGATTATCTGGAGATTCATATTATTGAAGAATAAACTATGCATAAATAACAAAAAAGAAGTCAGGCGGCCACCGTTTACTGAGGGTTTACCAGACTTCTTTCTTATGTTTTATTCATTCCTGATCGCCGCAAGCGGACTCAGCTTCATTGCCCGTTTCGCCGGGAAATATCCCGCCAGCACTCCGACCAGCACTGCAAATACCATGGACATCAGCACAAGCCACCACGGAATATAAGATATCGTGCTGTCTGTTCCCATCGACATAGCACCGCTGCTTCCAACAATTATGTTAATGGCTGCTGACATTACGAAGCTTAGAATATTTCCGGCAATTCCTCCGAGAAGACCTATAAACGCTGCTTCCAACAAGAACATTTCCCGGATATTCCTAAGACTGCATCCAAGTACCTTCATCACACCGATTTCCTTTGTCCGTTCATAAATGGACATCATCATCGTATTCGCAATTCCGATTGCAGCTACCAGTAATGACACCGCACCGATGCCTCCGAGCACCGCCTGTACAATCGCGAACTGACTCTTCATACTGTCCAGATATTCCGCATTGGTCTCAACATTATATCCCATATTACGGATTACATCAGCGACCTCATTCACGTGATCTATATCGTCTGCTTTCACTTTTAATGACGTATAATAGAAGCCTTTTAATGCCTTTCCAGCTTTGGTCTTCGGCTGTCCCGGAATGACTTTGCCTGCATATTCTTTCCGCAATAACTGCTTTAAAGTCTCCAGGTCACAAAATACACTGTCATAATTATTGGAATAGTCATCCAGGCCGCCATTTATCACACCGCTTGCCCTTACTACATACTTTTGAACAGGTTTTGTCTTCCCGGTTCCGGAATCTGACTGGCTCCCTGTACCTGCCGTTCCGTCTGTACTGTCTCCAAAGGCTGTGCTGCTGTCACTATTGTAATTCTCTGTATCCGTGATCATGAAAAGAGAATCTTTCATCAGATTGATATTCGGGACTTTCCCGGTATCATAATATCCGTTGCCGCTTCCTGTTTCATAAAAATCAGTGATCACGCCATTTCCGAATATCAGCTCCAGATGTCCTGTTCCGGTCTTTGGAAGCGTTCCATCGCCAATATCCATATTTAGGGATTTCAGGCCTTCCGGTGTCATTCCTTGCAACTGGACCTGCGCCCTATAGGAGCCTTTCAGCAGGATCACCGAAGTCTCATAGATTGGTGCAGCTAATTTCACATGATCCATTTTACTGATCTTTTCAACCAACTGGTCATCTATCCTTTTTTTTGTCTCCTGTTCTGATCCCATACTTTCTGTCGTCATACCGTCACTGTTGTCCGATCCGGTCACAGTGATACTGGTCAGACCTCCCGACTGTTCCACTTCCTTATAAAGGGACTGCTGCATACCAAGTCCGAGTGAGATCATCACTACAATCGAAGCTGTACCGATCAACACACCAAGGACCGTCAGAAATGTACGGAGTTTCCTTCTCCGCAGACTATTGATGCTCATCCTCAGAAGATCGTTCCAGTTCATCCAATAACTCCTCCTCTTCAATCTCTGCCAGCTGTTTCTTTTTGCGCTTCTTAAGTATTACGACTGCTGCCACCACTGCAATGACCACTGCTGCGATTACAACCGGAATTACAGGAAAACTTTTCTGTGTCTCCTCCGGCATATCGGAAGCTGCCGCCTCATCATCATCCACTTTTTCTGTCACTTCCAGATTCAGATCTTTCGTGGTTGTTGAAATGTTTCCCGATTCATCTTCATAACTAAGTGTCATCGTTACCTTCGCCGGACCATTCGATATTTTCTTTCCTTCCAGCATGGCATCAATCGAACCGGTTGCACCGGATTCTATATTTCCGATAAATACTTCCGACTTTTTGATATTCTTTCCTTCAAATGTAGCTTTTACATTATAGAGCTTGATCCGTCCCAGATTATAAAGACTACACATCACATTTGCTTCTTCACCGACAGCAACGCTCTGCGGACTGATCTCAAAATCGCTGATTTCAAATCTTGCATCCTGCTTCACCGGAATAGAGATACTTGACGATCCTTCTACCTGCGTAGCATTCGGATCTTCATATTTCATGGAAAGTTCCATGCTGTATGGCTTCTGAAGAAGATCTGATTTTGCATTCAGTTCGATACTGATATCGGCTGTTCCATTCGGGGCAATGCTGTCCAGATAGATGGAGCTTGCACCGGATGATGGAAGGAATGCCGGTGATGTCGTCTGTTCATCGCTGCCTTCTGTCGGTGCTGAAAGATTGAACAGCATATTGCTGACTTTCATCTTGGATGTATTTTTCAGATGGATCGTTAACTTGAAATTACTGCCCGCACGGACTTCTGCCGGATCGGTTGTAAATCCGGTTACGATCACACGCGGAACAGAACCATTTCCCGAAGCTGCACCTCCATCCGTACTTCCACCGGCTCCTCCGCTGTAAGCTGCTTCTCCGTTACTGTAACCGCCGGCATCCGGTGTCTGGTAAGATGTGTCAGAACTACTGCCTGCTCCATTGCCTTTTCCTGTATCCTTGCCGTCATCTGTATCTTTGTTGTCTTTATTATCCTGTGTGTCTTTCTGTACCGGCTTTGCTGTGGTATTCACATAGAACTGCTTTTCTGCTTCTTCCTGTCCGTCTGCCGTAACCTTGAACTTTAAAGTATAGCGTGAAGTCTGAACATCTTCTCTCTGAGTAAAATCAAACGCCACATCTTTTGATTTTCCGTTTTCCAGGGTTCCAATGTTCTGCTGGTAACTCTGCATCTCTGTTTTGAATGGCCATACATCATTGTCATCTCCAAGATCCGGTGTTACCGTTACATTATTCATCGGATTCCCCGAATGATTCGTTACGGTAAATGTCCATGTCTTCTTTTCTCCCGCTTTATATGTCAGCACCTTATTGTCTTTTGACTCGATCGTAATTCCTGTTGCAGCCTGTACCATCTGCGGATGCAGCATAGTTGTCATCATGATCACTGCCAGAAAGGCAACAATGATTCTTTTCAAGCAATTATTTCCTGTCTCTTTCTGTATTCGTTTCTGCATGTCTTCCTCCCTCTTCTTTTCCTTTTTTCCATCGGTTATCTTCTATCTTAATGATCCTGCCGTCCCGGATATGAAATACCCTGTCCGCATAAGTTGCCAGATGATCATCATGTGTGACCATGACCAGTGTCTTCTTCTGCTCTCTGACCACCCGCTGCATCAGTTCCATGACTTCTTCCGATGTATGGGAATCCAAATTTCCTGTCGGCTCATCGGCAAATATAATATCCGGATCTACTACCAGTGCCCTGGCAACTCCCACTCTCTGCTGCTGTCCGCCCGACATCTGATTCGGCAGATGCTTCTTATGCTTTCCAAGTTTTACCAGATCTAACATCTCATTGGCTTTTCGTACTCTTACATCTCTTGGAACGCCGCGGAAGCTAAGCGGCAATGCTACATTTTCCACCGCATTCAACGTTCCCATCAGATGAAATGACTGAAAGATGAATCCCACATGATCCCGCCGGAATGTCACCAATTGTTCTTCATTTAACTTTTCAATATGCTTTCCCGCAATGATGACCTCTCCCTTTGTCGGTTTTTCCAACCCCGCCAGCATATTCAGAAGTGTTGATTTACCGGAACCGGAGGTCCCGACAATTGCGCAAAACTCTCCTTCATATATCTCAAAATCCACACCATCCAGTGCGCGTACAAACTCATCACCAACACGGTACAGCTTGTATAGATTCCTGACTTCAATTACCTTCCTCATACTCCTCCTCTCTGTCGTTTTTCAGACTTTTCAGAATATGGATTCATTTTACTATAAAAATATAAAGACTTCCTCTTATAAATTATGAAGATTTTCTTAATACCTCCGACTGTTCAGATAATATTTCTCATTTATGCCGTTTAAATTCCTGCGCCATATCACACGTATTATATTTTATACAATTTTCGCTAAGATTTTCCGTGCATATTATTTCAGAAGTGGTATAATTGGTAGGACAATTTCACCAAAGTAAAGTGGATATCTTATGATTCACAAGATATAGGGAGGAACACATGAAGTTTGTAAGACAATTTATGATCATCCTGGCGATCTCATTCGTCGGAGAACTGTTGCACGCATTACTGCCGCTCCCGGTTCCGGCCAGCATCTACGGCCTCGTTCTTATGCTGATCGGTTTACAGACCGGTATACTTCCACTCAATGCAGTAAATGAAGCCGGAGGATTTCTGATTGAAATCATGCCAATGCTTTTTATCCCTGCCGGAGTCGGACTTATGGTTTCCTGGGGTGCTTTAAAGCCAGTCATCATTCCGATCAGTATTATTATCGTCGTTACAACCATCCTTGTTATGGCCGTAAGCGGACGTATTGCACAGTTTATCTTAAAGAAAGAGGACAAAAAACATGAGTAAATTATTACAGGATTCAGCATTTTTCTGTCTGGCAATCAGCCTGATCGGATATGAGATCGGTATCATTCTCAGACAAAAGACAAAGCTTGCGCTCTGCAATCCACTGCTGATCTCAATTGTATTTGTGATTATTATTTTGAAAGTTACCAATATTAAATATGAAGTATATGAAGATGGTTCTTCGTTACTCAGCTATCTGCTGACACCTTCTACCGTCTGCCTTGCAATTCCGCTGCATCAGCAGATGGGACTGTTGAAAAAGAATATGAAAGCTATCCTTGCCGGTATTCTCTCCGGTGTATTCACCAGTCTGGCCGGTGTATGGGTCTTCTCAATGTTATTCCATCTGGATAAGAAGATCTATGCAACCCTGCTTCCGAAGTCTATCACGACAGCGATCGGAATGGGAATCTCTGAGGAGCTTGGTGGAATCGTTACGATCACCGTTGCAGCTATCATCATTACCGGAATCATCGGAAATATGTTCGGTGATGTGATCTGCCGGCTGTGCGGGATCAGGCATCCGATCGCCACAGGTCTCGCCATCGGAACGGCTTCCCATGCCATGGGAACGGCCAAAGCTATGGAGATAGGAGAGATTGAAGGTGCTATGAGCAGTCTTTCTATCGCTGTTTCGGGACTTATGACGGTTATCGGTGCAACGATTTTCTATCAGTTATATTAATGAATTATGAATCAGATAAATGGAGGTTAACAATTATGGAAAAAACAATTATCTGTATCGGACGTGAATATGGAAGCGGCGGACATGCCATCGGAAAGATTCTTGCAAAACGTACCGGGTATGAATTCTATGATAAAGAACGTTTCATTGCAATTGCAAAAGAACGTGGATTTGAGGGGGAAGTTGAAGAATATCTGGAAGAACAGCCGATGAACAGTCTGCTGTATTCTATCGCTATGAACTACTCCAGACCTAAGAAGAAGCCATTTCCTTTTGAACTCGTAGAAGAACTGGCCCCCGAGAAGCCGTGCATCATCATTGGCCGCTGCGCCGGATACCTTACACGTGAACAGGACAATGCCTTCAGTGTATTCATCCATGCAGATATGGACAAGCGGATTGCTGCAGTCATGGCCCGTGACCACATCAATTCCCGCTTAAAAGCCAAACGTAAGATTGAAGAAATTGATGAAAAACGCAGTACTTTCCGCAAGGAATTCACCGGTGAAGAATGGGGACAGTCCAAATACTACAACCTGTCCATTGACACCACTCATCTGAGTTATCAGCAGGCTGCAGATCTGATTCTTTATTACAAAAAACTTGCAGAAGAGGCTCAGAAATAAAAGAATCTGCCTTTAGAAATCTGCCTTTATGAATCATTCTTTTTGTGATAAGATGAGAATACCGACTGAACAACAAGGGAGGATTTCTTATGATCAAGGTTATCGGTCTCAATACAAAAGTATTAAAAAAAGAACCTTTCTCCGGTTCTCATCATGGCATGCGCTTCTTCATGCGTGCAGAAAATGACATTCTGCACGTATGGGTGTATCCGGAACCATGGTGCTTCGAACAGACTTCTGATGATGTAAAGACTTTGAAAGATTTTCCATTCACCGGAGAAGGACTGGATGAATCACTGGAATGGATCTCTCAGGAATTTGAAGAGCGCAAAGATTACTGGATGCAGATGGAGAAAGATAAGATGAAAATGATACTATAAATCACTGACCGCTGCAAATATATATTTCAGATATTTCCGTTCTTCGTTTGGGTCGATCACATTGACAATACTGAGAATGTAAATATCTGAACTCCATTTTTTCTTCTCTTTCTGCAGTAATTCCATCATCTTTCTGTAAGTTCTGCTGATATCTCCGTCACTTTCCCGCGATACAGCCACAAGATATTCCCCCGGCTTCATCTCTGTATATACTTTCTGCTTTTTATCCGCAAAACTAAACACATTTTTATACGAATATATTCCCTTCATAAATGCTTCTTTCCCAATTGCGGATCCCATTGGAAATGCCTGGACATCCGGAATCTCACAACATTTCAGATGTCTGCGTATATCTTCTGCTATCTCCCCGGACGAAGTCGCCGGTGACGACCGGACTTCTGTCAGCATCAGATATAAAGAATGTTCCACTTTTCTGATCACCGGTTTCCCTACATCTGCGATCCGGATCTGATCCAGAATCTTCCTCGTTCCGGCAATCGTGTGGATCTTCCGGTCCAGTTCTCTTCTCATCATGAGCAGTCTGTCATACTGCTGATCCACAAAAGCGTCAAATCTTACCTCTTCCCCGCCCAACAGGTATTCTTTAATATCTCCCACCGAACAGTCCAGTTCACGGAATGTTTTTATAAAATAATAGGAACTGATCTGTGCATAACTATAATAATGATATCCGTTGACCGGATTCTTCTTCGGTACCAGAATTCCCTGGCGCTCATAATAGCGGAGTGTATCTCTAGTGGTCTGGCACATCTTTGCAAATTCACCTGCAGTGATGCAGTATTCGTCTTTTTTCTGCATATCTTTCACTCTCTTTCTTGACATGGGTGTTACCCCCAGTTTTATTCTAGCACAGGATTTTGCAGTATGACACTGTATTTTTCCAATTCTTTTGAACACACAATTTTTTATATTATATGGAGGTTTCTCATGAATACTTTTAAGAAAATATACTGTCGCATTTTTCAGACTTGTTTTAGAATTGCTCTTCCGTTTCTTCCTTACCGGGAACCAGAATTAATCGATGGATTCAAAAATGTCCCTGCCGTACTGAAAAAGCATCACATTTCCCACATCCTGCTCGTCACAGATCCAGGTGTCTACAAGCTTGGACTTACAAAACCTTTGGAAAAACAGCTTTCAAAATCTCAGATTTCATGTACAATATATAAAGATACAGTTGCAAATCCAACTTCTGCCAACGTAGAAGATGCGAAGGATCTTTATCTTGACCATGAATGTCAGGCACTTCTTGCATTCGGCGGCGGTTCTTCCATGGACTGTGCAAAAGCAGTCGGTGCAAGACTTGCCCGCCCGCATAAGTCTCTTTCTAAGATGGAAGGCATCTTAAAGATCTGGCACAGACTTCCGCTCCTGATCGCAGTTCCGACAACTGCCGGAACCGGAAGTGAGACCACTCTTGCAGCTGTGATCACTGATGCCGATACGCATCACAAATATGCAATCAACGATTTTAATCTGATTCCAGACTATGCGGTACTGGAGCCATCCGTCACTTACGGACTTCCGCCGCAGCTTACGGCAACTACCGGTATGGACGCACTGACCCATGCCATTGAAGCTTATATCGGACGCTCTACTACCAGACAGACACGCAGCGCAGCTGTCGAAGCCATCCAACTGATCTTCGACAATCTGCAAAACGCTTATAATAATGGAAATGACAAAACTGCAAGACATCATATGCTCCGTGCCTCTTATCTTGCCGGAACTGCCTTTACCAAAAGTTATGTCGGATATGTGCACGCCGTAGCCCACAGTCTCGGTGGATGTTACGGAATTCCTCATGGACTTGCCAATTCTGTACTCCTTCCGGTCATACTGGAAGCATATGGAACTGCCGCACACAAAAAGCTGGCCAGACTTGCGCGTCTTACCGGCATCTCTGATTCGGACCTTGACGCAGTTGCTGCCGGAGAATTCATCCGGCATATCCGAAACATGAATCTTTCCATGAATATCCCTGAGACACTGGATGGTATCCGCAATGAGGATATTCCGAAACTGGCCCGTTATGCAGATAAAGAAGCGAACCCGCTCTATCCGGTACCTGTTTTATGGGGACCTTCAAAACTGGAACAGATGTATCATCTTGTACAGGAGGTAAATGAAAATGACAGAAACAGAAATTCAGAACATCCTGGAAAAGCAGCATAAATTTTTCCAGACAGGCCAGACTCTGCCTGTAGCTTATCGAATAGAACAACTTCAGAAATTAAAAGATTCTATCACCCGCCACGAACCGGATCTGAATCTTGCCTTAAAAGCCGACCTTGGAAAAAGCGAGACGGAAAGCTATATGTGTGAGATAGGACTCACACTTTCAGAACTTAGCTGGATGCTGAAGCACATAAAAAAACTGACAAAAGAAACGGTCGTTCCGACACCGCTGGCACAGTTTGCAGCCAAAAGCTTCCGCTCTCCTTCCCCATACGGAAATGTTCTCATTATGAGTCCATGGAATTATCCGGTCCTGCTGACACTGGAACCACTGATCGATGCACTGGCCGCCGGTAATACCGCTGTCGTTAAGCCAAGTGCTTATGCACCATCTACCAGCCGTGTGATGCAGGAGATCATCGAAGAATGCTTTTCGGATGAACATGTCGCTGTTGTGACCGGCGGACGTGCCGAGAACCAGGCTCTTTTAAACCAGCGTTTTGATAAGATCTTCTTCACCGGCGGAAAGACAGTCGGACGTGAAGTCTTAAGACATGCAGCCGAATATTTAACACCGGTAACTTTGGAACTTGGCGGTAAAAGTCCATGTATTGTAGACTCTACGGCCAAAATTCCTCTTGCCGCAAGACGTATTGTCTTTGGTAAATACTTAAACTGCGGACAGACCTGTGTCGCACCGGATTATATTCTCTGTGATAAAGCGATCCGTGACCAGTTGACCGATGCAATCAAATCCGAGATTCGCCGTCAGTTCGGCAAACATCCATTGGAGAATCCTAATTATGGTAAGATCATCAACCGGAAACATTTCCAGCGTCTGCAGGGGCTGATTGATTCTTCCAAAGTAGTGATCGGCGGACAATCGGATGCCAAGATCTTACGCATTGCACCTACTGTGATGAAGAATGTTACATGGGAGGATGCTGTCATGGGCGAGGAAATCTTCGGACCAATCCTTCCGATCCTGACTTACGAATCACTGGATGATGCCATTCAGACCGTGGAATCACATCCGCATCCGCTGGCACTGTATTTTTTCAGTGAAGATAAAGCTGCACAGAAGAAAGTCCTTGACCGCTGTCACTTCGGTGGTGGCTGCATCAACGATACCATCATTCATCTTGCTACCAGTGCCATGCCGTTCGGCGGTATCGGTGAAAGTGGAATGGGGGGATATCACGGGAAAGCCGGATTCGATGAGTTTACACATTACAGGAGTATTGTGGATAAAAAGACCTGGATGGATCTTCCGGTGCGGTATCAAAGGTATAATAAGTTTAAGAGGAAGATGTTGCGGATGTTTTTAAAATAATTTGGGATTTAATTCAGGAAGGCATGATTACCCGGACCTGCATAAAAAGTAGGAAGCCGT